>Ga0172379_10004537_pt1 | contig 20393 bp, 16 predicted proteins | sample GrowelOW334metaG_FD_119756 | JGI IMG/M metagenome (GOLD analysis project Ga0172379, IMG submission 119756) | Groundwater microbial communities from an aquifer near a municipal landfill in Southern Ontario, Canada - Groundwater well OW334 metaG | ecosystem: Environmental > Aquatic > Deep...
AAACTCTGGCATTGATACTCAATCCTTCCCTAATTTGTATAAAGATACAATCGCATCAAGTCAAAATCAACCATATCTGGAGTCATTTCTCTGTGATAAAAACACAAAAGCAGATGTCAATCAAGTTGACATCTGCTTTAGGGTTTCAATCGTACTGAACCGTTATTGAACTATCGTAATCTGCTGGCCGCTTTTTGTGACAACACAGTCAAGAATGGGAAAATTCGTCCCGGTATCATCAAGCGCTACTTTGCCGGTCCCTCTGAATGTGATACTATTTGCGTCTCCTGCCACCAATATTTCATATGTACCGTTGGAATTATTCGAAAAACTCGTTGTTACCAGAAGTGCCATACCGGCCGTTCCGGACAACCCGGCAAAGGAATAACTCCCTCCGCCCATCGATGTAGGGCGCTTGTAATAATGCTTTGCTTTCGCAGCAAGATGCATCAAATCGTTCGTCATGGCATCCCTGTTGGAACTAACCGCATTATCCTGAAACATCGTTATTCCCACTGCGACGGCGATTCCGACGATAATAACGCCAAGGATGATCAATAATAACTGTTGCTGTCCCATATCGAAGTATTAATTATTACTACGTTGTTGGTTTTTCGCCATTCTCAAACTTTACCCTTCAGCATATGTTACTTGACATATGCCGAAGGGCAGTTTGAAAATATTCAGCAACAGGAATTAGTTCGGATCTGTTGTGGTAGTGCCCCATGCACCCAGCTGATATCCAGCTGATGTTACTGTCATTGTTACGGACGGCCAAGATGTGCCATCAGCAAGAGCAGTTTTTCCAACGCCAGTGAATATAACTGTTCCGGTTGTTCCAGCTGTGGAAATAGAATACAGACCGTTATCATTATCCGAGAATGAGGTGGAGACCAATAATGCAAGACCGGCAGCATTTGCAGTCAAATTGGTGAACGAATTTCCACCGCCGCCCAGTGATGCGGGTTTGCGATAATATTGCTGAGCTTTTGCAGCCAATTGAACCAAGTCATTGGTCACAGCGTCTTTGTTAGCGCTCACAGCGTTATCCTGAAACATTGTGATACCAACTGCGACTGCGATACCGACGATGATCACGCCGAGGATGATTAACAGCAATTGTTGTTGTCCCATATATTACTCCTTTATTTATTGTGGATATAGGTTATTTAGTGAATTAGCTATTCAGCTTGATGGTGATAGTATTGCAGATACCGTGCCATTGACAAATCGTTGTTTTTCTGATTTTTTAGCACGTTTTAGAATGTCGTAGGTAATAATTTCCGATCAGAGAGAATTTTTTACCTTTGGACACCACAATTTCAGTGATTTATATCTTATTGTCAATACCTGCCAACAATCTCACCTATCTTTTTTTGGATTCTCGGTTGTGGATTGATTGAGTTTGTGCTGTTCAGCAGCACCAGTGAAGGGTAAAATTTGGATTTTTTTTCGTATTGATCTGACAATTGGAGCGATAGAAGGACATCACGTTTATTGAGCATATATGCATTTCGCATCGCTTCTAATGCACTTTCAGATAACCCCAAATTTTTAAAATCCCCCGACAGGCGGATATATAAACCAGACCGGTCAGATTCCGACATCGTTCTTTTCAATGAGTCCATTCTAGAGAAAACCGATGAGAACAACGATGTTATCACTTCATGAGGAAATTGTTTTTGTACTCGGGTAAACACTTTTTTTGCGTATGCTGTATCTTGGTCTACCAGCGAAAAATAGATGGAAAGGCTGTATGCTGGGATATAATTGCTGTCGACAAAAAGAGTCTTATCCAGAAACTGAAATGCAATATGCCTCAAATCCAATTCCCAATAATTCAATGCGATATTCAGATAGAGTGCGGCACGTTCCTGTGTGCTCTCGCTCCGTTCAGCACTCTTCCGTTTATCAATCACATTCCGATGGAAACCAAGCTGTTGTCCGATTGCAATCCCCTGCGGCAGCCGGTACAGCTGTTCATAGATCGCAAGCGCCGAATCGAGTTCCCCCGCACACTCCAGCGAAACCCCGCTGTAAAACCGCAAGTACGGCTGCAGCGCTACCACTGAGGCATTCTTTGAAAAAAACGAGTTCAACGTATCGTACTGTCCATTCCGCAGCTGTGAAAACATATATTGAAATACCTTCGCCGTCTCCACTGTCCGGGGACTTTTAGCAGTCACTTCCCGTACTTCATAAATATCAAAATCAGCAACCGAGTGAACAAGTATGAAAGAATACCGTTGTGAAAGATTCATCTGAAATTCATATCCGTGCCAACCTATATCGTCTTTTGATGTGACAATATACTTCACGTCATAATCCCGAATGGATTGTTCGAACATAGTGAGCGAGACGAACACATCCATCAGCAATACCTTTTTTTCGGGGATCGCGATACCGAGTTCTTTCCATCGTGAAATGATCACTTGTGAAGTGTCGGGATGCTGCTTGAACCATTCAGCGACTTTCACAAACGGTTTCGTATAATCTGTTCCCTTGAGAGGATGCTGCTTCAATTCCCGATAATACCGAATCTGGTCACTCTGATAGTTATGCGATTCTGTCACAAAACTGATCCCCCACAGAGCATTCGGAATCATACACAGGACGACTGCACCAACCAACACTGTTGAAACCATTCTCCTTTTCGTTTGAACGATATCTCCGGCGGCAGAGCAGAAGAACAGGATCATAACAAGAAGCAACGGAAACAGGAACCGGATATCATAGACAGGATACACGAGGATAAGAAAAATATAAAGCAGAAGGAACAACATATAGACAGTACTCATGTTCCGTTTCTGGAATTCTTTTACTACTCCATAGAATACCATCCCTGCCGTCCCCGCAATAAGCAGCAGATAAGAAAATGAGACCAGTTGTTGTCCTTTACCGATCCACGCCGACGTCCGGTCAACGATCGGGAACAGGGCAACATCCATTTCCCCGGTGATGGTGAATTGTGGAAAGAAAAGCAAGGAATGGATTTGTTTCAGATAATATGCACTGTTCACAGATATGCGCAATGCAAATTCATTCCACATTGATTGTTCGTTCGATGTGAGAATATGCGATACAAACAATGTCATATTCCGCAGTTCCGGCCGTTCCGCACCGGCAACGAAGATCTCATTTCTAAAAAACCATATCAAATAGAATGCAACAACCGAAAGGAATACGATCGCAGCATTCTCGTACCGTTTATGGATGAGCAGAAAGGCTGTCATGACGAACAGAAGCACGACACCGATCTCCCGCGAAAAGATACAAGCAAGCAGCGCGACAATAATTCCAACCAGTTTTTTCGTACCCATAAAGCCCTGTTTTGTCCATTGGTCGGTCAGATGGAACAGTATCATCAGAGAAAGTGCAAACAACACCTCGGACAGTACTTGTGTTGAAAAGAGCATCATGAGGGGATTCAGTGCAAGAAGGAGTATTCCAAGAAATGCCGCTATTCTTCCGTGTGCTGATCTCACATATGAATAGAGTACGAGAAGCAACAGTATTGCGAGTGCGGCCGTGGCCAATTTCAGGGCAATGATATTATTGCGGAAAAGCGCTGCTACGGGTGAGAGAACCACAGAGTAGAACGGAGCATGGATGACATAGCGTTTCGGTTCCGGAGATGTGTAGTCGGAAAAACCGTCACCCTTCGCGATGGAATTTGCCCAAATCACATACCGTGCACTATCCGGCGTATAGAACAGGAAATCCGATGCAGAGTAGATCGCTGCACCGGCAAAACCGAGCATCAGGATCAACACTTCTGGATTACGTAACACTGAGAAGAACGAAAGTAAGCGTTTCAGCAGATTCATAGTATTTTATTTTTCTTTGCAAAAAAAATCCGATTACCTCTCCATGATAGAGAAATAATCGGATTAATCAAACTTCCAAACCGTCATACTCTGCGGCAGTACAAAAGGATCCGCAGAAATAGTTGCAAACGAATTATTTCAGCAGAAGCATTTTTTTCGTCAGTGCGGTATTCCCTGCTGTGATCGTATAGAAATACATACCGCTTGCCAGGGATGATGCATCGAATGATGCAGTATATTCGCCCGCAGACATCCGGCCGTTCACGATTGTTGCTACTTCTTTCCCCAGAATGGAATATACCTTGAGCGTCACATCGGCATCCGACGGGATCGAAAATGCGATTGCGGTGGACGGATTGAATGGATTCGGATAGTTTTGATCCAATCTGAATGTTGTCGCAACGATTTCATGTCTCTTCACTTCGGCAGCTACATCGATCACTGCTTTTACTGCAAGATTGTATCCCTTATTAAAGTTGCTTGGATCAATAAAATTCACCCAGTTGCTGCTGAAATACGACGAACTCCTGTTGGTCGGAACGTTGCCATCATCCATAACAAACTGCAATGTGTCACCGGCTACACCGACGACTTCAAATGCTACGTGAAAATCAACATTTGCTTGCACCTGCAAATTTTGTGAAGCGAAATCCACAAGATTGAATCCCCCAGAGGTGATCTGAGAAAACGGCACGTTCACTGCAGTACCTATCTGAACACCGGGCACACCAGAAGCATTTTGATGGAGTGATACCTTCAACGTGCCTGTTCCATTGATTGCATCACCGCCGCCGTTGACATAAAATTCTGTCCGGACAAATTTCGCATCCGCTCCCGGTGTAAACCGTACGGCATATTTACTGTCTCCATACACTGACGGAAGTTCGGCCACGAGTGCGAGACCTGAGTGATATTGCAGGATATTCGTGATCGGCGCATTTGTTTTGTTGGCAATAAGATTGATGCCGGACGTTGTAGCGTTTGCCGATACGGCGACTGATGTTTTTGATCCAGGACTATCCGCTGCAGGATCAGAAGATTCTCCCCCGGCATTATAATACTCGAATACCACCGGATTGATGAACGAAAGGTCCGTTGCGGATGTCGCATAGGGGCCAACACTCGAGCCTTCGATAAACGAGGATTTGACCGGTTCGATCTGAATATAATAATTACCCGGTGCGAGGCCTACAACCGTATAATTTCCGGTATTCTGGACAAAATAATCCGTCACTGTGGAGATACGATTTGTCAGAGAATCAGCCCCCGTGCTGATTGCAATAACATTTGCTCCTCGCACAACAGAATTATCGAATCGCGTCACTGCGCCGCTGATGTTTCCAGTTGTCGTTGCAAATGTCGCTTTCGGATATAACGCAGATACTGCTGCTATGTCATCAGGATTGAGATCAGCAAGTTTCGTGTCATCATCCGTAGAGGTCGGATACATGGTCGGGATATACGCATCATTGACAGTATTACCATCGGCAGCAAAATTACCGTTGATCTGCGAATGATCGAGGCCGATAAAATGTCCGAATTCGTGTACGAATGTTGCCTTGAATTGCGCTTCGGTGAACGGATTGTTCGCAAACTTCCCGTTCATGACGGATTGTCCTTCTGCATATTTCCCTACGTTTGGACCAGACGTGAAATAGCTGGAACCGGCGAAACCGATCGTATGATCTGATGCACCTGCTCCCAGCATGGCATCGATGATGGAACCGTCGTTGTCGAAGACTATTGGATTGATGCCGTCTGTGAAATTATCCAAATATGTCGTGTAATTTACACTCGTGACATCTTCAGGAAGTTGCCCGCCGTTGGTGAATGTGATCTGTGCTGTGGCAACATCCTGCCATGTTTGGAAACTGCTCACCGTAAGATTTGTTGCAACCGTATTGGTAAAGCTGCCCATTGCACCAAGATCAGTCTTGTATGTGATGGCAGAAGCATTATTATACTTTACGGCTGCACCATTCCGAGATGCCAACGGACCGCCGGAATAGACCACCGTTGTGGCCATGGAAATGAAAAGAGCGAAAGAGTTCAGAAAGGAGAAAAGTTTTTTCATAATTTGTCCTATTGTTTTATTTGTTGAACAAATGAACGAATTAGTTGTGCAAATTCACCGTATTCCAGCGAACCATCTTCCCTATTATACGATGAGATGCTCTTTTCCAATCCTTTTCGCGATGAAATTCCTTTGAACAACGATGGATTCTTTGAAGCGTTCATCACTTTGAGTATGCCGGCTGTTTCTTCGGCAACCATGAACTTCCCTTGTTGCATGCCGACGGGACTTTGCATGCCGATCTTGCTCGGCGCAGTCAGAAAGAAAATCGCACGTTCTCCCTGCGTGTACCGCGGCAGATGTGCGGGGTAATTCGCGATGCCATCCGCTTCACCGCCGTATTGCTTGAAGGTGTACTGTCCGTTTCCTGCGCCGTAAAAATTTTCGTTCACATTCAGCGTTATCCACGTCACCAGCAATCCTGAGTCAGGATCCTTTCCGGTTTGTGTCTTTACGACATTTGCATCGACGATTATGCCGGCGCTTTTCACCAATTGTTCCAGATTCAGCGGTACTGTTCGCTGTGCAAAACTGATCGTTGCTGCTACCAGCAATGACAGCAAAATGGTATATCGAGTCATATCATCCTCATTAATAAATGATGTGAAGGTTTGTGAAGAATAATCTTCGCAGGAAGATTACTATTTTCGCGCTGTTGTGAAATGATGGAACGCACATTACTGCTTTAACGCCTCGCGCTCAGGCATTCTTACCGTGGCAGTTCTTATATTTCTTCCCGCTGCCGCAGGGACAGGGATCGTTCCTGCCCACTTTGTCGCCAGAGATGATCTGCTGCACTTTCGGAGCCTGCTGTTGCTTTGCCTCGCCGCCGCCGTCGATCGTCCCCTGCAAACCCATGCCGGTCGATGCCGAATGCGTCAGCGTGATCCGTTCGCGGTTCAACGTACGCCGCTGCCGCTGCGCTTCGATCTGCTGTTGATTTTCCGGGAACAGTTTGAAAACCATGTTCAGTGCTTCGCGATTGATCAATCCGATCAATTCAACGAACATCTTATACGCTTCGGATTTGTATTCCAGAATCGGATCCTTCTGACCGTAGGCGCGCAGGTAGATCCCTTCTTTCAGATCGTCCATTTCCCGCAGGTGTTCCTTCCACCGGCCGTCAATGATCTGCAGCAGCGAGATCTTCTGTATGAAGTTCATCGCTTCATCCCCAACGGATTCCCGCTTTCGTTTCAGGAAATCCTTTGCCGTCATCATCGCTTTTTCCTTCACGCCGTTCACTCCCAGCGTCTGGAATTCCGTCGGATTCATCTGCAGATCGATCAGCAGATTGGAACGGAGCTCATCCTTCATTTCATCGAGCGTACCCGGTTCAAAATGCCGTTCGACGATATCATCGATATAATCATCCAGCATCTGATGGATGTCATCTTCAAGGTGTTCGCCAAGAAGCGCATGCCGCCGTTTCGCGTAGATCACTTCGCGCTGCTGATTCATCACGTTATCGTATTCCAACAGCCGTTTACGAATGCCGAAGTTATTCTCTTCCACTTTTTTCTGTGCCCGTTCGATCATACGGGTGATCATGGAATGTTCGATGACCTCCCCTTCTTCCGCTCCCATCTTCGTCATCACAGATGCGATACGGTCGCTTCCGAATAACCGCATCAGATCATCTTCCAATGACAGGAAAAATTTCGTCATTCCGGGATCGCCCTGTCGTCCTGCACGGCCGCGCAGCTGCCGGTCGATGCGGCGAGCTTCGTGGCGTTCCGTACCGACAATTGATAATCCGCCAACCTCCCGCACACCGGGTCCTAATTTAATATCTGTTCCGCGACCTGCCATATTGGTTGCAATCGTAACGGCACCCGGAAGCCCGGCATTGGCTACGATCTCCGCCTCACGCTGATGCTGTTTGGCGTTCAACACGTTGTGGGGAATTTTTTCCCGCGTCATCATGCGGCTCAGCGTTTCTGATACTTCCACACTTGTCGTACCGACAAGGACCGGCTGCTTTTTCTCGCGCAATTCCTTGATCTGATTAATGACGGCGTTAAATTTTTCCCGTTTCGTGCGGTAAACCAGGTCATTCAGGTCTTCACGGATCACTTGTTTGTTCGTCGGGATCACTACCACATCGAGCTTATAAATGTCAAAGAATTCCGCTGCTTCAGTCTCAGCCGTACCGGTCATACCTGCAAGTTTTTTATAGAGACGGAAATAGTTTTGCAGCGTGACCGTTGCCAGCGTTTGCGTATCCCGTTCGACATGCACTCCTTCTTTTGCCTCAATCGCCTGATGCAGTCCGTCCGAATAGCGGCGTCCGTGAAGAATACGTCCGGTAAATTCATCCACGATCTGCACTTTGCCGTCATCCGTCACTACATATTCAACATCCTTATCATAGAGCGAATACGCCCGCAGCAGTTGGCGGACGGTGTGGACACGATCGCTTCGTTCCGCATAGACCCTATTGATCTCATCTTTCTTTGCCTGTTTCTGTTCGAATGAAATGGAAGCATCATTCTCAACAATACTCATTTCCGTACCGACATCGGGAAGGACAAACATATCCTTATCGGTCCCGCTTGCCATGAACTCTCGTCCCTTTTCCGTCAGATCGATGGAGTGGTTCTTTTCATCCACTGCGTAATAGAGTTCTTCATCGATCTCATGCAGGCGTTTATTCTGTTCCGCAATGTAGATCGATTCCGTTTCCAGCATCAGTTTTTTCGGTGCGCCTTCTGAAAATAATTTCGTCAGCTTATTGTTCCGCGGGTCGCCGCGATACGCCCTGAATAACAGTATGCCTGCTTCATCTTTTTTTCCGTCGTTGAACAGTTTCTCCGCTTCAGAGACCATGCGTGCAACGATGTTTTTTTGTGTGCTGACGATTCGTTCCACACGCGGTTTCATTTCGTTGTATTTATGATCATCCACTTCGACGGGGCCGCTGATAATCAACGGAGTTCTTGCTTCATCAATCAGCACGGAATCCACTTCGTCCACAATCGCATAGTAATGTCCACGCTGCACCATCTCATCCGGTGTATGGACCATATTGTCGCGCAGATAGTCGAAACCGAATTCGTTGTTTGTGCCGTAGGTGATGTCGCAATTGTACTGTTCGCGGCGGATGAATGGATTCTGATTCGTTACGATGCAGCCGACGGACATGCCGTGGAATTGAAACACCTTTCCCATCCACTCACTGTCGCGGCGAGCGAGGTAATCGTTCACGGTCACAAGGTGCACACCTTTCCCGGCGAGTGCGTTCAGGTACATCGGGGCAACGGCGACAAGCGTTTTCCCTTCGCCTGTTGCCATTTCGGAGATTTTCCCTTGATGGAGCACGATGCCACCCATTAACTGGACGTCGTAGGGCACCATTTCCCATTTCAATTTATGGCCGACAACATCGAATTCCTGGCCAAACATACGACGGCAGGTATCTTTTACGACAGCAAATGCTTCCGGCAACAGTTCATCCAGTGTCTCTTTGATCGTCTGCAATTCTTCCTTTTCCAGATCATCCAGCTGCTGAAACAACTCTTCCCGTTTTTGGTCATCCATTTCGGACGACAGTTGCTGCTGCAGGGCCGCGATCTGTTCCTTCGTCTCCTTCACTGCAGAAGCAAGGCGGTCCTTGAATTCCTGTGTCTTGGCCCGCAGCTGATCATCGGTCAATGACTGTAATAGTTCGTACTGTTCATTGATCTCCTGCACCAGCGGCCGCAGTGTATTGACATCTTTTTCTTTTTTACTTCCAAAGAGATTGCTGAAAAACTTTAACATTTATTTCCTTTTCGCTTAATTTCAGTTGTAGACGTAATATACAAATATTTGCTGAACGATAAAAACGGCTAGCCAATTAGATTTTAGATTGCTTCGCCAAAAAACGGCTCGCAATGACTTCAACATTTTTTTGTTTCGAGATGGCTTCTAGTCTTTTTTCCTTCGCTCAGGTTTATGTCTTACGTTGCGTTTACCGCTCAACCACCGCACTTCTTCATTTCCAGCAATTTGATTTGCATACCGCGCCATAACAAACAACAAGTCGGACAGACGGTTGAGATATATTATGACGGCAGTGCCGGTCTTTTCGTTCCTTGACAGGCGAACAACGTGGCGTTCAGCCCTGCGGCAGACGGTACGGGCGAGGTGCAACTGCGAAGCGGTCATCGTCCCTCCCGGAAGTATGAAAGACGTAAGAGGTTGTAATGTTATTTCAAGCGAATCAATAATCTTTTCCAGCGCTGCCGCTTGAGATTTTTTGACCCTGGGAATGATGGAAGTGCGTTTATCAGCAGGAGTAGCAAGATCTGCCCCCAGTTCGAATAATTGCGGTTGTATTTTTCCGAGGATTTTTTCAATGGTCTGGTCCGTATTCATCGCCCGCGCAACTCCAAGAACACAATTCAATTCATCTACCGAACCGTACGCTTCGATCCTAACAGCATCTTTCGGCACACGCTTGCCTCCAAATAATGCTGTTTCACCCTTGTCGCCGGTTTTTGTATAGATCTTCATTTCCAACCTCTTAAAAAATAAAGGACAACGATCGTACGTTGTCCTACAACAAAATTAGCATATCTTTCGGCGATATCCAAAAATAAAAAGCCCCGCAATTGCGGGGCTTTCATTTCGTGAATAACAATCGAATTACAAACCGATTCCAATGTTGAGACGGTATGAACGAAGTCCGCCTGGAATCACCCCAAAGTTATCTACATCGGCAAGATATTCTTTGTCGAATAAATTAAGAATTTGACCTGAAATCATGCCATTAATTCCGGCATAACCGAATTTATATCCTGCCTGGACGTCCAACACTGTTCTCGAGGGCAGTTTCTGGTCCACTTCGTATGTAAAAGTAGTTTTTGCCGGATTCCATGTCCCATCAACGCGAATATAGGTATCGCCATCAAGTCCATAGTGATCGTCATAATAATTGGCATCGAGTCCAACAAAGAAATCACTCCAGCGGTATGTAAAGCCAACGGAACCCATGGTCTGTGGCGGTCCGCCGACATGGGTATCCTTCAACTCATCCACAAACAAGGTATCGGTATTGCCCAATGCATTCCTGCCACCGGAATTGAATACTGCTCGTTTTCCACCCAGGATCTTTGCTTCGTTCAGAATCGAAGTCCATTTGTTCGAGGAAATCGTTGCGGAACCGCGGACTTCCAAACCGGTTAAGACTTCGGCAAAAACTCCGAGCTTCGAACTAATTTCGAACTCTACACCCTGATAGTCTGCGGTACCGACTAGGATCGTTTTATTGCCATTACGATCGTACCCAGGTTGTCCGGCCTGGCTTTGATCGGCGATACGTGCAGATTTGTTGTCCCATGTCATTGTGTAGATATTGAATTTGGAGACAAATTCTTCAGAGGTCCAACCAACACCAATTTCGTACTGGTTCGAAATCTCATCCTTCGCATCCGGATTCAAACGACCCTGATTATAATATACTCCCAGATCAACAAACCGTTCAACATGCGAATAATTTCCGAAAACGTTGATGTTTTCATTGACGTTATAGTTCGCGCCTATTTTGGGTTGAATGAAACCGCGTGAGCGTTCAGCATTGACAAGTTCAAATTCATACCAGTTTGTGATGGTGCCGCTGCTGGAACTTGCATATTCCGCCATAAGGAATTTCCCATTGGCTGTCGGTCCCTCTTTTGAAGCATCCTGACCTAAGCCACGAGCAGCTTTTTCGGCAAAGGATAACCGCTTTCCAATGGCATTTTCGCTCGGCATGTTTTCTTTCAATGTGTATTTATACCAAACATATTGCAATGTTCCTGACAACGACAGGTTTTCCATCACGGTATACGTTGCATTGGCAAACAGCGTATACTGAGGCGTCTCACCCAAATAATTTCTGTATTGCGAACGATAGGTCGGATCGGTGGTGCTCAATTCCCAACCAAAAATTGCCATATCACTTTCTTGTGAAATGTCTCCCTGATATGTTCTGCGACGGAATGATAAACTTGTTGAAGACGAACCGCCGGTGGAATCCCTCAGTCCGTATTGTTGTGCAGTAATGCTCGACTTGCCGTACAAATTCGTGTAGTGACCCGGATGGTCAGCTGACCATGATCGATATTCAATACCGGTGGTCAATTTCAGATTCTCCATCGGCTGGAATTCGTAATTGGACAGAATACCCCACTGTTGATGCATTGAATAGCTGTCTCGCTGATATGCGTTTTTCAGATACAATGTGTCTGCTACTTTTGGATTAGTGATAGAGCCATCAGCAGCGCGTAAATTGTTGGGGACATTTCCAGCACTGTTCAAGCTCGATCCGCCACCGCGTCCCATAGAATAGAAAAATGTTGCGCGCAATGCCGTGGTTTTATCAAACTCATGGTTGTAATGGAGTTCGGCTTGCGGTTTATGGAAATGGTTGTGCGATAACGTTACATAGTCGTCGGTTACCAATTCCCTTCGACCGTCTTTCAATCCGTAATTTGCCAAACCGTCATTTGGGTTCGCCGGCAGGCCGTTTACGGCATTAATCGGCAACCACGGAGCTGAGTTTGCTTTGAAATCAAAATATTTGAAATAGGATATATCGTTGGAGAATGAATATCCATGTTCCTGCGGTGCACCATGCAAAACAACTTTCAACGATTGTTGTTCATTGAGGAACAGCGAACCGGAGAAGTAATAGTTATAACCTTCATACCGTGCTCCAAGACGATTCCCTTCACCGACCTTCCTGTCGAAACGGAACGAGAAGGCATACATGTCATCGATCAAACCGGTGTTCAGATCCACACCATACATCGTATTCACCGGATCACCCAATGAAAAATTAGCACCGTATGATGCTCGAGGTTTTGCTTCTCCCGTTACGATGTTAAACGATCCGCCGAAAGAACCGGCGCCGTATAATGACGAACCTGCACCGCGCTGCACTTGAACGGAGGCCGCAGCAGATGAAACTGAACCCCAGTTAGACCAATACACGGAATTCGATTCCGGATCATTGGTCGGGATACCATTGATTAACACCTGAACATAGTTCTGATTGAAACCGCGAACAAAGAGTTTTGCTTCGCCGTTTCCGACGCCATCCGTTGAGAATGCATACAATCCAGGCGTGCCTTTCAACAGCAACGGGGCATCTTGTCCGTAGATGCGCTCTTCAATCTTTTCTTTATTGATATTCGTGAACGCAACCGGCGTTTCACGATCTTTCGCACGGTTCACTTCAACAATGACCTCACCGACCTGAATAGCCGATTCTGACATTGAGAAATTGACAACTGCTTCACCGCCAGAGACGGTTACTTGTTTTTGTATCGCCGCATACCCGAGGGCCGACGCTTTCAATGTATAGGCCCCATCATTGACATTGATGGAAAATTCTCCATTTTCGTTCGTCACGGTTCCCATTGACGTTCCAATAACGGAGATATTAACGGAAGGAAGCGGCTGGCTATTACCCGCATCCGTCACTTTGCCGCGGATCGTACCTTGTGCATACAACACTGCAGTAAGCATACTCGCCAACAGCAAAAGGCGTATCGCTTTGTTCATATGTACCTCATTGTTTTGGTGGTTGATGGTGGGTTAGGTATACTAACGTACAACATTTATATTATCCTAGTATTACCGGTCGATCATTTCTTCTTTTTGGATTTCGACTGCCAGAAATTCGGCAACTCATTAAAGAAATGGACCGACGTTTTTATTCCCCCGTAGAAATTATCGATACTTAAAAATTCGTTGGGTGAATGCGCGTTCTCGTCCGGCAAACCAAATCCAAGCAGCACGGTGTCCAATCCAAGCAGTTTCTTGAACTGCACCACGATCGGAATAGAACCACCTTCGCGCTGATACAACGGTTTTTTTCCGAATCCTTTTTCCAGCGCTGCAACAGCTGCCTTCACACCAGGAGAATCGATAGGTGTGATTGCCGCTTCGCCGCCGTGCAGATTTCGGACAGCAACGTCGATCGTCTTCGGAGCGATCTTCTTTAAATGTTTCTCGACCATTTTGGCAATCTTGCCGGATTCCTGGTCCGGTACGAGACGGCAAGAAATCTTCGCAAACGCTTTTGCCGGGAGAACGGTCTTCGCTCCTTCACCGATGTACCCACCCCAAATCCCGTTGCATTCCAGCGTGGGACGAGCCCATACGCGTTCCAGCGATGAGAATCCCTTCTCACCGTACAATTCTTTCACTCCGAGTTCTTTCGCATACTTTTTTTCACTAAACGGAAGCTTTTTGAACGCATCCCGCTCCTTTTTCGACAGCGCACGAACCGCGTCATAAAATCCCGGGATCGTCACTTTGCCGTTCTTATCATGGAGCGATGCAATCATTTCTGCCAGCGCCTGAATAGGATTGTGCACAGAACCGCCGAAGGAACCAGAATGCAAATCACGGTTCGGTCCATTCACTTCTATTTCCAATTAGGACAATCCACGCAGTGCGTAACAGATCGACGGTACACCTTTCGCAAACATGGAAGAATCGGAGATAAGAACGAGATCCGCTTTCAACAATTCCGTATTATCCTTTACAAAATTATCCAGGTTCGGGCTCCCGACTTCTTCTTCCCCTTCGATGAGCATTTTGATGTTGACCGGAAGTTTTCCGTTCTGTTTCATTAACGCTTCGATCCCTTTGAAATGGATGAAGACCTGACCTTTATCATCTGCTGACCCGCGGGCATAGAGATTATCGCCGCGCTGTGTCATCTCGAACGGCGGAGAGGTCCAGAGATTGAGCGGATCGACCGGCTGAACATCATAATGTCCGTAGAATAACACGGTTGGAGCACCAGGAGCACCCAGCCACTCGCTATAAACAACCGGATGACCTGGCGTGGGCATGATGCGGACATTCTGCATGCCGATTGCCTTCATCTGGTCTGCAGCCCATTGTGCGCACAATTGCATATCACCATTATGATTGGATTGGGAGCTGACACTGGGGATGGCGAGGAAATCTTTGAGTTCGGAAAGGTATCGCTGTTTATTTGTTTCGATATACGTAAGAATATTTTCCATGGGGAGGTGTCCTGACAACGTGAGAAGATCGACTGAAAAATCTGCGAGAATATAGGTACCACTTTCCGCAAAAGCAATCTTGAGAAATAAAAAACCCGCATAATTTGCGGGTCATTATCTACAACTTATTGTGCCTTTTTATTGGCACGCAATGCCTTTGCTTTTACCTTCATCTTTGCACGTTTCTTCCGGTGTTTCTTCGTTACTCTGTACCCTTTTTTGTTCACAACGACTCCTTTAATGGTAGATTATGGTTCACTGCAATTATGATAAAATCCGCACGTCGGGCAGAACAATTTACATTTGCGGCTGTCCAGCGGTGTTCCGCAATTCACACAATAGTTCCAAAAATGTTTTTCAGTCTCAATGGCAAGTTCGGTGATGCCGAACTTCAGCAGCGACGGAATCTCTTTAATATCAGTTCTTCTGTCATCCATTGCGTTACTAACTTAACGAAGTGAAAAGTTGAAAGCAAGATTTTTTTGTCCGACAGGCTTCATTCCTGGACGTATCCGTCGTTCTTTGCCAGCTCTTCCACTGTCTTCTTGGAAGCAAGCAGCGGCAGCAGCGATTCCAAATGTTGAATAAGAAAGTGAAGCCGTTTATTTTCCGACGTCAGCGCAAGGAACACCTGTCGCTGGATCAGATCCATTCCTGATTTCTGCACCAAATAGAATCCCCTGCTTTTTCGCACATCGTCCAGTCCGACCTTCGGCACGATGCCGGAAAATACGACCGAAACGAATTCGTTATACAATGTTACAGCTCGAGTGCGAAGATCTTCCGAAACATCTTCTGCTATATCCTCCAGCCAGGAAATCCTGCCGGAGTAATACGGATGCGGTGCTTCAACGAAGTTATGCAGTTGGTAACGGCGGCGGCCTTCCACAATGATATCCATCCTTCCATCGTCATAGCGTTTCACAACCTCTTTCAGCGCGGCAGTACATCCGACTGTTCTTATCTCCTGTTCATGGATAAGATTGATCCCGAATACCGTGTCATAGGTGATACATTCACTGATCAATGTGCGATAGCGATCTTCAAAGATATGAAGGTGCAGCTGCGATTGCGGGAACAGGACGACGTTCAACGGAAACAACGGCAATATTTCGGATGGAGATTCGGAATGAGGCATAGTCAAAAAGAACACCGTCCGAAGATGCGAAACCTTCGGACGGTTCTTGTAGTGATTATTTTATTGCTTGTTCAAAGCGTGCGACAACATCATCCCAATTCACAACGCTCCAGATGGCGCCGAGATAATCGGCACGTCGATTCTGATACTTCAGGTAATAGGCATGTTCCCATACGTCGACACCCAGCACCGGTTTCTTTCCTTCCATGATCGGGCTGTCTTGATTAGCCGTCGATGTAATGGCAAGTTTACCACCATCAACGATAAGCCATGCCCATCCGGAACCGAAGCGTCCAAGTCCTGCCTTGGTAAATTGTTCTTTGAATGCGTCAAGCGAACCAAATGTGGTCGTCAACGCCGTTCCGAATTTGCTGGACGCGGGGAACGCAACATCTTTCTTCAACTGCTGCCAGAACATCGTATGATTGACATGGCCGCCGGCATTGTTCCGGACAGCGGTGCGGATCGCTTCCGGCACAGCATTGAGGTTCGAGATCAATTCGACAGCGGTTTTAGACTGCAGGTCAGCATGATCTTTCAATGCGTTATTCAAGTTGGTAACGTATGCAGCATGATGTTTACCATGATGGATCTCCATTGTTTTTGCGTCGATGTACGGTTCCAGCGCATCAAATGCATAGGGAAGCGGTGCAAGTTCGTGTGCCATAGGTGTATTCTCCTTGTTTTGTGATGATAAGATAGTATTTGAATCATTTGCCAATGAAGTGACCGACGCGGCCATCGAACCGACGACGAGCGACGAGGTCATTTTGAGGAATTTGCGGCGTTCGGTATCCATAGGTCACATCCCTAACGTAAGTCGTGCTTCTTCGGACATCATGCTGGTTTCCCATCGCGGTTCCCAGACGATATTCACATTCACTTCCGTCACTCCCTTAATCGATTCCGACTTCTGTTTTACTTCGACGGGAATGGATTGCGCAGCGGGACAGGCGGGTGACGTCAACGTCATCGTGATGTCGACCAATCCTCTGTCGTTCACTTCGACATTATACACTAGTCCGAGTTCATAGATATTCACCGGGATCTCCGGATCGAACACCGTACGGATCTGTTCCGTTACTTGTTCTTTGATGATCATTTTTTCGATCGAACTGAGCGGCTGTTCGGCCGGAAGATGGAGTGTTTCCATACGTTATGTCGTCTCTGTTTCTGTGGAGATGTCTTTTTTTGAATTCGTCAATGCGGCATTCAATGCATGCCAGGCGAGGCTGGCGCACTTGATACGCGCGGGAAATTCCCGCACACCGGCGAGTGAGCCAAGGCTTCCCAGTTCCTCAATCTTCTCTTCCGGAATGGTTTCACCGATCTTCGTCATGATGACGGAATGGAATTTCTCGAACAGTTCTTTCGCTGCACTGATACTTCCCCCCTTCACTGCTGAGGTCATCATCGAAGCTGACGATTTTGAAATCGCGCAACCGCTTCCCTGGAAACCGATATCCGTAATCGTGTCGCCGTCCAACTTCAGCCAGACGTGATAATGATCCCCGCACAACGGATTGTATCCATCCGCATCATGGGTGAAGTGTTCCAGCTTCTTAAAATTCCGCGGAGTTTTGTTGTGTTCCAGAATCAGCTGCTGATAGAGTTCGTTCGCTTCGCTCATCCGAAGATCTCCTTCACTTTTTCGATGCCGCGTACCAACGCATCAAGCTCTTCGCTCGTATTGTAGAATGAAAGCGATGCTCGCGCGGTCGCCGGAATACCGAAGCGCTGCATCACCGGTTGTGTGCAGTGATGACCAGTACGAATGGCGATCCCTTCCCTGTCCAGAATCGTTCCGATATCGTGCGGATGAGCGTTATCTAAAACAAAGGAGAGCACGCTTGCTTTTTTCTTTGCTGTACCGATCAACCGAAGTCCTTTTACCTGCTGCAGAACTTCCGTTCCATACATGAGCAATTCTTCTTCATATTCTGCGATCGCATCGATGCCGATGGTGTTCACATAGTCTATCGCCGCACCAAGGCCGATCCCTCCGACAATATTCGGCGTTCCTGCTTCAAACTTGTAGGGAAGGTCATTGAATGTCGTCTTCTCGAATGTAACTGAACGAATCATATCTCCGCCGCCCTGATACGGTTTCATCGCGTCGAGCAGTGCAGCTTTGCCATACAGCACTCCAATGCCGGTCGGACCGAAGATCTTGTGCCCGGAGAATGCAAAAAAGTCGCAATCCAATTCCCGGACATCAACTTTCATATGCGCAACTGCCTGAGCGCCGTCGATCAATACTTTCGAACCGTTTTGATGTGCACGATCGATGATCTTTTTAACTGGATTGATCGTCCCTAAAGAATTGGATACATAGACAACAGAAACAATTTTCGTTTTCGGCGTCAGTAATTTTTCAAATTCATCCAGCAACAGTTCTCCCTCATCGGACATCGGAATGACCCGCAGCGTTCCACCACGTTCTTCACAGATCATTTGCCACGGAACGATGTTGGAATGATGCTCCATTGCGGAGATAATCACTTCATCGCCGGGATTCAGAAATGTTTTTCCAAAACTGCTGGCGACAAGATTGATTCCCGCCGTGGTTCCGGCAGTAAAAATAACTTCTTTTGCATCTGCAGCATTGATGAAATTCTTTATTTTCCCGCGTGCTTTTTCATATTCAAATGTCGCGGTTTCGCTTAAATGGTGGACGCCCCGGTGGATGTTCGCATTTTGCTCCCTATAATAGACGTTCTGCATGTCGAGGACGGCATTCGGTTTTTGCGTTGTTGCTGCATTATCCAAATATACTAGCGGTTTTCCGTGCACTTTTGAGAAAAGGATCGGAAAATCCCTTCTTACCTTCTCTATATCAATGATCTGTTCTTTTCCGGCAATATTCATTATTCAATCGGACGGCAAAGCGCCTTCCGTCATTCGTTATGCATGGACAATATCCGGCAGATTTGCCGTACCGAATTTCTTTCGGAGGTGGTCAACAACCACCAGGTCAACATGATGCCGTAAGGCGGGATGTGCGATCTTCTGTGTCGCTTCGGCAGCAAAACCAACGGTGAGAATACCTCGCGCACTTTCGTTGGTGATGCCGCGCGTTTTCAAATAGAATGAATGTGTTTCGTTCATACCGCCCACTGCAGCGCCGTGCGTACATTTCACATCATCGGCAAAGATCTCCAGTTCCGGCTTTGTATCGATAACAGCTTCATCAGAAAGGAGCAGGTTGCGGTTGGTCTGTTTGGAATCAGTTTTCTGTGCTTCGGGCTCCACATACACTTTTCCGTTGAACACTGCACGGGATTTATCAAACAGAATTCCCTTGAACAATTCGTGGCTCGGGCAGTTGGGATGAATATGATGCATGAACGTATGGTGATCAATCAGCTGCTCACCGGAGGTGATATACAATCCGTTCAGATTGCACTCCGTCAATTCGCCGTCGATGATCACACTCACATCATTTCGCGCAATAGCGCCGCCGATGGCGAGCGAGAAGAGATGGAGATTGCTTTCTCGATGCTGATGGACGTGCAGATCTTCTACATGGAAGGTCGATTCACTTTCGTTCTGAACCTTCACCAATTCGACGACACTATTCTTTTGTGCCACCACTTCGGTCACGATGTTCGTCAGGTTCGTATTTTTTTCCGCAGAATAATAGTTGTGAAGAAAATTCACTTTCGCGCCCTCTTCAACAACGATGAGGTTGCGGATATGAGAAGCAATCTGTTCTCCCGGTTTCAACGTTGAGATAAAGATGACATGGATCGGTTTTTCCACAAAAGTCCCTGCGGGGACATGGACGAATACTCCATCATTAAGGAATGCCGTGTTCAAGGCGGTGAAGGGATTCTGTTGCACTTTCACATATTTGGAAAGATGCTGCCGGATTACTGTACCGTGGGATGCATATGCATCGATCAGGTTCTTCACAACAACGCCGTCGTTCAATCCGGATAGCGCTGAATGTTCCTTCGAATGGTGACCGTTAATGAAGACGATCACATGCTGTTCGATCCCTTCAATCAACAACGACTTCACAACATCTGGAGAAACTTCTGCTGCTGCGGACGAATATTTAAATTGTGACTTAACGATCGGGGCGATGTTGGTGTATTTCCAATTCTCATCCTTCGTCGTAGGAAATCCCTTTTCCGTAAACTGCGTGAGCGCGGATGTGCGAACATCATTCACCCACGCCGGACTTTTGGAAGCTCCGTTGTGCTGGAACGCTTTAAATTCTGATATGTACTGATTATTCTCTGCAGACATTTGTTCTTCTCCCATTACGCGTTCTGCAGCATTTCTTCGCGGATGAAGTCGTAGCCGTTTGCTTCGAGTTCCATGGCGAGTTCCTTGCCGCC
>Ga0172379_10004538_pt1 | contig 20386 bp, 15 predicted proteins | sample GrowelOW334metaG_FD_119756 | JGI IMG/M metagenome (GOLD analysis project Ga0172379, IMG submission 119756) | Groundwater microbial communities from an aquifer near a municipal landfill in Southern Ontario, Canada - Groundwater well OW334 metaG | ecosystem: Environmental > Aquatic > Deep...
CTTTTCAATTTATGTACATTGATAGACTCAAAAAAGACCGTTCCGTCTGTCGGATCCTCTTCCGCTAAAATCATTTTTGTAAGGGTAGTTTTCCCAGCGCCAGAGTGCCCGACTACGGAAACAAATTCTCCTGACTCAACCGTAAAGGTGACATCAATTAGCGCATTCGCGTCTTTATAAATTTTTGAAACATTGTTGAAATAAATCATCTTTATCTATTGTATCATGTTTACAAATTTTTTTCTGCTTCTAAAAAAATATCCAAATCCCCATCCAAAACTGCATCGACATTGCTCGTTTCGACTTCTGTCCTGTGATCTTTCACCATTTTGTATGGATGCAAAACATATGAACGAATCTGATTCCCCCATTCTATCTCTGTATTCTTGAGCTTCATACTCTCTTCTATGCTTTTTTTCTCTTCTTCTGCTTTTTTAAAAATTTTTGCTCTTAGGATGGCCATCGCTCGTTCACGATTATTTTCTTGTGAACGTTCTTCTGAAGAATGCACCGCTATCCCCGAGGGCAAGTGGACAATTCTAACAGCTGTTTCTCTTTTATTTACATTCTGCCCGCCGGGGCCAGAAGAACGTGAGAATTCTATCTTCAAATCTGCTGGTGGAATTAAAAAATCTTTTTCTTCCAGCTTTGAAAATTTAGGCAAAACTTCAACAAGAACAAAAGATGTGTGACGCAATTTCTTCGCATCAAATGGGGAGATACGCACGAGCCTATGCACACCAGATTCATTTCGAAGTTGGCCATATGGGCCCAACCTCTCCCCGTGCCCTCCCCTGCGAAGGGGAGGGTGTAGGGTGGGGTCTTGTATCTCAAAAGAAACATTTCTATATCCCCCACTGTTATTTTTATTTTCATGAATTAAAAAAACTTTAAAGCCCTTCTTGCCCGCATATTTCACATACATGGAAAAAAGTATCGCGCCAAAATCTTCTGCGTCTTCTCCACCGGCTCCAGAAATTATTGTGATGATAGCATTGCCTTTGTCATATTTATTAGCGCCCTCTTTCTTGTCTTTCAACTCTGCAAGCTCTCTCAAAACACCTTGCGCTTTATCTTTGTCATTCCAAAAATCCGAACTCCCTATTTCCCCCTCGAGTCGGGCTATTTCTGTTTCTAATTTTTTATTTTTTTCCTCCATCCCCATAAACTTACTTTATCAAAAATTCAACTTATTTGCTATACTTTATGGATATGGATCCCGAACGAAATCGCGGACGCATATAATAAACAAAATTATGAAATTAATAAAATATATTATAAATTATAAAAAGGACAACGAAGCGTAAGCGTACGCGTCCTATTTCGTACGGGATGGAGCTGCACAAACATTTAAACAAAGATTATATTCATCACCAGAAATCTTCTATCACAAATGTATTGCGAGAAGTTATTTTCGGCATGGAAGACGGCATGGTCTCTACTTTGGGCTCTATCACCGGTATCGCCATCGGGAGCAATAGTCAATCTGTGGTTATTTTAGCGGGAATAGTCATCATATCCGTGGAATCCATCTCTATGGGCATCGGATCTTATCTTTCAAATCGTTCTCAAGAAGAAATGGAAGCAAGAAAAATAGAGGAAGAAAAAGAAGAACTAAAAAATTTCCCCGAAGAAGAAAAAGAAGAACTATATCAAATATATCTGGAAGATGGATGGACAGATGGTATGGCCAAGAAAATGTCTGAAGAAGCTTCCGGTAAAGAAGCACTTTTCCTGAAAGAGATGACTATGCATGAATTGAAAATTTCAAACGATGGAGAATCAATCTCTATCAAAGGCGGAATTTTTATGTTTTTTGCTTATGTTTTAGGCGGAGGTATTCCCCTCTTTTCTTATTTGATTTTACCAATCAAAAACGCTATCCCCCTTTCTATCGTGATAACTTTAATCGGACTCTTTTTCTTGGGAATGGGTACGACAAAATTCACCAAACAACCAATGCTTAAATCAAGCATGCGAGTGCTCATTATGGGAGGCATAGCTCTCGCCGTGGGGCTCATGGCTGGTTTGCTAGTAGGACAATAAATTGAGCCTGTCACTTTTTTATTTAGTAAATGTTATTTATTCTTTTTTCTTTGCTCTCGAAAAGAGTCATCAAATAACTCATAATAGTCGGCATAAATATATTTTTGAGCATAGTCGGTCTTACCAATTGGTTCAAGTATGCCTAACCCTTTGAGCCTTTCTATAACATTATAAGCACCCTGTGAAGTAAAACCAGTCCATTTTATAATTTCTGCTACACCAACTATTGGCTGGCTAAAGAGTTTTCTTACTATTTCAAGTGTTGACTCTGCTGACTTTTTACCTAATTTCTGCATTTTAGCAAAATCACAATCACGCAAGGCTGTAATTTTTGTACAAGTTTCAATTGAAGAATCAGCTATCTCTATCACCCCTTCAAGGAAAAATTCCAACCAACTATTAATATTGGAATCTTCATCATGATAATCTTGTAACTTCTGATAATACAATTTTTGATGTTTTTTGAAATAACTTGAAAGATATAAAACGGGCAATTCAAGCAATCCAATGTGATGAATAAACATCGCTACAAGCATTCTACCTGTTCTGCCATTACCATCGGTAAAAGGATGAATTGTTTCAAATTGTGCATGTAAAAATGCAGCCTTTATTAAAGAAGGATAATCATCTTTATCGTTAATAAATTTCTCTAAATCATCAAGAGATTTATTCATATTTGGAACAGCAGGAGGAACAAAGGATGCATCGCTGGGGGTTTTCCCTCCAATCCAATTTTGAGAATGACGAAATTCCCCAGGATAAGCGTGCTGAGTGGAACGCGCGTCTACCATAAGTCTTTCATGTAGTTCTTTAATAAATCGTAAAGAAAATGGAAAATCTTTTACGCGATCAATACCGTAGTTTGCAGCTTTTATATAATGTTCAATATCATCTACATCTTTATTCTTTCTTTCTTTTTCTTCAGTAACTGGAGCTGCTACAGCATCTTGCATTGTAGCTTTTGTACCTTCTATTTGACTTGAATAAGTTGCATCTTTTGCAACGAACATAAAAACAAAATAATCTTTATCTGGTAGAAGACGAGTAATACCATCAAGCTTGCCAACAAGACGAATTGCTTCTTCGTGTTTTTTATATAATTTAGGGCTGATGAAAAAACCTTCCTTGGGTGGAAAATCAAAAGGGGTAAAGGTCTTATATCCTTCTTTTTGCTCGATATATTTACCTATTTTTACTTTGTTGATATCTTTATTCATAATGTCAACATTTTAGCACTTTTTGTTGATATTCGCAAATGAGATATCAACTTGATAATAATGTTTATGTTGTTTCATATTGCCTATCATACCAAATTGTTCAATTTTGAGCCGAGAGTGGGAATCGGACCCACGTTCCCGCTTTACGAAAGCGGTGTTCTGCCACTGAACTATATCGGCTTACTTCCTCCCCTCCTTAATGAGGAGGGGTTAGGGGTGGTAATTAATTTCCTCCAGGAGCCGTCGAAGGGGATCGAACCCTTGGTCTCGTCATTACCAATGACGTGCTTTACCGCTAAGCTACGACGGCACATCTTTTTAATTATCCACATAATTTCTTTTATTGCAACGATATTATTGATACAATATAAGTGTCGCCACGCTTTAATCAACTTGCGTGGCATGATTTGGCTAAATCAACATATGTCAGATAATCAAATAAGGAAAAAGCTGATTTTTCTGGGAATTTTATTTTCTGTGGTTTTTTATGTTTCTCCTGCTTTTGCCTCTGAGACAAATGGAACCATTGATAACACATTTAAATATGCTTGGGGAGAAAATGTAGGCTGGATAAATTTTGACTGTGATGGATGTAATGTCCATATTACCGATACTGAACTTACGGGAAATGCTTGGAGCAGGACATATGGCTGGATAAATCTAAACCCCACCACCGCGGGAATTGAGAACACACCTGAAGGAATACTTTCAGGTTATGCGTGGAGCAGAAATTTGGGTTGGATAAATTTCACCGGAGTCACCATAAATACCTCTGGAGAATTTTTAGGTTATGCGACATTAGAATCTGACAATAGCCAAATTAATTTTAATTGTGCCAACGCAGATTTTTGCAGTAATACAAATTTCAAAGTGAAAACCGATTGGAGGCCAGCAAGCGTACGAAGTACTGGCGGAGCAAGCGGATCTCACCCCACACCACCGACAAACCCACCACCCGTCACTCCACCACCACCCATCACGCCTCTTCCTCCCGTCACTCCTCCTGTAAGCATAATAGACAATATCGGAGAAACGATAAATTCTGTCTATGAATACTTCTTGAGCTTCTTGAAACCAAGAGAAGTCCCGGAAACAAAATTAGTTCAAATTCCCAAGATTGCGCCATTTTCACTTAGAGGAATTTGGGGTCTTTTACCAGAACAATCTGTCAGATCTTTCGTCTTTGCGCCATTGCCTTATGAGATACGCATCCTCGCAAGTAAATTCCCCGAACTTGCTAAAACTCTCAAAGATGTCGGGATAAATAGATTCAGCGATATGAGCAAATTGACTGGTGTCTCTTTGAATATTCCCGGACTTGCAAATATCCTCGATAAAACAATCAAAAATGTCGGACTAGAACAATTGCCTGACATAAATAAAATAGGTGGTGTCGCTCTCGACGTCCCCGGGCTTTCTGGCTTACCTGGAGAAATAAAAAGCGGTGTCGGCACAGGGAAAATTGCTCTTATCAAAGGATTACCGATAGCCAAGTTTTCTCTTGCAGCCAAGAAAAATTTACCGGCTGAATTCGTTTTCGCCCGAACGAACGGCGAGCTTGTTGACCTGAATGTCGCTTTATCTGTCGGAGAGAAAGGAGAAGTAAATCAACAAATATCCTCCCTTCCGGGTAAGGCAATGCGCCTCGTAGTCAAACCCATAAGCAAAGCGCGAAGCGTGACTGGTTATTTTGTATTTAAGTCTGCCACACCAAAAATTACAAAAACAAATACTGAAATTTCTCGCTCGTCTCTCACCGCCTCTGTCCTTTTTTCAATGAATAGTTTAGTTGAAAAAGCCACAGAACTCCCCCCTGTGGAAAACAAACTCGTACTTTCTTCTTTTGAATACACTGACCCAGACCATGACGGAATATATACAGCCGATGTCGTCTCCCCTAGCGTCCCTGGTGAATACGAAGTCATCACAGTTATCGACTACATAGACCCAGTCTTGGGCACTCGCCAAATGAGGATGATCACTGTCATTGATCCGGAAGGTTATGTCTTCGAAAAACAAGACAACAAAGAAACCCGCATCCCTTCGGCTATCGTATCTCTATATTATTTGAATAATTCTACGAAAAAATACGAAATCTGGCCCGCAAAAGAATATCAACAAGAAAATCCGCAAGTCACAGACATCAGGGGGACATACTCATTCCTCGTACCCGAGGGTTCGTATTATTTCCAAGTTGAAGCGCCCGGTTATGACCCTTATCAGGGCAAGGTTTTTGTGGTGAGCGAGGGTAGTGGTATCCACCAAAATATAGAATTGAATTCTGGTCGAACATGGTTAGACAATATCGACTGGAAAACCATTCTTTTGTTTGTTGTCTTAATATTATTAGTGTATAATTTATATCGTAATGAAGAGCGAGATAAATTATCAAAGTTAAATAAAAACGAATGATGGAAACTAAAAATCGTCTTGTTATCATAATAGTTATTGGGGCCCTTGTCATTGGCAATGCATTTTTTGTGCCTAATTATTTTTTCGCTTATAATGAATTGCAAGAAATAAAATCTACGCAGACCAAAACAGAATTAAATACAAAGGTAGTAAACTTCACTTCAATGTTTATCAAGAAAGTGTTGCAAGCAGACAAAGAAGTAGATTTTGAAACCAGACTTTCCCTAGAAAACGCCGTTCGAGACTTGAAGGATGAGCAAGTAATGCAAGAGTGGCAAAATTTCATCGGTAGCAAGACAGAACAGGAAGCACAAAATAGTGTAAAAAAGCTTTTGGGAATTTTGATAAGCAAGATACAGAAATAAGACCTCTAGAGATTAAAGCATGTTTCTTTTAAAAAATAAAAATGAAATCCATTTTTAACAAAAAAATACTAATCCTCTTCACCGCTGTTGTCCTCATTTCTTTCTTAGCAAAGATAGTTTTAGCTGCATATCCCCTCACTGTTTATGAACCTGGAGAAACATTAAATCCAGCTTGTTTGCCTTCTGACCTAGACCCAAATTGTAACGTCCGCCCCCCACTCACCTCTCTAAACATAGACGACACAGTTTATGGTGTGGCCTGGGATACAGATACGACACACGCCCCCTCCAAAAATGCTGTGTACGATCAAATGCAGGCGATGATAGTCGGCGGGCACAACCCTGTGACTCTCGGCACAGCAAACGGCCTTTCTCTCGCTACTCAAGTATTGAGTTTAGCTCTAGCTTCCACTTCCACCACGGGTGCTCTTTCCGATACTGATTGGGATATTTTTAATAATAAAGTAAGTTCTCAATGGACGACATCGGTAAATGATATTTATTACAATACAGGCAACGTTGGGATTGGGACGACGGCACCTACAGACATATTACAAATTGGTCCAGTAGCAGGGCAAAATTCGTATTTTGATTCTTCCGTTTCAGGTTTACATATCAGATACGCTACGCAAGACAGAGTTAATTTAACAAGTAATGTCGCAGTAGCTCTTGGAGCAGGATTGGGTTCAGGACTCGGTGGTATTAGATTAATGGGAGCTGATAGTTCATATAGTTATGTTCTTTCTGGTGCTACAAATGAACTTTTATTAAATCCACTCGGTGGCAACGTCGGGATTGGAACGACAACACCATATTCAAAAATTACAGTTGGTGGTGGGGCAAGTGCAGATTTTCAAAATGTATATGGGTTAGCTGTTTATGATAGTGGGGGTATTTATGTGGGAGCTTCTACTAATGGTTATTATGGCTTAAGTGTTGTAAGCGTAGCTGGAACCTCTACTATTCGTGCTCAAAATAATATCTTAGCTTTGGTTGCTGATGCTAACATATCATATCAAGGAGTCGGAGATTATTCATCAGATGTGCATACTTTTCAATCAGCTTTTACTTTAAAACCTTCTGACGCCAGTGCTCACAATTTTGTTAAATTTACCCCAAGCTGGGCACCTATCGCAGGTTCAGGAGAGATGCGTGGATTGTTTGTTGATCAAACTATTAATCAAACAGGAACCGCTACCCAAAATTATGTCGGTATGCTTTTGGATGTCACAGAGACTGCAGTGACGGGTACTGCAAATAAATTATTGGATTTGCGAGTGGGGGGAGTAAGTAAATTTAATGTTACGTCCACAGGTAACGTCGGCATTGGGACGACAAGTCCAGGAGCCCCTCTTACATTTGCAGATACAGCAAATACTGATAAAATAAGATTATTTACGACTTATGGACTTGGCATTGATGGCTCTGATCTTGTACTCTTCACAAATCCAGCTCAAGCAATCTCCTTCAAAAGCTCAAGTTATGCAGGAACCCAATTTGCTCGATTTGCTCCTACTGGAAACAACTATCTTACAGGTACCGGCAATGTCGGTATTGGAACGACGACGCCTACATATAAATTAGATGTTACTGATACGATTAGAAGTACAGTTGGATTTATGGCAGATGCTGGTTCTGGAAATAGTAATGCAAGCATTGCACTTGTTGGCAGAAGTGGCGGAGTAGCTAGTTTAGTTAATATTGCTTCAAACTGGACGGGTGGTTTAACTATTTCTCCGGCACAAGGAGTTACTTCTATAGTAGGTGGTTTAGCAGTGGGTACTTATTCTCTTAATGATGTTGCTACTAATAATTTGATAGTTTCCGGCAACATTGGCATTGGGACGGCGGCACCAGGGGGAAAATTAGAGGTTAATGGTTCGGTTAATTCTACCAATCTTGCAAGATTTACTACGTCATCAGTTAATACGAATTTGGCTAATGATTACGGTACACTTAGCATAGTAAATACTAATACTACCGCCAATAACTACAACACCATCTCCTTTTCTGACGATGGTGCAACTTTCTCATCTGCTATCCATGGAATTTATACAGACCACACAAACAATTATGGCGATATTGCTTTTACGACGAGAAGTGCGGCAGGATATTCAGAAAAAATGAGAATTTTAAGTAACGGCAACGTCGGCATAGGAACAGCTACACCAAATGGGAATGGAATAACGACCATAGCAACAGGCAACTTGATGATTATGCCTGGAACAGCTAATCAATATTCTTGGTGGAATGCATACAATTATGGTATTGGTTTTCCACATTCAACAAATCCAGATTCTTATGGCCCAGGAGCTCTCATTACTGCTGTCCCAAATGGAGGGTATGGAGCTGACATACTATTTGTTGGTCAAGCAACAGCTGGGGCTGGTGTTCAAGAGAATATGAGGATAACAACAGATGGGAACGTCGGTATCGGGACGACGACACCGGGGTATAAGTTAGAGGTACAGGGCACTTCTTATTTTAATGGCACTATGGGCGTTGGTGCTAATACTTCTATTACAGGAACTACTATACTCACAAGTGGTTCTATCGCTGTTCCTGCTTGGCTTCCATACGGAGATGTGAATCTTTCTATCAAGGATTTTAACGGTGCTACTAGAGTTACTTTTGTAACACAAAGTACAGACCCAAATTTAGGCAACGTCGGCATCGGAACGACGAGTCCAGCTACAAATTTACATATATATGATGGTACTGGGGGAACTACAGTGCCGACCTTACGAGTAGAAAGAGGTGATATCGGGCCAAACATGGAGCCTGCCACAATTCAATTAAGCAACCAATTCTTAAATTCTGGAAATGTTATCGGTTCTTTAGAATTTACAAATAGTGCCGCCGTAAATAAATATGCCTCCATTCAAGCTATTTCTAAATCTACTTATCATACGTACACAGATGCTGATTTAGTTTTTAATACTCTTGGCAGCAGTTCATTTAGTGAGAAGATGAGAATTTTAGCAAACGGCAACGTCGGTATAGGGACGGCGGCCCCTGCAGTTAAACTAGATGTTCACGCGAGTTCGGTAACACCAAATTGGGTTGGATATACCCCTTCCGGTCCTGGAATGTTTGTGTCTGCCACCCAGAATGCAGCCGACCACCTTACTGCCCCCAATGCAGCAGAAAACGTCCTCACATTAGTACGAAGCGGGGCTACGGGTACTGTATATTCAAATATAGCTGAACTTCAATTATCAAAAACTGGAATCGGTGGTACTCCAGACACCAGATTAGATTTTAGACTTAATACTAGTAACGATGCGACATTCACTACACCGTTAAGCTTGACGGGTAGTGGCAATGTCGGGATTGGAACGACAAATCCTACCTCCCCTCTTACTGTTTACGGAACTGTTGCTGGAACACAAGCTGAATTTAGAAATAATAGTGGGGATGTTTCTTATATAAATATTACAGATAATTCTACGGGAGCAGGTAGTTCAAATGGTTTACTTTTGGGATATAACTCTCAAGCGATGATTTGGAATCGTGAAAATACACCAATGATATTTGGCACCAACAACACGACCCAGATGACCATTTTAGCAGATGGGAAAGTGGGGATCGGGACGAGTCCAACAAATAAATTAACTATATTTGATGGTAACACCGGGTATGTTCAGGCGGGTGGAACAAGTCTTGTAACTGGAAATCTTTTCAGTGTTTTGCGTAATGCTGTATCAACCGAAACAGATTCAGCGGTAGCAAGCATAATTCAAGAAGCAGCAACTGATGACCAAGGTGCGTTGTATATACGTGGAGACAGTACTACCGCTAATACACTTGAAGTTTATAGCGGAGTAAGTCCTGGGTTAGTAGTTAACCCTTCCGGCAACGTCGGGATAGGGACGACGGCACCGGGGGCGAAATTACAAATCGGAGATTCGGCTGGAGCAAATGGAGGAGATATTTATTCATTTAATAATGGAGGAAATCCAAGATTTTTATTTGGAGATAGTGTTTCTGCTAGTAATTACGGAGGATTAAGATGGGATAGTACAGGTGATTATATTTCTTTATATACTGAAGCAGCGAGTACAAGTCAATTAGTCTTATTAGAAAACGGCAACGTTGGCATCGGGACGACTGCACCAAGTGGCACTCTTACTATCGACAAAGTAAGTGCAGCAGTAAATGTCGTAGAAGCTTCAAGGAATTTGGTACTGCGTTCTACGAACTCTGTTGCAGCTGACTTAGGTCCTCAAATGAGCTTCAGTGGAGCAAGTGGTGGAGCATCAACTCCTTACGCTTTTGCTACAATTGCTGGACGCAAAGAAGGGGCAACTGCTTATGCTGGGTACTTACAGTTCGCTACTACAATAGGTACGACAGGAAATATTAATGAGGCAATGAGAATTACAAGTACAGGCAACGTCGGGATAGGAACAACAACACCAGAAGTAAAAGTACATATAGATAATCAAACTAATACTGCCTACCAATCTGGTGGTACTATCGTAGACGCCACAACAATCGGAGCAATAACAGGTCAATTTACAAATTATAAAGCTGACGCGGCTTACTCTGCTATTAGATTAGCAACCAGACCGAGCGGAACTTCTATTTGGGATATTGCCAATATATATAATTCTGCCAACAATGGTGATTTGGCTTTTCGAGTGAGAGATGGTTCAACAACATCAAAAGAAGTAATGAGGCTAACAAGTTCTGGCAACGTCGGTATCGGGACGACGACACCGCTTGGAAAGCTACATATCATTTCAACGAGCGGAGCCGGATTACAAGATGCACTCTGGCTTTCAACTAACTATACTGGGAATGGAGATGGAACAAGAATTGTATTTAACAATGGCCCTTCTTCGTATCCTACATGGAGAACAGCAGAAATTGGGGGTATTTATGCTGGTGGATCTTGGAGTGGTGCTCTTGTTTTTAAAACTAATAGCGATGGTTCAGCAACGGATGTTACGGAAAAAATGAGAATTACATCCACTGGAAGCGTCGGTATAAATATAACAAATCCGGGAGCAAAATTAGACATTCTTGGAACAACTTCAACCATTGGATTAAAAATTCGTTCCGGTGGCACTTCAAATATAGTGGATATTGCCAACGTAAGTGGCACTCAAGCATTCTTTATAGATTCCTTGGGCAGAGTCGGCATCGGAACAGCGACACCAGGTTTTAAACTTGGTATTACATTAGCAAATGCCACATCTGATTACCTTCATATTGGACAGGATGTCACCTATGGAGCATTTATAGCAGGTGGTAATAATAGTACAGCTGGCTCCGCGTTCATTGGAAATTTTCTTTTTAACACCACTACTCCGGCTTCTAGCATAAGTGCTGGTAATACTTCTACCGCAGATGGTATTTATTTTGATAATGGTATTCATTTTCTTTCAAATAATTCTATCTCAGGGGCATTTACTCCTGCTGAAAGATTGACTATAAAAAATACTGGCAATATAAAAATAGCTGGCACCGCCCTAAGAGCAACCACAGAAGGCACAAATCATCTAGACATCTTTGATGGTACTGCCCCGGTTGGAACTTTAACCAACGGAATTTCTATTTATTCTTCCGCTGGTGAAGCTTACATCATGGATGCCGCAGGAAATACTACTTTGCAATCCCCACACGATCCAATTACGAATTACTGGATCTTTGATTCCAAGAATGAAGTACGTGGCACAAGTCTGCGCATAGACATGGAACAAATGATGAAAGAGTTGAACAACACTTTCGGCTGGGATTATGTGCATGAAACGAAAGATGGTATGGCCGTCACTCAGGCGACTCCGACTTTCAATATGGCAGAACTCAATCTAAACCTAGAGGGCATCGCTGGCACCATCACTCCCCTAGCCGGCTCAGACAATGAAACTTTTATAAATACTTTCTTTGGTAATATCAAAACGACAATTGGTACATGGCTAGCAGATGCAGGTAACGGTATCGGAAACATTTTCGCCGGGGAAGTGGATACGAAGAGTCTCTGCGTCTCTGATGATACTGGAGCAAAGACATGTATTACAAAAGAACAACTCGATGCTTTGCTCTTAAATGCGGGGACCTCTCCCGCTCCTGAGCCTACACCAACTCCTGCACCTGATCCATTACCAGTAGATCCGGCACCCGTGGAGGACCCCGCTCCAGTAGACCCTACCCCGACAGATCCTGCACCAGTAGAGCCGGCCCCCGTAGACCCTGCCCCAGTAGAGCCGGCACCCGCTCCAGACTTGCCCGCCGAAGAGGCGGGACCAACTCCAGCCCCAGAAGTAACTCCCCAGCCAGAGGCTGGTCAGCCTTCGGCTGAAGCCCCAGCACCCGAGACACCACCAGTAACTCCATAAACAAAACAACAAAAAACACTCCGACCAAAATTGGAGTGTTTTTTGAAAATTGCGCGGCTGATGGGTGCTGACCCCACGGCCTCCCACGTGCACTTAATCCAATATTTTCATAAAGGCGTGGACTATATCTTCACCATATCCATCATAGAGATGTCTTTAGGTGCTCTGGTATCTAGTCTCTACGGCGCCCCCGACCTTGTGTCGGGGTTCCCTCGGTATTCGCATGCTCCGACGATAAATCGAAGTTTAGCCTTCACCGATATCCCAAAGAGTTTCAATCTGCCATTTCGACAGAAAGCTGCACGAATCTACAGGCGGGTGCTCTACCGTTGAGCTACAGCCGCAACTTTATATACTTTTCAAATACATCCTTTTTCCTTTGAAGGAATAAATCTGATGTACCTAACCTATTATACATAAAATAATATAATTTCAAAGTGTTCAAGACACTGTACACTAATCTGTAATAATTCCCTTTCCCTTGTTTACCACGTCTCACCACTCCACGTTCTATGTTAAATACATGGAGTCTTTCTTTCATTTTTTCTAAAAATTCAACGGAACATGACGTAAAAACAGTCTGAATAACTAAAGTGCGGGTCTTGCGACTTTTATGTATCGTGCCCGACCACACATTTCCATCTCCATCAAAATAACCCCTAACAAAAGCAGAAAAATATTTTTCAGGCACATTTGGTATTGCCAAACTTTTTGTTTTTCTTTCAGAAAAACCAAGTTCCCGTAAATCGTTACACATTTCTATGCTACCAATTTGAAGTCTATAGATAATGCTTTCGTTAGCTTTTTTAGGTAAACGAACACTTATTTTATGTTCCGCACTAATAACTTTTTTGATACTTTCTAAGAGTTCTTTATCTGTAATCTGAATACACCAAAATTGTCCTCCCCTTTTATTCACAGTGATATATCCATCAGCTGCAAAAAATCCAAGCACATACGCCATATCAGAAGTCCATTTTTTAAAGAAATTTTTATTTACTTTTTTATATATAGGCACTAATATATTATACCTCGTGACAGGATATTATCCTAACCAATATTTAGTTTTATTTTGTGTCGGCGGCAGGGAGTGCGCCTGCGACCCCGGGCTTATGAGTCCCGTGCTCTACTGACTGAGCTACGCCGACATAATGAGAGAATAACATATTTGACCGTTTTTTCAAATTTTTATTTGCAAAAATATGATTTTTACTATAAAGTAGATTATATATAGCGGGGTAGAGAAGAGGTATCTCGTAAGGCTCATAACCTTAAGACTCACGTTCGATTCGTGACCCCGCAACAAATGAACCTTCCCTCTTCCTTAATAAGCCTGCCTGCCGGTAGGCAGGGAGAGGGATTTGAGGGTGAGGTCTATCTAAATAAACCCATACCCATGAAAAATTTGCTCATAGAGAGCAATGATTCTTTTCGCCTCGTGCTGAGAAAGCTCAAAGGCTAGCCCCTCATGCGCTATTTTATTTCTGATGGTGTGCACTTCCCATGCAGTGGTAAGTTGGGGAAAATTCTCTTGATTAGCCATTTTTAATTTATCTCCTAAACTTTCTCCATGAAATCCAAGAGTCTCCAAGAGTTCGTCCAACATAGAATCCGCTTCAATGATTGAGAGCTTCCAGTCGCTTGCATGTTGAGAAAAAAGGTAATCAAGGGTCTTACTCCAGCGTTCATTTTTAGAACCCCCGACTTCTTCACGCAACCTCTTTTCTTGTTCAGCTTTATTGTGCGCATATTCGTGTATTTCGTGGTGTAAATGTTTATGCTCTTTAGCTCTAATTTCCAGCATTCGAACAATCACATAACAAATGATGACCAAGAAAAACATCGCCAAAAAGAAAAGGGCACCTTTGGCTATAGCTATTGTTTGGTCACTTGTAATATAGGGGAAAATCTTCTTTATACCAGATAAACCCTGATTAAATAAATAATCTGGATTAAAATATTTCGAATCAAGAAAAGTGCCACTGATAAGGCTGTTTTGCATATTTGAATTACTAACTGTTTCCATGTATGTATAAATTATAACACATTACCCTACTCTCTTAAATCTTTTTCTAAATTAAATAAAGATTCATCAGAATATAATGGTCCAGTAAACTGAATTCCTATCGGCAAATTAGAAGTAGATTTACCAGATGGAATGGATATGGCCGGAAGTCCTGCCAAATTTGCCGAAACAGTAAAGATATCTGACAAATACATCTGCACCGGGTCTTTTTTTTCTCCAAACTTAAATGCTGTCGTCGGAGTCGTGGGTGTCATCACAAAATCAACATCTTTAAAAATGTCTTCATATTCTTTCATAATAGCGCGACGGACCTTCCAAGCTTTGTTGTAATATGCATCATAATATCCGTGGGACAATACATAAGTGCCGAGAATTATCCTTCTCCTGGTCTCAATGCCAAACCCAGCCGATCTGCTTTTTTTATAGCCATCAAACAGGCTTTCTCCTTCTTTTCTAAGCCCGTACCTCATTCCATCCAATCGAGAAAGATTTGTAGAAACTTCTGCCGGCATAATAATATAATAAACGGGCAAAGAATATTTTAAATAAGGCATAGAAACATCTTTTATTTCATAACCTTTCTTTTTTAATTTATCTATTGTTTCTTCAAAATTTTGTAAAACTTCGGGGTCTATACCCTCTTTCAGAAATTCACGAGGAATACCGATCTTTTTGCCGTCGGACGTCGAACGTCCGTTACGGACGTTCGACGTCCGATAAACACCGGCGAAGTCCACAGAAGTGGAATCTATATCATCTTTACCCGCGATACAATCAAAAATTATTCTGGCGTCTTCCGATGTTTTTGCAAAAGGGCCTATCTGATCAAGGGATGAGGACATCGCCGTCAATCCAGAACGTGACACAGCTCCATAAGTAGGCTTCATGCCCACCAAACCACAAAAGGATGCAGGCTGTCGTATAGAGCCTCCTGTATCAGACCCGAGCGCTGCTAGAGCCATTCCGGAAGCTACCGCGGCGGCTGAACCCCCCGAGGAACCCCCGGGCACACGAGACGTATCAAAAGGATTTTTCACTGGACCGTAGGCAGAAGTTTCTGTAGAAGAACCCATTGCAAATTCATCCATATTTGTACGGCCGATCAATACTGCGCCAGCTTCTTTTAATTTTTTTATAACAAAAGCATCATAGCTGGCAACATAATTTTCTAGCATCTTAGAGCCAGAGCTCGTTTTTCTGCCTGTTATCAATATATTATCTTTAATGGCGATGGGTATGCCTGTCAGCTTTGTTCCCTTTCCGGTTTTTATCATTTCATCAGCAATTTTTGCCTGATCTAGCGCATCCTCTCCTCCATAGGCGGATCCAGAAAAAACTTCTAAAAAAACATTCAGCTCTTTATTTTTTTCTTTTATATTTTGGAGACAAATAGACACTAAATCAACAGAAGTCAGTTCTCCGGCCTTCATCATCTCATGAGCTTTTTCTATTGTTAAATCTTTTATATTTATTGTCACAATATTTTTTTAACTTTCAAAAAAACTCCGTCCCCGCCTGCTCCCGAACCATCGTGAGGGCGGGCAGGTTGTGAATCAGGAAATTGTTTAATAATTAAATCACTGGAAAAAATAGCGGAGTTGTCCTCTCCCGCCACGGCGGGTAAATCTTCTCGCCATACATTTTTTTGAGTATAAACAGGCTCCACATCAGGTACTTCCACTTTTTCCACAACTTTCACATACTCTAAAATACCCTCCATATCAGAAAGAACTTTGCTCTTTTCGTCTTCTCTTAGCTCTATTTTTGCAAGCTCTGCAAGCTTTTCAACATCTTTAATTTCCATACAAAAAAATTATAGCATAAAACCTCTCCCCGTCCCCCCTCCATTTATCTAAATGGAGGGGGGTGCCAAAGGCGGGGTGAGGCAATTATTTTCCAATAAGAGCAGTGATACGCTCCTCTACTGGAGGATGAGTAGCAAAAAAACTAGAAACTTTTTTTGCTATTTTAGAACTTTTATCTCCTTTCGGATCGGCTATATATAAATGCGCGATAGCGCTTGATTGACGAGTCATTGGTTTTCTAAATTCTGAAATTTTACGAAGGGCATTGGCAAGTCCATCCGGATAACGGGTAAGAAGTGCTCCGGAAGCATCCGCTAAAAATTCTCGCTTCCTAGAAATAGCCAACTGAATCAAAACGGCAAAGATGGGTGCCAAAATCGAGAGGACAATTCCAATAATCATAAATATTCCACCCTTATCATTATCATTTCTCCCCCTACCAAAAAATAAATTACGCCTAAAAACATCTGCGATAATAGTGACGAAACCCACGAGCACGACAACGACAGTCGAAAGTAGCATGTCTCGATTCCCCACGTGAGAGAGTTCGTGAGCAATCACACCTTCTAATTCTGTTTTATCCAATATTGCAAGGAGTCCTGTTGTCACCGCCACTACGGCATGCTCTTTATCTCGTCCTGTGGCAAAAGCATTTGGAGCAGGATCTGTCACGATATATACCCTCGGCATCGGAAGTCCTGCGGTAATAGAAAGATTTTCAACAGTTGTATATAAAACAAAATTTTCTTCTCTTTTGGCCTCTTTTGCGCCAGCAAGTGTCAAAACAATCTTATCTGAAAACCAATAAGAAAAAAAGTTCATTAAAATACTAAATATGACAAAAAAATACAAAATATTCGGATCTCCATAATAGAAACTAAAAAACCAACCAAACAGAATAACCACCACCAAAAATACAGTCATCAACAACCACGTTTTTGTAACATTTTTTGATTGTTCTGTGTAAAGTGTTGCCATTTTTTTATTCTATTATAATAGGAATAAAAATAGATTTATCATTTTCAGGAAGACCTGAGGCATTATCATTGTGAATTTCAAGATAAGCAGGACCTTTTTGAAGTAGAGAAAAATCAATATTCCCCTCAAAATTAACTGGGCCTGCAGTCATCCAATCAGTCGTGGCATCCGCATGACTTTTCTTTAAGGAATTTTTGTTTATATCCAAGATGTTTATTAAAATATTACCTTCAAAAAAATATCCGCCTTTTACGACGCCCCGATAAGACACAACTCCGTGCACTTTTGAATTAGGCAAAATAGAGAACGAAACCAGATCATCTTTATTTCCAGATATTTGAAAAACGACAGTATCTATTTTTTGTTCCTGATTTTGGCCAAGGATAGGTAAATATAATTCTTTGTTTTGTAACATCATCCTAATAGCAATTACCATCAAAATAATCAAAACAAACAGAAGTACAGTATTCAATTTTGAACCAAAAAATTCATTTTTCATATTTTTATTTTATATTCTTATATTAAATATAATACACAAAAATTCTCCAAAAATCAACACTCCTCCGTCAGATTTAAAGTGCGATAGCATATTATATTTGACGCTTAATATTAAATTAGATTATAATGATAATATGGGACAACTTGAAAAAGAATTAAAACAAAAGGACAGAATCGGTAAAACTCAAAAAATAATACTCAGCACAATTGCCACTGCAGGAATTATTAGCGTAGCTGTACTAGCACCAAATGCCCTGCAAGCTTTCGGAATGATTAATAAAGCTATTAGAAGAAAGAGAAAATATGAAATAAAGTCTTCCCTGTCTAGATTGGTTGATCGTGGATTTATTGAATTCCATAAAAATAAAAATGGCTATTCCGTAGCAAAATTAACTATCGAAGGTGAAAAAATCTTGCGATTGGCAGAAATAAATAATTATCAAATCAAAAAACCTAAAAAATGGGATGGCAGGTGGCGTGTAATAACTTTTGATATACAGGAGGAAAGAAAGTCCACAAGAAATAGAATCCGACACACCTTAAAAACTGTCGGTTTTTGCCAACTTCACAAGAGCGTATGGGTTTATCCGTATGACTGCGAAGATTTTATAACACTATTAAAAGCCGATTTTAGGGTGGGAAAAGATTTACTATATATGATAGTTTGCAAAATGGAATATGAAAAACCACTATTGAATTATTTCAAATTAAAAAGATAACAAAAAATGTCTAATTTAAGGTGCGATAGCTTATTAAAGCTGACAGACGGAAAAAAATTAGAATATGTTTACTGTTTAGAATTTCACTTCTACTGGATTTTGAGCAACGTCATTATCAGCAAGATCAAAAAATTCCATTTTAGAAAAATTAAATACTCCTGCAATAATATTACCCGGGAAACTTTCAACTGAAGTATTCAGATCTCGAACATTGCTGTTGTAAAATCTGCGTGCAGCCTGAATTTTATTCTCAGTATCAGAAAGCTCATTTTGTAATGCCAAGAAATTCTGATTGGCTTTTAATTCCGGATAAGCTTCCGCTATCGCAAAAACAGATTTCAAGGCGCCCGTCAGCATATTTTCAGCCCCAGTTTTATCAGCCATGGTCCCACCTCCGCCAGAGGCGGACAAGCCCATAGCAGCACTACGAGCCTTCGTAACATTTTCAAAGGCTGAGCTCTCGTGAGTAGCATAACCCTTCACGGTATTAACCAAGTTTGGAATCAAATCATATCTGCGTTTCAACTGCACCTCAATATCAGCCCAAGCCTCTTTCGTGCGATTACGAAGAGTAACAAAACGATTAAAAGCATAAATTATCCACAAAACCATCACGCCAAGCACTATCCAAAGATATTTCATAGTTTTTATATATAATTAAATAATAATCTAGAACTATTATATTATAGCACAATTTACTTCTTATCTTGCCATTCTTGAAGAAGCACTAAAAGTGGCGAGGCCAAGAAAATTGAAGAATATGTACCAAAAAACATTCCTGCGGTGAGCATAAGAGCAAAATACTTTGTGGGTTCTGGACCAAAGAAAACTAAAGCAAGGAGTACTAATATAACAGTGGTAGAAGTAGCGATAGAGCGGACGAATGATTGATCCAAACTATGCCCCACTATTGTTTTAAAATCTATGTTTCTATTATTACTTTCAATTTTGGAATTTTCTCTGATTCTGTCAAAAATAACAATTGTATCGGAGACTGAAAGACCTAAAATGGTGAGGACTGCCACCACGAATAACGCATCCAATTCTGCTCCAAAAAAGTGAGACAACAATACGAAAATACCCGAGCAAATAGTCACATCGTGGATAAGGGCAATGACAGCTATCACCCCATATTTCCAAGATGAAACTGGCTTACTTACTTTTCTGAAGGCAAAAGCAATAAATAAAATAATGGCCAGAGATACTAGAGTTACGGCCACAAAAGCTTTTCTGGTCAATTCTGCTCCTACGGACGGACCTATAGAATTAAAATTAACTTCTTTTAATGTGTTCTGGCCTTCCTGAGAGAGAGCTTGTAATAGTGAAAGGTGCTCATTTTCATCTAAACTGCGAGACTTCACTATGTACCCCTTGTCTCCAGTCGGCTGAAGTAAAACAGAACCAATATTTAAACTTTCAAGATTTAATTTAAGGTCTTCTTTGTTTGGTCGAGTATTATCATAAGATATTTCTGTCAAAGCTCCACCCTTAAAATCAATCCCCACTTTAAAGCCAAAGTAAAACATTGAAATAACAGAAAGCACAACAAGAACAGCCGAGATAGAAATAAATATTTTTTTGTATTTTATGATAAACATATAGATTATTTTACTTTACCGCTTGATAAACCGCTGGAAAACATAAATCTGGAAAATTTATTTTCCGGCACAAATGATAATAATGTTAGGAAAACTTTACTGATGGTAATAGCTGAAAACATCGATACGAGGACACCCATGCCAAGAGTTAAAGCAAAACCCTTGATAAGCGCTGTACCAAACCAGAAAAGAATAATAGCTGTGATAATGGTAGAAGAATTGGAGTCACGAATAGAAGACCAAGCACGAGTAAACCCTGATGACACTGCATCCCCTATGTTTCTACCAGCATGAAGTTCTTCTTTAATACGTTCAAAAATTAAAACGTTTGCATCCACTGCGATACCCATTGAAATAATAAAACCAGCAATGCCAGCA
>Ga0172379_10004540_pt1 | contig 20380 bp, 19 predicted proteins | sample GrowelOW334metaG_FD_119756 | JGI IMG/M metagenome (GOLD analysis project Ga0172379, IMG submission 119756) | Groundwater microbial communities from an aquifer near a municipal landfill in Southern Ontario, Canada - Groundwater well OW334 metaG | ecosystem: Environmental > Aquatic > Deep...
CATTCAACCTACGTGTTACAAAAACGGAGCAGGGGGGATTCGAACCCCCGGTACCCTTTTGGGGCACAACTCCTTAGCAGGGAGCCCGATTCGGCCACTCTCGCACCGCTCCATTAACTCCAGTGTTTCGCGTACGGAGCAGGGGGGATTCGGATTCGGTCTTCGTCGCAAACATCGTGTTTGCTCCTACGACCCGTCTACGCCCTCTGCTGGCGGCTCCTGCCGCCTTATCCTCCCTCCGGTCGGCGAGGGCTTCGTTTCGAATCCCCCACTTAACCTCGATGTTACGCGTACGGAGCAGGGGGGATTCGGTCTTCGTCGCAAACATCGTGTTTGCTCCTACGACCCGTCTACGCCCTCTGCCGGCGGCATCCTGCCGCCTAATCCTCCCGTTGGTCGGCGAGGGCTCCGTTTCGAATCCCCCACTTAACTTCGGTGTTGCGCGTACGGAGCAGGGGGGATTCGAACCCCCGGAACCCTCGCGGGTTCAACGGTTTTCAAGACCGCCTCCTTAAACCGCTCGGACACCGCTCCGGAAAGGAGTCTTAAAATATCCCAAGCCGGTCTTTCATGTCAAGACACCGGGATTTGACTCCAAGATTTGAACCCTTCGATTCGAGAGTGTTAACGAATTGTAAATAGTAGGCTTTCTTGTTGATACATCATGGTGTATAAGTTTTATCATGACAACCCTACGGCATCTCGTCATCCTTAATCCGGTCGCGGCCAAGGGCGCTGCGCTTCAACGCGTTCCGGAGGTTGAAAGCCTCCTTAAAAGAAAGGGGCTTCTTTTCGACCTTGTCCTGACGGAGCGCGTGTGGCACGCTGCGGAATTGGCTCGGGATGCGGGGCGTAAGGGGTACGATGTAGTCGTTTCGGGCGGTGGCGACGGCACCATGAATGAAGTCATCAATGGTCTTATGCTGGCCGACGCGAAGGGTGAGAAACTGCCTGTGATGGGTGCTTTGGCCTTGGGGCGGGGGAACGATTTTGCATATGGAGCTGATATTCCCGAAACGCTGGAAGATGGTATTGCTGCCATCGCTGCGGGAAAGATGCGCCCTATGGATGTGGGTTTCATCAAGGGGGGCGATTATCCCCAGGGCCGCCATTTCGGCAATGGTGTCGGTGTCGGCTTCGATACCATAGTGGGTCTGGAAGCTGCCAAAATGAAGCACGTCCACGGTTTCATGGCTTATGTGTTTGGTGCAATCAAGACCTTCATCATCTACCCAAATGCTCCTTTCGTGCGACTCAGGCATGATGGCGGAGTCTACGAACAGGAAAGCCATCAGATTTCCATAATGAACGGGAAGCGCATGGGTGGCACGTTCTTCATGGCACCCGGAGCCCTGAACCATGATGGTCTATTGGATCTTTGTATGGCAACCCGTCTGAATAGGCGAAACATGGCTACTGCGATCATGCGCTATACGAAGGGGACTCAGGCTGAATTGCCTTTCATAACTACCGGCCGTTCCTCTAGTTTCTCTATCGAAGCGCCTATGGGAGGGCTCTACATACACGCCGACGGAGAAACCATTTGCGAGAATGGATCGTCTGTTCAGATCGAATGCTTGCCAGGCAAGATACAGCTGCTCTGCAAGGCTTGAAAGAAAATTGACTATTGCTTCCGCATAGTATGATATTCGTACGTATTATAGCGGAGGTTCTACGTGTCCGTGTTCAGTGTCAAGAAATATACGGTTTTCTTAATTCTGGTATCAATCTTCATCCCTACTGCGGTTTTTGCCTTGGAAACCACCCTTACCTGGCAACTCGGCAAGGATACGATCCTGTTCAACGAATCGGTCAAGGCCATGGGAACAGGCTTCTCGGCGGTTCTGACAACGAGCGTCGGAGAGTACGACAGCCTGGAAATGGACGGGAAGCGCTCGACGGTCCGGTGGCAGCGCCGGGTGCAATCGGAAAACACCGATGTGAGTGCGGAGCGTAATGGTTCCAAGGTCCGGGTGAGGGGGACCTACAAGGGAAAGCCCTACGACAAGACCCACGATATAGGTGACTTGAGCTGGTTTCAGCTTCATGAGATTTCCTACGAGGAATTGTATTCCGCCGGTGTCACAACGGCTAATTTCTGGACAATAGATAGGAAAACCATGAAGCCCACCGAGTTCAGGGCTGAGCTGCAACTGGAAGAATCCATCACCATCATGGGTGCCCCTGTTCAGTCCATCAAATACGCTCTCACCGTCAATGGAGTACCATCTATACTATTCACGTCTCATTTCTGGCTCCGCAAGACCGACGGGCGCTTTTTGAAGCTCGAGGTTCCAGCGGTGCTTGGCTTGCCCCGAAGTTCAGTAGTACTGACGGGGGAATCCTGATATTCCGATAGAAGGGGTTGATATGAAAAGAGTCCTTATTGCCATTCTTGTCTTGCTTGCGGCTTCGTCCAGCCTGTTTGCCCAGTCGCGGAAACCTCCCTTCCAGAAAGTTGTGGAGCGCATGGATATGGAGAAGTTTCTGGGGCCCTGGTACGTCATCGCGCTATTGCCCAGCGTATTCGAAAAAAAAGCCACCAATGGTATCGAAACGTATAGCCTGGACGCTAAGGGTAACATCCGGGTGGAGTATATCTTCTACAAAGGGAGTCCCACCGGAAAAAAAACGGTGATGCACCAGAAGGGCTGGATCATGGACAAGGCGACCAATACGGAGTGGGAAATCCAGCCGATCTGGCCGCTCAGGTTGCCCTACCTCATCATCGATCTGGCGGATGACTATCGTTATACTGTCATAGGCACGAACAACTTCAAATACGTCTGGATCATGGCAAGGAAGCCCGTACTATCCGAGGAGGATTTTCAGGGCATACTGTCCAGGCTGGAAGCGCGGGGCTATAAGATTGAGGACATCAAGGTGATGCCCCAAGTCTGGTAACATATTTCCTGCGGATTCTTCGTGGCGACTCCCTTTCCGCTGGATCGGGAGTCGTGTTTTCCTTGCTACTACTTTTTACTCTTTCATCAGTACGACAGCCAGGGTGCCCTTGCCCGCGTGGAGGGCGATGATGGGTGATATTTCCTGGATGAATAGAGGTTTTTGTCCTGTGGCGGCTTCCAATGTAACGGCAAAGTCCCTGGCCTTGTCCAAGGCTGCTGCGTGCACCAATGCGTAGCAGCGTAGTCTATCGGCGCCGATAAAATCCTTCACCAAACCCATGATTTTTTCCAGGTTTTTCTTTGTGGAGAAAGCCTTGCCGTACAAGAGCGATCCGCCCTCGGCGTCCAGTGAGACAATGGGTTTGAGGTTGAGCAGCCCCGCCAGGGCTCCCTTGAGGGGGCTGACCCTGCCTCCTTTTACCATGTACTTGAGGGTGGGGACGCTGACGTAAATGCGTGCCTTGGGGATGAAATCTTCGACAGCCCTGACCACCTCGTCGTGATTTTTACCTTCCGCTATCAGTTCGGCGGCGCGGAGCACGATGAGGGCCTGGGAGCCCGAGTCGTGCCGGGAATCGATGACGGTGATGCGTTTGCCGCTAAATTTATCCGCCTCCAGCTTGCTGACGCCCATTGTTCCGGAAAGCCTGCCCGAAACGTGTATGGCGATGATCGATTCGTAATACGTGGACAGCCATGAATACAGTTTCTTGAAGACCGCAGGCCCGGGTTGGGAGGTGGAAGGGTAGGTTCCCTTGGCTTCCATGTGCTCGTAGATGCGCTCGTTGGTGATCGTAAGGCCATCCAGATACTGGTCCGGGCCTATCATGATATTCATCGGAACGACATGGATCTGATACTTGTCTATCAGGCTGGCGGGGAGGTCGCAAACCGAGTCGGTGACCAGGGCTATGGGGTATTTACGGGTATGGCTGACCTCGTACTCCCTAAGCATGTCGTCAACCTTCTGTTCCTGTACCGTGCCAAATGAAGCCAGCTTGTTCAATACCAGCATGGGGGTGTCGGTGTGGACGTGGACGCGGGCTTTGGTAGCTCCGCCCGCCGCTATCGCGCTATCTCCCAGGCTCGCGAGTTGCTGCCTGATCGAACCCACGTCCATATCCTTGCCGCGGATAAGCACCTCGGTACAATACCTGAAAACCGGATACTCGCCCCCATGGACGGAACTTGTCAATTCTGTCATGGCCGACGAGGTTTTCTGGTCCAGCTCCTTGCTGCCCGAGATCAGGTATTTGGTTACTCCCCCCAGAAAATGGAAAAAGCCTTCGGCTCCGGCATCCACCACGTGTTCTTTTTTTAGTATGGGAAGCAGGTTTGGCGTGTTGTCCAGGGACTGCTTTGTGCCTTTGAGGGTGCTCTGGAAGATAAGTCCGAAGTCTTTAAGATGTTTGTGTTCTTCTAGTAGTCTCACCCAATCCTTCATTACCGTAAGGATGGTGCCCTCCACAGGTGCCAGGATGGCTTCACGGGCGCGCTTTTCGGCGTTTTTCGCTGCTTCGACAAATATCTCGCTTGAAATTGTGGTTGCATCCTGAACTGTTTCGCTTAGACCGGCAAAAAATTGGGCAAAGATGATGCCCGAATTGCCGCGGGCGCCGGTGAGTGCCGCATCGGCCATGGATTGCATGGTTTTTCCAGCTGTGGGTAGGGGAGAGCTGTTGTCCATGAAGGAACTCATGGTCATGGCTAGGTTGGTGCCCGTATCACCGTCAGCGACCGGGAATACGTTGATCTTGTTGATTTCTTCCCGCTTGCGGATTATCTCGTTTCCGCCCGAAGCGAAGGCGTTGTAAAGGGAAAGCGAATCGAGCTCGTAGCGTTGCATATCCCGAATGCTCCTCTTGGATGACTGTATGTTGCTTTAATTTATACTATTCATGATCAGGATTGAAGTTTTTTCTACACACTTTTCCGTATATTTATTAACAACGATACATCCAGATAGTATCGGGAACAATGGAGGTTCGGCAATGCTTTTCACATTCGATCAGTACAATATCGTAACCACTTTAGTGGTCAGTTTTGTCATCCAGGGGATTTTTTTTGCCTTCGCTTCGACCTTTAAGACAGATAAGGTAACCGACCTTTCCTACAGCCTGGGCTTTGCCAGTCTGACCATCTGGCTTCTGATAGCCAAGCGGGCCTTTTCACCCACCCAGATCCTTGCTGCAGCGTTTGTAGTCCTGTGGGCGGCTCGCCTGGGCACCTATCTGCTTACCAGGATACTCAAAATCGGAAAGGATGCGCGTTTTGACGACAAGCGGGGTAATTTTCTCAAATTTCTTGGTTTCTGGGTCATTCAGGCCTTTGCTGTCTGGTTTATCCTGCTTCCTGTTTCTGTCATCCTGAGCCTGCCGTCGGTGGCTCCCGTCACTGCCGCTACCATTTTTGGCGCCATGCTCTGGGCGCTGGGATTCGCCATCGAGGCTATAAGCGACGCGCAGAAGTACGCTTTCCGCAACAAGCCGGATAACGCCAAACTGTGGATCGAATCGGGACTGTGGAAGTATTCCCGGCACCCCAACTACTTTGGCGAAACCCTGCTCTGGTGGGGTATCTTCCTGTTCGTGCTGCCGAACCTGCAAGGATGGCTCCTGCTTGCCATCCTGGGACCCATCTTCATTACCCTCCTGCTGCTTTTTGTTTCGGGTATTCCCCTCCTTGAAAAGAGTGCGGAACGCAAGCACGGCGACAACCCGGCTTATCAGGCCTACAAGCGCCGGACCAGCATCTTTTTCCTTCTTCCCCCGCGCAAGGATCAGGCTTGAGGCTGCATATCTTCGATGTGGACTTTACCATCGTCCGCTGTTCCACGGTCCGGGAATTCCTGTTCAGGGGTCTCCGGACTGGATTGGTAGGGCTGTCCTTGGGCTTTTATGTTCCCATACTCTTTTTCCATTACCGCTTTTCCGGTTCTAAGGGTAAGCATGTCGAATGGGCCTATCCTTTTCTAAAAGGCGTCCAGCGTGGGGCTATTGAGAAACTTGCAGGGACGGTATTCGACGAACGCATCCTTCCCTGGATCGATCTGGATGTTGCTGCCAGAATCGCCTCCATCCAAAAAGCGGGCGGCGAAGTAATGATCGCCTCGTCATCTTTTGGTATATTGCTGGCACCTTTGGCGCGTCATCTGGGAATTACCGAAATGGTTGCCAGCGAGCTTGAGTTTGAAAATGATATATCGACCGGCCGGGTCGCTGGTGAGCCGGCTTTTGGGGAAGGAAAAAGATCGAGGATTATGACGTATCTAAAAAATAGGGCTATAAAGGTTAGCGACTGCGCTTTCTACAGTGATAGCAGTCACGATCTGCCACTCCTTCGTGTGGTGGGTAAACCCGTCACCGTCAACCCTAAGAGGAAACTCCGCCGCATCGCCCTGAACGAAGGATGGGAGATATTGGATACAAACCAAGGAGAAAGCCGGTGCTGAACCTTTTATTGATAATCGCCGCGAGTTATGTGCTCGGCTCATTTCCCACCGGCATCATTGCAGGCAAGCTTGCACGCGGAGTGGACATACGTACCCAAGGAAGCGGAAATACAGGGGCGACCAATTCCTTTCGGGTCCTGGGCTGGAAAGTCGGGATAGTTGTTGCCCTTATCGATATCGCAAAGGGGTTGGCTGCTACGGCTTTCCTTACCCGCATTGCGGTATTCCAGGAGCAGTCCTTGCCCGCTTCTGTGCTTTTCATCGTGTCCACCCTGGCGGCCGTCGTTGGCCATATCAAACCCATCTTCGCCGGCTTCAAGGGGGGTAAGGGTTTTGGTACGGCAGCAGGCGCCATTACCGGCGCTTATCCTGTGCTCGCCCCCTTCTGCCTGGGCTTGTTCCTGCTCACACTTACCCTCTCCGGCAATGTGGCTTTCTGCGCCGCCGTCACGATGTTCGGCCTTCCCCTCTTCTATATACTGGCCGTACACCTGTTCGGTGTGGCGTGGGATCCGGTTACCCTTGGCTTTTTCATCTTTGCCTTTTTTTTGACCCTCTATTCGGTTCGAAAAAAACTTGTCCCCTATTTTAAGGGCGAGGCCGAACTTTTTACGAAGGTGATGATTTTCAAGCTAAAAAAATAAGGGCTTCCATCGCGAAGGATGGAAGCCCTGCACATTGAATGTGCGGTACCGTTCGTTCTAGAAGAGTATGACCCCTTTCATGTAGTTCTCTTTCCGTTCCATGGCTATGGTGAAGATGTCCATCGCGTCTTCAAGTTTGGCGGAATGGGTTACCAATTTTTCGTTGGAGAATACCCCGTTGGCCATCAGCGTTATGGTCCGGGGGAAAAGATCGCCGAAATGCGGGTTCACGCCGGGCTGGATGTTCAGGATGCGCCAAGCGTTCAGATGCCAGGAATCCAGATCGAATTCGTGGTTGTGGTGGTGCCAGGCAAAATTTTCGATGATGGCTGAGGGTTTTGCAACGGCCATCGCCGAGCGCATCGCATCGGGATTGCCTGCGGTTTCTATGATCACATCGAAGTGTTTCAGGTATTTTTCGGGAACCTTGTCCTTTTCTATTTTTACCGTTTCGGTGGCACCCATGGATTTTGCCAGGGCAAGCCTTCTCTCATCCACGTCGAAAACCACCACCTCGCCAGTCAGCATTTTCGCCAATCCCTGCATGAAGATGAGGCCCATATACCCGGCGCCTATGAGCGCGACAGAATCCCCCGGCTGTATGCCTGAATACACCAAGCCGTTGACTATGCAGACCACAGGTTCTACTACCCAATGCTTTAGTGGGATATTTCCTTCCGGAATGATGGATACTTTCTGATCTGTCCTGACGGCGTGCCGCGCCATTAGGGCTCCGCCTGGTTTTCCGATCGCGACTTCGTGGCAAGCCACCCGCTGCCCTACCTTGACGGATTCCACATGGGCACCCGCCTTTATCACACGCCCGACGCCCTCATGCCCGGCTGTGAACGGGTACGGGTGAAATTTGCCGAAACGGCCTGCGAAAGCCAGCACATCCCAACCGCACATGCCGCACATTTCCATCTCCACCAGTACTTCATTTGCGGCAGGTTCGGGAATATCCATCTCGCGCAATTCGATGCTACGTTCACCCAGGTACCAGAGTGCTTCGGTTTTCATGCAGGACTCCTTCTCCGCATCCTGGGGAATAAGGATGCGCGATGCCTGCATTCTCCCCCCGCTTCATCGGGCTGTCAATTGGAAAATGTAGAATTCAGCATGATAACGATTGCCTGTATTGCATGCTTATGTGTATGTTTGCGTGAAATGATACTTTTGGAGAATATACTAAATATTATAAATATATTGAATATTTATAATTAAACCATTAATAATTGAATTATCAAGGATTTTGAGACTCCTTGAGAGGCATCGAATCCTTTGCAATCGTTATCATGATAATGATGTGGGCCTTTGTCTTGGCGCATGGGTTTACGTTTGTTATCCTGATTGAAGGATGGAAAACCAATGGGCGCATATTTTTTGGGGATAGACAACGGCAGCACCCTTACCAAGGCCGTGCTTTTTGACGCTGAAGGCAACGAAATCGAGGGGGCTTCCCGTAAGGTTCCCCAAATCCAGGAGCAGGCCGGCTTTACCGAAAGGGACATGGAAGTCCTGTGGAGGGCGAATGTCGAGGTTATCGGGGAGGTACTGAAAAAGGCGACTGAGAAGCACGGTATAAAAGCAGAAGACGTCCAGGGCATTGCCTGCACAGGTCATGGCAAGGGACTGTACCTATGGGGTACCGATGGAAAGCCTGCATACAACGGGATAATCTCCACGGATTCCCGTGCCTGGTCCTATGCCGAAGCTTGGAACAAGGACGGTACCGCGGACCGTGTACGTGAAAAAACCTACCAGAGTGTACTCGCTTCGCAACCCGTTTCGCTATTGCGCTGGTTCAAGGATCATGCGCCAGAGGTCCTAATAAACACACGCTGGATTTTTGAGGTGAAGGATTACATACGCTTCCGCCTTACCGGCGAGGCCTGGGCGGAGATCACCGATTATTCAGGATCCAGCATGATGAACATCCGGGATGTCCGATTCGAGAAGGAACTGCTGGATGAATTTGGTCTTGGGGATATGCTGGACAAGCTGCCGCCGATCAAATATTCGACTGACAAGTGCGGGGCGATCAGTGCTGAAACCGCAGCCGCGACAGGGCTCAGAATCGGAACACCAGTAGCAGGGGGAATGTTCGACATCGACGCCTGCGCGGTGGCCATGGATGTCACCGACGACGAGAAGCTGTGCATCATCGCGGGTACTTGGAGCATCAACGAATACGTGTCGGCTACGCCGGTGCTGAACAAATCCATCATGATGAACTCCCTTTTCTGCCTGCCGGGGAAATATCTGGTGGAAGAGTGCAGCCCCACTTCCGCGGGCAACAACGAGTGGTTCACTGAATTCTTCCTGGACAGCGAGAAACGCCAGGCTGCCGAGAGAAAAATGAATGTGTACGCCCTTGCCGACGAGATGGCCGCTACCGTGCCACCGGATGGTCAGAACATCGTGTTCCTGCCCTATATTTATGGGTCCAACTACAACCCCCGTGCGAAAGCCTGCTTTATCGGCCTCGACTCCACCCACACGCGCGCCCAACTTATACGGTCGGTGCTGGAGGGCGTCGCCTTCTGCCACAAGGTGCACGTGGACAAGCTGGTGACGAACCGTACGTCAACCAAAGTTGCCCGACTCGCGGGTGGCGCCGCCAATTCCCGTTTATGGGCGCATATCTTCGCCGACGTGCTCAATCTGACGGTAGAATTGATAGAGACAAAGGAACTGGGCACGCTGGGTTGCGCCATGGCCGCTGCGGTTGCTTCTGGTGTATATCCCGATCTGAAAGCCGCCGCCACGCGGATGGTCAAAGTGAAGGCTCGTATCGAACCGAACCCAGCGAATGTCGCCATCTATGCAAAAAAGTTCGGGCGCTATAAAAAGGTATCCGCCGCGCTGGATGGTCTGTGGGGTGAGTTCGCCTAGAACCCTGATTGGTCTACGCCCTTTTGGGGGCTTGCTGGATGGAATTGCCTGTCCTGCAAGCCCCGGCTTATGCTATGCTTATTCCCGTAACCAAGGCGAACACGGCGGTATACGAATACGGATTTGGGGGATGTAGGCATATGGACAAGATCAGGTCGTCAATATTAAGAAGCATTACCCTTTCCTTGGTTTTTGTCTCGCTGGGGTCGATACTGCTGGGTGAGGCTTTTACCCATGCGTTCAATGTCATGCTGGACGAGTCCACACTTGGCAGGATTTTCTTTACCTTCAGGAAACCGTTGATTTTTGCGTTGGCGTCGGTGATGATCGTCATCATGGTATTCAGCCTTCGGGCGATATTGAATCCGCTGTACAGGTATATCGCGTCGCCTCGGGATGCGGGCGAGGCTTTGTATACCCGCGCCAGGAAAGCCGCCCTGGGTGTTCCCGGCACCCTCATCGCCATCACGGTGTTTTTTTGGATTATTGGCACCCTGGTGTTTTTTGCCCTGAACGGCTGGAAAGCGCCGGGCGGAACTCCGCTGGCCTGGGTTCTGGCTTTCAAGATCACCGAAGGTTTCCTGAGCGCCACCCTGAACGCGCTCATCATCAACCGTTCGCTTTTCGACGCCAAGCGTCTTTTGGGAATCGAGCGTATCAGAAAGGACGAGCGGGATTTCTTTGCGGAGCTGAGGGAACTGCTGGCAGTCATTGCCGCGACGGTGGCGCTCATCGTGCACCTGGCGTATATAGGCCGCTTCTTCATGATGAAAGACTCGGCTGCTGCCGGACCCTCGAATCTGGTTCTGTCTTTCTCGGTGGTGGGCATCGTAATAGGTTCCGTCGCGGCATCCATCATCTGGCTCTCCAGAAAGGAGAACGCCTATCAGACGAGGCTGCTCCGCAAGCGTCTTCTGGGTCTTGCAGGGCTGGATAAGGTGGACCTTTCCGCACGTGCGGAAATCCTTAACTTTGACGATACGGGTTTCATATCGGACGCCTTCAACGCTTTCGCTGAAAGCCTCAAGAAAATGGTGGGCGAGATAGGTGAGTCTAAAGTGGTGCTTCAACGGTCCGGCGAGGTTCTCGTGTCCGGAGTAGAGGACATGCAGTCCGTATTCGACGGAATCGCCAAATCCGTGGACCGTATAGGCGAACACGTCCAAAACGAATCGGCCTCCATGGTGGAATCCAACGCTTCAATACTCGCCATGGGAAAGTCGATAGAAAAATTGCGGAGCGCCATAGACGAGCAGGCGTCGAGTGTGACCGAATCGGGGGCCAGTATCGAGGAAATGATTTTCAACATCAAGTCCATGGCGACCAATGTGGAGCAGGTGGGCTCCTCGTATTCTGGTTTGACCGAGGCGGCCGATGAGGGGAAGCGGCGTATAGCCGAAACCAACGGTATCATCGCAAAGGTAGCCGAAATGTCGAACCTGCTGCTGGACGCCAACGTCGTCATCTCCGGCATTTCCGCCCAGACCAACCTGCTGGCGATGAACGCCGCCATCGAAGCGGCACATGCAGGCTCCGCCGGAGCTGGATTCTCCGTGGTTGCCGACGAAATTCGCCTGCTGGCGGAAAAATCCCAGCGTCAATCCAAGGAAGTGGGCAAGCGCCTCAAGGAAATCAACGCCTCTACGGATACCGCGGTAAAATCCGCTGAAGCGGCGTCGCGGGGTTTCGACGAGGTGGTATCCCTCATTCAGACGGTGAGCAGGTTCCAGGACGAGATCCGCTCGGCGTTGCGGGAGCAAAGTTCGGGTTCCAGTCAAATCCTGGACGCCCTGGGTGCCATGAATGGTGTGACCGAATCGGTACGGGCCGGCGCCGGAGACATGAGTTCCGGGGCTGGCGAACTCTCTACCGGGATGGAACGCCTTGCCACGTTGACGCTGCGGACAAAAGAGGAAATGGATCGCATTTCCTCGGAGATGGCCAGGATGTCAACCGCGTTTGAGCGCATGGTCGCGATGATAGCCGAGAACTCAGGAGCGGTGGACCGGGTGGGATCGCAGATCGACCGCTTCGGAGTTTGATTCAGAGTTTGCCGGTTTCTATTTTGCGGGAACGGTGGTGGGTTGGAGAGTTACCGTATCTGGAGTGGAATAACTTGGAGAAGTAAAATTCATCTGCGAAGCCCGTGGAGTGGGCGACTGCCTTTACCGGTAGGTCGCTGGCGGCAAGTAGTTCTGCAGCGACGGAAAGACGGTATGCGGTGAGGTATTCCTTGGGGCTTTGGCCGGTGGCGGCCTTGAAGATTTCTGAAAGGTGCTTGCGGCTGATACCCAGGTAGGAGGCCACGTCATCCATGCCGACCGGGCGGGAATGGTTGTTGCGTATGAAGCGGCGGGCGCTCTCGATGCGATTCACGGTTGGAGTATTCGCTTTTTGGGTGTTACCCAGGGAGAGTAGGTGGAAGAAGCGGTAGAGCAGGCTTTTCGCCATCAGGTCTGCGGTGGCCACTGGCTGACCCTGGAAGGTTTTTCCCGCACGGATTCCGACTATTTCACCGGTTGCCAGCCGGACTAGATCCAGGGCGCATGCCTGCGCATCGCAGGATAGCGTATCGATAACATGTACATCCAATTCCGGCAACACGTTTTTGTCTTTGAGCTGGATGATTGGTGTTGCCCGTGCGATACCTGCCCGGGCCAGGTGGGTAGCGGCGAGGGAGCCTGAAAACCCGATCCAGCAATAGGACCAAGGGTCCTTCTTATCCGCGATATATTTCACGGGAACTCCCGGAAATATCGCAAAACCCTGTCCTGACTTCAGTTTGTATTCGATTCCATCCAGCGAGAAGCGGCCTTGCCCGGATAAAACCAGGTGGATGACGAAATGGTCACGCACGCCGAAATGCGAATGGCCTGGGGAACAGATTTCCTGGCCCGCGTAAAAGAGCGTCAGTTCGGGTCCAGGTGTTTCCCGATCCTGCAGGTAATTGATCGTTACCGGCTCGTGCTGCCGTCGTTGCCGGCGCAGTCTGGGCTCGTAGTCTCGCATCCGACTTTTCTCCATGTCTTTCCGACAATCCACCATAGCCCGAAAACCGGACCTGGGCTAGCCTGTACACCACGATTCAGTTCGTTGGAGGATTATTGATGAAGAAGATAGCGTTTATCGGTGCCGGAAGTTTCGGTTTTACGCGTACCCTTGTTAAGGACATCCTTACCTTTCCGGCCTTTCAGGATGCGGAATTCGCCCTTATGGATATAGACGCCGAGCGGCTGGAAGCGGTGACCAAGGCCTGCCAAAAAATAGTGAAGGCCGGGAATCATGCCGCCAGGGTCACTTCCACCATGGACCGTATCAAGGCCCTTTCCGGGGCTGACGGCATACTCATTACTATCCTGGCCGGGGGCGTCAAAGTATGGCGCCACGATATCGAGATACCCCAGCAGTACGGCGTGGACATCAACGTAGGGGATACACGCGGACCATCGGGTATTTTCCGGACCCTGCGGACCATGCCGGTGATGCTCGAGATAGCAAGGGACATCGAGAAACACGCTCCCGACGCCGTCGTCCTCAACTACACCAACCCGATGGCAATGCTCTGCCGTGGCGTGCAGGGTCTGACCAAGCTGAACTTTACCGGTCTTTGCCATTCGGTGCAGGGAACGGCCGAGATGCTGGCGAAGTGGATTGGCGCTCCCATGGAAGAGGTGACCTATACCTGCGCGGGCATCAACCACCAGGCCTGGTACCTGGACTTCAAGTGGAACGGAAAGGACGCGTACCCGCTTATCCGTGCGGCTATGGAAAAACCGGAAATCTTCAACGAGGAACAGGTACGCAACGAGATGTTCAGGCACCTCGACTATTACGTGACGGAAAGTTCCGGCCACAACTCCGAGTACAACCCCTGGTTCCGGAAGCGCAAGGACCTGATCGAAAAATTCTGCACCACCGGTACCGGATGGAACCCGGGTGCCCATGCGTTCATACTGGATTATTATCTTGAGCGCGAGGATTCCTGGAAAAAGGAAATTGCCGATTGGCTGGCGGATGAAAAGGTGGACCTGACCCGGGGCCATGAATACGCCGCGTATATCTTCAACGCCTGCATTGGCGACGGTGCCCTGTTCGAATTCAACGGCAACGTGCGGAACTTCGGCCTGATCGAAAACCTGCCCCAAGGCTGCTGCGTCGAAGTGCCCGTTTTGGCGTCAAAGCGCGGACTGGACCCCATCGCGGTGGGCAAGCTCCCCGACCACCTGGCCATACTCAACAACGTGTCCGCCCGCTGCGAGGAACTTGCCGTCGAGGCCGCCATCGAAGGCGACCCCCGCAAGGTCTTCCACGCCATCTGCATGGACCCCCTCACCTCTGCCGTCCTGAGTCTGGGCGAAATCAAGGAAATGACCGATGCCATGTTCCGGCAAAATAAGGATTACCTGCCCCAGTTCAGGAAGCTGATGTAGGGGACAATGCCTAACCATGAAGGGATCGGCGATATGGGGCGCCGATCCTGTTGGAAACCTACAGGCTTTTCAGGAACGCGACAAAGTGAAGCAGATCGGCTACAGCCAAGGGATGGGCTGACTTCAGTTTCTTAAGGATGAAGTCAAGGCGATCCCAGTCGTACTCCATCTCGAAATAGTAACGGCGGAAATGGCGGAATTTCTGCAATTCCAGGAGTGCGCCATAATTGCCTTCGGAAACGGCCGGGATGCGCACGTCCTCCAGACGCAATGTCATCTTCATCAACAATTCCGCATGCCACTTTGCTGGTTCAAGGTGGTTTTCGAAATGTTGTGAAATTTTCTGGAAAGCAGTCTCAAGGCAGGTGTAGTAGTTTTCAATGAGTCCAGCGACGAGTACGGCCGCGTTTCCGGTCTTTCCCAGGAGTGGTACGTCATGCCCGATCGCTTGGCCGATCGATTCATTGATCCGGTCGAGGAGTTTCAACTGTTTCTCGATGATACCTATTAGTTCAGCGTTCCGATGGTTTTTCATAGATGAGCCTTCCGGTTTCCCGAATATAGCGGGCATTTTCGGTGCCCACTTTTTCCAGTTCCACAATATCCAGGGGAAATTCGGATATGCCCATGACTTCACCCAACAATGCAAAGTAAGCTTCCGGCCCGGAAAGTCCTTCAATGGCGATATCAATATCTGAAATCTCGGTGAATTTAGCCCGATCCAGCAATGACCCCCATTGGTAGATTCTTGACGGAGAATGCTTGGTTAGTATCCTTTCGACGATGGTTTGGAAATCGATCTGTGCTTTTTCGAAACGTGAATCCAAGGCTTTCTGGCGGCGGTCCTCCTTTCTGGCGAGGAACGCGCGTACGGCGTCAAGGTTGATGTCGACAACGGAATTGGACATGTCTTGAGTATAGTTGAAAACAGGAACCAGAGCCAATCGAGAAACGTGTGATAAGGGCACCCGGCGAATGAAAATCATCCGCCGGGTGCCCTTGGGTTTTAATGTATATGTTGCCTAGGAGTGCCGGTAGACATCCCAGCCGAGGTAGCTTCCGGCGACTTCTTCGATGATGTCCGCGCAGTGCTCGCGGACCATGCCGACATGGTGCTCGAAGCCGTTTTTGATCATGTATTTCATGAACTTGGGCAGTTCGGGAACCTTGCACACCGCGATGCCGCCGGACATGGGGAAGGGATCGTCGGTGAATTCGCCTTCGCCCAGGTAGGCCTTGATCGTACCTTTGACATCGTCGGTGGAGATGCGGAAGAAGGTCATGTCGCCGGCGACAACCTTGCCCTTGACTGCGCCGAAGCAGTTGTCGTGGCCAAGGGTTGTTCCCAGGACGTCGAGGTAGGATATCTCGAGTTTTTGCTTGGATTCCTTGCCGAAGGTGAAGCTCTTCGGGTAATTGGAGCAATGGGTGCAGACGCACTTGTTCCGGTCGTCGGCATAATTGTTGTTCCAGTCCAGAAGGGCGGAGGCATTGCCGGTGGCCAGGGTAAGGGCGTACATGGACACCACGCCGCCTACGTCTGTTTCGCAGGCACAGGGTAGGAGCTTGTCGCCCATCATGCTCATGGAGAGGCAGGTGGCACAGCCGTAGTTTTCCTGAATGCTGGTCCAGCACTGGATGCCGGCAGCCTGGACCTCGTGCTTGTCGATCCAGTCCTGAAGCGCGACCCCGAGTCTGGCCTGGCGGACCACGTGTTCGTTGGTGGCTTCCGCGACTATGTTTCCGTAGGCCTTTATTTCCGCTACCTTCGCGACGACGGATGACGCTTTCGCGTCCAATTTGTTGGCTGCACCTATGATCTCGGACAGGTCGCAGGTAACCACGGTGATGCCGGAAGCCTGGAGCAGTTTTTCCGAAACCCGCATGGTCTGGAAGTCGCCGGGGCGGGCGCCGATGGCGCCTATGCGGGCATTTTTGAGCCCGTTGTGGACCCGGCAAACTTTTTCAAAACGACGGATGTCCGCAGTGAAGGTGTCGCTTTCGATGGCACAGGTATGCCAGGCGGTATCGGTGAACTTGACACCGTATTGGTAGAAGTTGTTGGCTACCGAGATCTTGCCGCAGAAGGAGTCGCGCCGCTCGGCGGTGGACAACTTGTCCAGATAGTCGTCGCTAGCCTGCAGCAACACAGGTACGTCGAGTTTGGCTCCATGCACCGCGGCGACTATGCCGAGCTCGTCGGAAAAGTTGGGGAGGACGACTATTATGCCATCGATCTCGAACCGCTTTTCCGAAAAGAGCCTCGCACACTTCATGCCGTCCGCTGTCGTTTCGACTACGCCTGTGGGCGTGGCGTCGGCGCTCAGGATGACATGACCGTAACCGAGTTTGTCCATTTTTTCGATCAATTGGGCTCGGCCGTCGATAGCCAGTTTGGCATTGAAGCAGCCGCGGGTTCCTACTATAAGACCGAATACCGTTTTGCCGTTCTTCATAGTGCGATCCTCCTGGGGGATGGTGAGAGTTCATTACCATCGTAACATATTGATGGTAAATGTCAATTAAATTTCATTAGCACTATATTGATAATAAAAATAGTATATCAAGTTGTTATTTTTGACTTCTCTGGATGGTACGAAAAGTCCGGGGTGGATCGGATTCATTTTACCAGATACGAACTGATGTTGTCTATTTTTTATTTATATATAATACAACAACAAGATATCGTTGTGACTGGACATCAAATATAAAAACACACTGCCAGACTATATTTTCCTGTTGACTTTAAATTTCTTGCCCGATTCTCAATTTCATATACAAGGGTCCATTTTGATCAAAATAGTCGACAAAATAGCAAAATATTTTCATAGTATATTATGATTAATGAAAATCACCTCTTTACAAATGTTCATAACCTCGTCTAGGATTGTTCCATGAATACCGATGAAATCTGGAAAAAGGCTCTCCATGTGTGGAAAGTGGGCAGTACCGAGCTTGCCTGCCTGGAATCCACGGTGGATCGCGATGCCTTCGTGCGCTTGGTGGAGACCATTGGAAAATCGAAAGGACGCACCGCGGTGGCGGGGGTGGGGACTTCCGGTGCGGCGGCCAAGAAAATCGCCCATTCGCTGTGCTGTATCGAGAGGCCGGCATATTTCCTTTCACCAGGCGACGCGGTGCATGGCGCCTTGGGCGCAGTACAGGAAGGCGATGTGGTCATCCTGATTTCCAAGGGTGGCGGCACCAAGGAGATAACCAACCTTATCCCCTCACTGAAGTCCAAAAAGGCCTTCATAGTCGGCGTGACCGAAAAGGAAGGGTCGGTGCTGGGGACTTCGTGCGACCTGCTCCTCAAAATCAAAATCGGGAAGGAGGCGGACGAGTTCAACATGCTGGCGACTACGAGCACCATGGCTGTCATCGCCGCCTTCGACGCGGTGTGCATTGCCCTTATGTCATACACAAAGTACACCCGCGAACAATTCGCGATCATACATCCGTCCGGGGCTGTCGGCGAACGGCTCCTTTCGGGCAAGGAGTAGAGGATGAAGATGAAGGCCGCCGTATTCGAAGGTCCCGAAAAGATGACTGTCCGCGAGGTCGAGCTCGCCCCGTGCGGCAACGACGATATCGTCATGAAGGTGCACGCCTGCGGCCTTTGCGGGTCCGATATCCGCAACTTCAAGACCGGATTGAAAGGCGACGTTAAGTCCCAGATCATGGGGCATGAGTTTACTGGCACGGTCACCGAGGTTGGCCGGAACGTGACCCGATACAAGGTAGGCGATGCCCTGGCAATAGCGCCCGACGTGTCCTGCGGTGAATGCTGGTACTGCAAGCGCGGTTTCGTAAACCTTTGCGTCAACCACCGCATGGTGGGGACCCAGTGGCCGGGCGGCTTCGCCGAGTACGTTCATTTGCCTAAAGTCGTGCTCGAACACGGTATGGTCCACCATATCCCCGCCGGCCTGTCCCTGGAAGACGCGGCGCTTTCCGAGCCCGCCTCCTCCGTCATCGCCGCACAGGAAAACGCGGGGGTGGGGCTAGGGGATACGGTGCTCATCATCGGCGACGGACCCATAGGCTGCCTCCATATAGAGGTGGCGCGCGCGCGCGGAGCCGCCCGGGTCATCATGGCCGGCCTCATGCGCCTGAAGGAGGCCGAACGTTTCATGCCCGACCTGCTCATAGACGCGGGGAAGCAGGATACGGTGGCGGAAGTGCTGAAAGCCACCGACGGGCTGGGAGCCGATGTTGTCATCGCGGCTACTCCCGTCGCCTCCACCCAGGCGCAGGCGGTGAGGTCCGTGCGCAAACGCGGCAAGGTTGTGCTTTTCGGCGGCCTCCCCAAGAACGCACCGGAAACCAACCTGGACGGGAACCTCATCCATTACGGCGAGATCGTCGTCATGGGCGCCTTCTCATACCCGGCCCACATCCACCAGAAAGCGCTGGCCACCATCAAGGCAGGCCTTATACACCCGGACAAGTACTTCAATCTGACCGTCGGTCTGGACGACATAGTAACGGGCTTCAGGGCAGCGGCGGAAGGCAGGGCTCTCAAGGTCCTGGTAAAACCCTAAGGAGAAACACATGAACGCCTTTGATTCGAAACTATTGGAACGGGAAGAAGCCGGCAAACCCGTAGCGGTGGCCGTGGTGGGTGCCGGTCAGATGGGTACCGAGATAATTAGCCAGATCGGCGAGATGCGTGGCATGGAGGTCTTCGTCGTCGTGGACCTTACCTTGGACCGCGCGGCTGCGGGTTATGCGAGCTCGAAGAAGAAGGCTGACATCGTCCGGACGGATATTCTGGCCGAGGCCGAAAAGGCCGTTGCCGCGGGCAAGCGCGTCGCGACCACCGATTACCGGATAGCGACCAGGCTCTCCCAGGTGGAGGCAATCGTGGACGCCACCGGGCAGGTGGAGATGGGGGCCGTGGTTTCCATGGACGCCTTCGACCACAAGAAGCACCTGGTGATGATGAACGTGGAATGCGACGTCACCATCGGTCCCATGCTCCACCGCCTGGCTAAAAACGCCGGAGTGATCTACAGCCTGGCCGCGGGTGACGAACCTGCCGCCTGCGTGGAGCTCTACCGTTTCGCCAATGCCCTGGGTTTCGAGATCGTCGCGGCCGGGAAGGGAAAGAACAATCCCCTGAATATCTATTCGACCCCCGCGATAGAGCAACCCAAGGCCGACGCCCGCAAGATGAGTGCCCGCATGCTCTGCGAATTCGTGGACGGCACCAAAACGGCCGTCGAGATGGCCGCAGTCTCCAACGCGACGGGATTGGTACCGGATGTGCGTGGCATGCACGGCGCCAAGTCCACCGTTCCTGAATTGAATAAGGTTTTCGTCCCCAAAAAAGACGGTGGCGTCCTGGATAGGAAGGGCGTCGTGGATTTTGCCATCGGTGTGCACCCGGGTGTGTTCCTGGTGGTCACCACCGACAACGAGCGCATCAAGGAAGGCCTGGTACAGCGCGATATGGGACCCGGACCGTACTACACCCTTTACCGGCCTTACCATCTTTGTTCCATCGAGGTGCCGCTGTCGATCGCCCAGTGCGTGCTGTACGGCGAGTCCTCCGGAAACCCGAAGGGCGCCCTCGTCTCCGAATGCATCGCCGTGGCCAAGAAGGACCTTAAAAAAAGCGAGACCCTGGACGGAATAGGCGAATTCTGCTACCGCGGTTCGATAGAACTCGCGCCGGTGGCGAAAAAGGAAAAACTTCTTCCCCTGGGTTTGGCCAAAGGATGCATACTCGTGAAGGATGTGCCGCGGGATACGGTAATTACCTACGACATGGTGACGATGCCCAAGGAGACCGTCCTGCTCCAGTTGCGGCGTATCCAGGACCAGCTTTATTCATAAGGATGGATCATGGCGAACCTGATCGGGCTGGATGTAGGAACCACCGGTTGCAAGGCGGTCGTATTTTCTGAGGAAGGCCGGGTGGCGGGTTCCGCCTATCGCGAGTACGGAATCGATACGGACGGCGCGGGCAAGGCCGAACAGGACCCGGAACTGGTCTGGCGTCTCTGCCGTGAGGTCCTTACAAACGCCGTAGCGGTGGCAACCATAAAG
>Ga0172379_10004541_pt1 | contig 20380 bp, 16 predicted proteins | sample GrowelOW334metaG_FD_119756 | JGI IMG/M metagenome (GOLD analysis project Ga0172379, IMG submission 119756) | Groundwater microbial communities from an aquifer near a municipal landfill in Southern Ontario, Canada - Groundwater well OW334 metaG | ecosystem: Environmental > Aquatic > Deep...
AGCCGGACCCGATCCGGGTGCCGAGCAGCAGCAGGGCCCGGGAGCCGATCAGGGAGCTGACAAAGCTAAAGATCAGGACGTTACAGATGTTGATTTTGAAGAAGTAAAATAAATCCTGAACACCGGAACTTTTTTGAAGGTCCGGTGTTCAAAACACAAATTTAAAATTATAGACTATGGATACCTTAATAGGAAAGAAAGCACCCCTGTTCTCGGCCGATGCAGTGATCAGCGGCAACGATTTTACCGAAGGATTTTCGCTTGAGCAGTACATCGGGAAAAAAGACGTCGTATTCTTCTTTTATCCTCTTGATTTCACCTTCGTTTGCCCAACCGAACTGATTGCATTTCAGGAGAAACTGGCTGAATTCGACAAGCGCGGTGTAGCAGTAGTGGCCTGTTCGGTGGATTCGAAATATTCACACTGGGCCTGGTTGAACACCGAGCTTAAGAATGGCGGGATAAAGGGAGTGAAATACCCTATTGTTGCTGATCTGACAAAGACCATTGCTTACAATTACGGCGTTTTGGCCGGGGATTACGATTATGATGAAGACGGAAACCTGGCTTTCAACGGAGTTGCCCAGGCATTCCGGGGTCTGTTCCTGATTGATAAAAAAGGGGTGATCCGTCACAGCGTGGTTAACGACTTCCCATTGGGACGCAGCGTGGATGAAGCATTGCGCATGGTTGACGCCCTCCATCATTTTGAAGAATATGGGGAGGTTTGTCCTGCCAACTGGCACCAGGGTGACAAAGCCATGAAAGAAACCGCTGAAAGCGTAGCAGCCTATCTGGGTTCAAAATAAGAACTTAAAGCATCAATTGAAATAATCTTGGCAAGGGTTGCGTTCAAATGAGCGCAACCCTTTGTATTTTTGTATGGAATCTCGTTTTATGTGTAAATTACTTATCATCCTGATGTTTGTGTTCAGCTTGCCGCTGAAAGGGCAAAATGATACCCTTAACCGTCTGAACAGCCGTGGAGAAAAAACCGGTTACTGGATATCCTATGACCAGAACAGGGCAAAGATTTATGAAGGGTTTTTCAAGGATGGAAAGCCTGCCGGCAAGCTAATCCGCTTTCATCCCAACGGCAAAACCCGTGCGGAATTGAACTATTTGACCGACGGACTTCAGGTGGAAGCTAGGTTATTTGATACAGACGGAAGACTGAGGGCAGAAGGAACCTATCAGAATCAATTAAAAGAAGGACTGTGGTCATTCTATTCTGAAAAAGAGAAGCCCGTTTTCCGCATCAATTATACTGGAGGAAAAGTTCATGGCGAAGCGCTCCGGTTCGATGCCGAAGGTGAACTCATGGAACAAACCAACTGGGTGAATAACACCATGAACGGCCTTCAGACCATTTTCTTTCCTGACCGGAAACCACAGGCAAAAATCACCTACCGGAACGGTGTTATGGATGGTCCCTACCAGTTGCTTTTCGAAAACGGGATACCGGAAGTACAGGGATTTTACGCTGACGGGCTCAAAACCGGTAAATGGATTTACAATCTTCAGAACGGAAATACAGATTATCAGCTTAATTATAAAAAAGGAAAATTGCTCAATCCCGATATGCTTGATGCACGCCAGCGCGAATCATTCGACCGGTATGAAAAGAACCGGAAATTGCTGAAGGATCCGCAGAATTTTCTCAACAATCCTGAGGAATTGATGATCAGATAAGTATATATTCACATACTTTTAAATTAGCCCGATATGAAAAAAGCAGGTTTGCTGATTATCATGGTTCTCCTGAGCATACAAGCCAGACCGCAAACGGCGCCGGGAAAATACTGGGTCCAATTCACCGATAAAATAAATACTCCCTTTACCATTAGCCAGCCGGGAGATTTTTTATCCGATCGCGCACTTCAGAGAAGGGCCAGATATAATATCTCAATCACCGAACAGGATTTGCCGGTTGATCCCGCTTACCCTGATTCTTTGGCAAGAATGGGCGTTACGGTGCTGAACCGGTCGAAATGGTTTAATGCAGTGACGATCGCCACCTCAGATACTGCTGTTCTGAGTCAAATCAGGCAATTGAGCTTCGTCAGGCAACTGAAGTCAGTAAGGACGATTAAAACTTCACAATCGAAAAACGACAAATTCTCATCAGAATTTCTTTCTCTATCGCGATCGACCAACCAGACTGACACTACCGTTTTGCAATATGGGCAAGCTTCGCGTCAGACGGGCATGCTGAATGGCCATATACTTCACAATCAGGGCTTTCAGGGAGAAGGGATGATTATTGCCATTTTAGATGCCGGTTTTAGAAATGCAAATACCAATCATGTGTTCGACAGCCTTTGGATCCATAATCAGGTGCTGGGAAACTGGGATTTTGTCAGCAACAAACCCATGGCTTTTGATGAGCATAACCATGGGGCCCAGGTGATGTCAATCATGGGCGGAAACCTGCCCAGCCAGTTTGTCGGGTCAGCGCCGAAAGCATCTTATTTTCTTTTACGTACCGAGGATGCCGGATCCGAATATCCTGTCGAGGAAGACAATTGGGTATCAGGAGCTGAATATGCAGACAGTGCCGGTGCGGACCTGATTAATTCTTCCCTTGGGTATTCCATTTTTGATAATCCAGCCATGAATCATACGTATGCGGAAATGGATGGAAATACCACCCGCGTAACGATTGCCGCCGATATTGCGTGCAGTAAAGGAATACTCGTGGTTTCAAGCGCTGGAAATGAAGGTTCGACCGCCTGGCATTATATAACAGCACCTGCGGATGCTGATAGTATCCTGACCATTGGTGCTGTCGACTCATTGGGCCGGTATGCCTATTTCAGTTCGACAGGTCCCACGTATGACCGCCGCATCAAACCTGACGTTTCCGGTCAGGGACTATATACTGCCCTGGTCAATACCGATGGCAATGTGATACGCGGAAGCGGGACTTCGTTCAGCTCACCCCTGATTTGCGGACTGACCGCCTGTCTGTGGCAGGCCAACCGGTCGCTGAGCCCGATGGAAATCATCCGGGCCCTTCAGGAGAGCGCCTCACAATCAATTAACCCTGATTCGCTTCTTGGATACGGGTTGCCCAATTTTGGAAAAGCATTGTTCCTCATCCAGGGGATCGATCCGATAAAACTCGATAGTGAATCACTGTTCCGGGTTTATCCCAATCCGTTTACCGACCGGCTGGTGGTGGATTTCTATTCTCATGACCGGCAGGATATTTCGATCGAATTGATGAATTCTGTCGGAACATTATTGTATGTCAAGCCGGTCGAAGTCGGCTATACTTCCATTAACAGAATAGAAATCTATGAGTTCGAGAACCTTTCCGATGGTGTATATTTTCTGAGAATAAATACCAAAAAGGCCCGTCATGGTCAGCGGATCGTAAAAATCTCGGGAAAATAACATTTCCATCATGGCGGATCAGGAACCCCTGGGACTTTTTGAATTGAACCGGTTGATCCGTCTCAGGATTCAGTCGGGATTTCCGGAACCTTTATGGGTCATGGCCGAAATCAGCGATTTTTCAGTCAACCGCAATGGACATTGCTATCTCGAGCTGATCGAAAAGGAAGCGGAGGGTGAAAAGATTCTGGCCCGCATGAAGGCTACCATCTGGTCTTCCTCCTATCGGGTGCTCAAACCTTTTTTTGAATCCACCACCGGCCAGGAACTCATGCCCGGAATCAAAATCTTGGTTAGGGCTGATGTCGAGTTTCACGAACTATACTCTATCAGTCTAAATATCAGGGATATTGAACCCACCTTTACCATAGGCGACCTGGCCCGGAAGCGTCAGATGATTATCAGGCGATTGGAGGAAGCCGGTGTATTTGACATGAACAAGGAACTTGAAATGCCACTGGTTCCTCAGAAAATTGCCATTATATCCTCTGCCACAGCGGCCGGCTACGGGGATTTTCAGGACCAGCTTATCAGAAATCAGTCCGGTTACATCTTTTATATGCACCTTTTCCCTGCCGTCATGCAAGGCGAAGATACAGCCTCTTCCATTATTCAGGCGCTTGATGATATTGCCGGTTACGGTGACTTTTTTGATACGGTCGTTATCATCCGCGGAGGGGGATCAAAGCTGGATCTCAGCAGTTTCGATCATTATGAACTTGGGTTAAACGTGGCCCAGTTCCCATTGCCCGTCATCACCGGTATCGGGCATGAGCAGGATGATTCGATCATTGACCTGGTGGCTCACACCCGCTGTAAAACTCCCACGGCCGTTGCTGAATTTCTGATCGGGCGGATTGAAGAATTTGAGGTCCGTCTTGATGAAGCGGTGGGATCTACCGTGGAGATCATCAGTTCATTGCTTACCGGCGAAAAAGCAAGAATTTCCAGGATACTGGAAGGCATGCGCCTGCGGGTGAAAGGTTATACGGATTACCGTCACCTGGCTCTCACACAAGTACTTACCCGGTCAAAAACTTCAGTTGCCCAGTATTTCAGGATTAAAAAGGATTCATTGGCGCGGATTGAACAGATTTCCATTTTAAAAGATCCGGTCAACATCCTCAAAATGGGATACTCCATTACCTTTAAGAATGGCAAGCCGGTTAAATCAGTCAATCAGGTAATCAGGGGCGACATTATTGTAACGCAATTAGCTGATGGGCAGATCGGTTCTATTGTAAACAATGAAGTAAAAATTTAGAGATTCGAGGACCAATTTTAAATTTTGAAATGAAAGGACCAAGTGACCCGCACTACCCCCGGAGAATTGTCATCCCCGCGAAGGCGGGGACCCCGTCACGCTATACGAATCTCTGCAACAGCACTCACACTCGGCACCTATACCTTAAACTCTGAAACCCATGAACCTACGACCCCGAATGCTCTCCAAAACTGAGGAAATGGAGAAAATCATTAATGAAGCCCAAGTTTGTTATCTGGGTATGGCGGAAGAAAATCATCCCTATGTGCTGCCTATGAATTTTGCGTATGAAACAGGCGCTTTTTACATCCATGCCGCTCCTGAAGGATATAAACTGGAAGTTTTAAAAGCGAACCCCGATGTCTGTCTTAATATCAATACCGGAAACGAAGTTTTCCACCGGCACAAGGAAGTTGGCTGTTCCTGGGGCATGCGTTTCAAAAGTGTCAATGCCTTTGGAAAGGCCGCTTCTGTTGAGGATTATAAGGAAAAATACAGGATCATGCAACTGTTCATGTCGAAATTCTCAGGCGAAACCTATGAATTTTCTGAACCGTCGATCCGGAACGTGGCGATATTCAAAATCAGTATTGAAAAGATGACCGGTAAGGTTTACGGGTACTAATATTTAAATGTTTACGTTATGGAAGACAAGGCCATATCCTATCGGAAAGCAATCGAGGAAATTGAGACCATCCTGAAAAAGATTGAGAATCAGGAACTGGATGTCGATGACCTGGGCTCAAAACTTAAAAGGGTCAACGAATTGGTAAAGGTTTGCAAGAAAAAGCTGCATACTGCCGAAAAGGAGGTAGAAAAGATTATCAATGAAATGGATTCTTAACGAGTCTTAATTTTTGTTAATCCCGTTGAATGAATGCAGATTGTTGTTTTCATTAATGGAGACTTTTTTATCTTTACCGCCTAAATAAATACTAACTGACTAATAAACTGATTAATAAAAGGAATTAATGATGAAAGGTATGAACTTTATCCGTGTTGCCCTCTTAAGCATTCTCTGTTTCGTTTCGATTCAGATTTTACAGGCCCAGGATGTGAATGAAGCCAAGACAGCGTACAATACTGCCTTGCAGACCATGAAGTCTGATCCCGCAAGTGCAGTAAAATCACTGCAGACATGTATTGATCTTTGTGATAAAATCGGAGCCCCGGGCGATTCCGTCAAGATTGCAGCACGCTCAAAGTTTGCAGAAACCTATTACAATCTGGCTCTGAACCAGGCCAGGGATAAAAAACTGGACGAAGCCCTTGTAAACTTTAAACAAGCTCAGAAATACGGTCAGGAAACCAATAACGCCGAAGTATTAAAAAGAACCATTCCTGCTATGGTCCGCATTTATTCCATGCAGGCAAATACTTTCCTATCACAGAAGGATATTGTCAATGCACAGAATACCCTGAATCTTGCGCTCCAACTCGATACCCTTAATCCAACGGTATGGCTGGTACAAACGAAGATCTATCAGGAAACCGGTAACTCTGACGGAGTACAGTCGGCGATTGCCAAATGTCTGGCAATCAGCAAAAACCCCAATGAAACCAGGCAGGCCACACAGTCCGGGGCGAATTATTTTTTAAGTATCGGTTCAAAAGCGGTCATCGCCAACAAATTCGATGAAGCGACTGTAAGCCTTGAAAAGGCCATTTCTTATGATGATAAAAACAAAGATATCCTAACCTTCCTGGCAAAAGCCTATAACGGTGGCGCTCAATGGGACAAAGCATTGGAGACTGCCAATAAGGGTATTGCACTTGAGGAAGATGTACCTGAAAAAGAAGCTAAATTCTATTTTGAAGTTGGTCTGGCATACAAAGGTAAGGGCGAAAAAGCCAATGCATGCAATGCATTTAAAAAAGCGATGGTTGGTCAATATCTGGAGAGTGCAAAATATGAAATCGATGTTGATCTCAAATGCGGCAAATAACAGAGGTGACAACAAAAATATTAGCATCCGGGATCAAAAGTCCCGGATGTTTTTTTTGTACATTACCCTTCAGAATTATACGATTGGCGGAATAATGAAAAAACTGATATCTACCCTGATAGCCGTCCTGGTTGTAACGATCGCAATCAAAGCTCAGACGGTAAAGATCGCCTGTGTCGGTAATTCAATCACTTACGGCTCTGGAATTGACGACCGGGACAAAATGTCATATCCCGCTCAGTTGCAAGGCTGGATGGGTTCCAGGTATACTGTACGCAATTTCGGCGTTTCCGGCGCCACCATGCTTCGCAACGGAGATAAACCTTACTGGAAAGAACCTGAATACGAAGAAGTTATTAAATTCGAACCCGACATTATCATTATCAAGCTCGGGACCAACGATTCAAAGCCGCAGAACTGGAAATTTGCCAATGAATTTGAAAAGGACTATACTGATATGATAATGGCATTCAAGGCTTTGGACTCCAAGCCCCGGGTTCTGTTAGCGCTGCCGGTACCGGTTTTTGTCCCCGAAAAATGGGGAATCAGGGATTCCATCGTGCGCGACCGGATCATACCCATCATCAAGAATATTTCAAAGGCCACCAAATGCCAGTATATCGATCTTTATACCACTTTGCTGCCCTATAAATGGACTTTCCCGGATGATGTCCATCCTAATTCCATCGGCGCTTCCGTGATGGTGGAGCAGATATACCGTGCACTGTTTTACAAAGATAAAATGCATGGTTCCGGATATCTGAATACCGCCATCGTGCCGGCTCCCGGTGCAGAATGCCGCGGAGCTGCGGCCGGTTGGGGCGAAGGGAATGACTGGTACAGCCAGTTTGAAGCCATCAATAAAATCGGAAAAGACCGCAAGGTCGATCTGGTCCTGCTTGGCAATTCCATTACTCAGGGATGGGGGGGAGAGGGCCGGTCCGTTTGGTCAGCCGCACCTGCGATCTGGGATTCCCTGCTCAAACCCATGAATGCCGCAAATTTCGGTATTTCCGGTGACCGCACCCAGCACCTCCTCTGGCGCATTCAGAACGGGAACTTCGACAACATCAAGCCAAAGGTAATCGCAGTCGAGATTGGCGTTAATAATTTCCCTTACCATACGGCGGAAGAAATCTCCGACGGAATCCATGCCATCGTCAAGGCTTTGCAAAAGAAGGTTCCATCGGCCAGGATACTCCTGTTCGGCCCGCTGCCCACCGGATTAACCAGCATAGACCCAAGCCGTCAGAAATACCATAAGATACACCACCTGATCCATGATCTTGATAATGATAAGAGCGTATTCTATCTCAATATGGACAAGCGTTTCATTAATGCCGACGGGTCTTTGACTGAAGGGCTGATGGCCGGTGACGGAATACACCTGACGGCTGAAGGTTATAAGGTTTGGGCCAGTGTGTTGGTGCCACAGGCACGGAGGCTGTTTAATAAATAGAAGAAGGAAGTATAAATGTTGAGATTCGAGGACCAATTCTGAATTCCGATTTAGGAGATTCAGGTGTGCCTGAAGTGTTGCACTCCCTGTCTGAACGCACACATTGTTCCGTCTCACGCTTCACGCTTCACGTGTCACGATGAAGATTGTCACTCGTCACTCGTAACTATAAGTAACATCATGAAAATCAAACTATTAATACTCCTGGGTCTGATGCAGGTCACACTTATCGCCGGTGCGCAGGAGGCTCAGAGGCCGGTAGTGAAGCCGGTCCGGTTTTTTATCGGCATACAGCCGGGGTTTATGCCTACCTTTCCTGATCAGTGGGGCTATACGGTCTGGGACTTGAATGTAGTTCCACTCACCATGGAATATGCAATCAACCGTCACTGGGCACTCCGTTTGCACTCGATATACAATTTGGGGGTCGGATCATATAACCAGGGACCAAAGCCGTCGAACATGGGACTTGAGATTGCAGCACCCTTTTATATGTCCCTGAAAAACAGCGAAGAGGGTCACAGGGGCTTCTATCTGGCTCCCATCATCACACCGGGGTATAACCTGTTTCCAGCTTATTATACCTTTGGTTTCGGGGCTGAAGCCGGATTTTCCTTTTTGTTCGGAAATAAATGGAGCTTAAGCATTGGTGCTCAAGCCGGGATAAAATTCCAGAAAATTCCGGAGGAATCATTTATCCGGCGTATCCCCTACTCGATCCCGGCTATCTCCTTGGGAATATGGCTATAACCTGATCCTGATCCCTCCCATGAAATTGATTCCGGCCTGAGGAAAGTATCCATCCATTTTACCGCGGTTGCCTTTATAATAATAACTGTACACCCAGGCGTTGGTTTCGTATTGATGATTCAACAAATTATTAATTTGAAAAAACAGCACCAATTCCTTGACCCTTTGAGGTTTCATTGTCCAATCAAGGGAAATGTTATTGATCCAGTAAGGGTCAAGTGACCGGATCAGGTCTGAACTATTATCAATAAACTGGCGTCCAACGTACCGGCTATCCCATACAAATCTTAAATCATTCAAAATCAACCAGCTCAGGCGGCCGCCTGAAATAATTTCCGGGGAAAAAGCCAGATTGGTCTGTCCCAGGACGGCTGTCCGTTGACCCCCGGTATCCCAGTCATCGACAAACTCGGTGAAATTGCGGATACTATTCCTGCTGAGAGTGAGGTTCAGCATAAGCTCGACCGTTTTGAACGGGTTGATTTTTACAGAAGATTCTATACCAGTTCGGAAACTCGAAGGTATATTCACCATGATCGGCGCTCCCACGTCATTGATCTGACCGGTAAGGATCAGCTGATCCTTGTAATCCATCCAATAAAAGGTCAATCCGGCGGAAACCAGACGGGTGTCCAGCTGATAACCAGCCTCCACATCGCGGAGGATTTCCGGTTTTATTGCCTGATTGACAGGTGCATCCACAAAATTACCGCGGGTCGGCTCACGGTGGGCAATCGCGTAACTGATAAAAGATTTCTGGTTTTCAGCCATTTCATAGGTCACGCCGAATTTCGGATTCAGGAAATGATACTGATGAGTTTGTGTAATATTTGCCTGATTGTCATCGATACCTGATATGCGGTAATTGATGGTGCGGTACTGCAAATCAGCATATAAGGAGGCTTTTGCAAGAACCTGCCAATTCATTTTAACGAACTGATTGGCATCCGTTTTAATTCCTTTGTTGAAATAATATTCGTGATCAGGACCGGCATCCGAAGCAAATTGGGACCAGATGACCCGGCCGAAATGATCGCCGTAATACTGATTCATTCCACCCCCGGCTGTAAGAGTCAATGCTTTACGATGGTAATTTAATGTATAAACGGCTCCGTAAAATTGATTTCTCAGCCACTTTCTTCGGACCAGGTCGCAGGATGAAATGGTGTCTGAACCCATGATGACCGGGGCGATCAGGTAATCTGCCAAAGCTTCCTCCTCGCGGTATTGCTCATAGTATCCTGAACCGCCGGTATAATGAAGGGCCACACTGAGATCCAGATTTCTCCTTAGCTGAGAGGACCAATGCAACTGGGCATTATTTTGCAGATAATCATCCACTTCATCTTTATAGGTATAAGGATTATTGGTCCGGTTTGTGGTAAGCATTTCAGAGGGAACTCCTCCCCAGGCCTGGTATGTCCGTTCTTTTCCGGTAAAAAAAGTGGTCTTGATGATGTTCTTTTTAGAATAATATCCGGCCGAAAGATAGGCCGAACCAAGATCTGTATAGGCGCGGTCGATAAAACCATCGGAGTGGATCTTTGTAAGCCGCACGTCCATGGTGAAATGGTCATTAATCAGACCGGTACCCGCATTGAGACTGGTTTTCCATGTGTTGAAAGATCCGGCTGACGCATTAAATTCCGCGGAGGGTGCGGATTTCATTGCCAGGGTTTGAAAATTGATGTTGGCACCGAATGCCGCTGCCCCCTGGGTGGATGATCCCACGCCTCTTTGCACCTGGATGTTTTCCGTTGAAGAAAGAATATCCGGGATATCGACCCAATATACCTCATGTGATTCGCTGTCGTTGAAAGGAACTCCATTGATAGTCACATTGATACGAGAAGCATCCGTCCCCCTGATGCGCAGGGCTGAATAGCCAACCCCGGTTCCGGCATCGGAGGTTGCCACTACGGAGGGTGAATTGAGCAGGAGGTAAGGTATATCCCGGGTCTGGTTTTCTGACCTGATCTGTTCCTGACCGATGTTGAAATAGGTTACCGGGTCCTTCGATCCGGCTCTCGTACCCCGGATAATCACCTCATCCCCCATAACAGGCGTGGCTTTCATCTGTATAGAAATTTTCACCGGACCGGCAAGATCCAACGGGTATTCCTGCTTTTGAAAGCCAACGAAGGAAAATATCAAAGTGTATTTTCCCGGTGGAACCGACTTGAGTAAAAAGGTCCCGTCATCCTTGGTCATCACACCCATAAAGGTATGATCGATCAATACATTAGCCCCCGCAAGGGGCTGATCCTGTTCGTCTGTAACCTTCCCGGTAATCGTTAGCTGCGCTGAAGCCGCCAAAGCAACGAAGCAGGATGCTGCAATCAGCATAATCCTTTTAATCATCGTATGTAACAATTATAACCAGGCCATAAGTCCCCGTGGCCACTCTCCCTTCGCCGGCATTATCCGTATCAGGTTCTAAGGGTATGATCTCAGCCCGTAATTTTAAGGCACCCCCTTAGAGGACGGCATAAAGATAATACATAAAATAAAAACGCACCAAATGTATTTGCAACAGATTCCAAATCAAAATGTTCAAAAAAAAAGCCGACCGGGAAAAAATCCCCGGCCGGCTAAACCCAAACCAAACAAACCAAAATCACAAACTTATTTCAAATCAACCAAATCAACTTTAAGTACTTCCGAAAATGCCTGCTTAAAGGATTCTTTCGGCATAGCGCCTTTCGCCATGGCGGGCTGTCCTTCCAAAGGAATGAACAAAATCGACGGAATACTCTGAATGGCAAACATACTCGCCAATTCCTTTTCCGCTTCGGTATCTACTTTAAATATATTGACTTTCCCGTTATACTCGGCTGCAAGATCCTCGAGCACAGGGGCAACCATCTTACAAGGTCCGCACCAATCGGCATAAAAATCAACTACAGCAGGGAGGGTTCCTTCAAATTTCCATTCGCTGTTTTTTTCGAAGTTAAATACTTTCTCTTTAAAGGTTTCCAGTGTCAGATGCTCCAGTGCCATTTTAATCCCTTCCTCTATTGTTTGTTATAAGACAATTAAATTCTTTGAATGTTTAAATCTGCAGAACAATTCGTCGGCAAATCTAGTTATTTACATTTATCTATATATCAATATCTGTGCCTTTCTCTCCGGCAGATAAAATTTGGTAATTTTGTCAGCCATATATAACGATATGTCATTTTCTCTTGTAAAAAAGCTCGACCATCCGGTTTTCAAGGTTGTTTCTGAGATTTCATCTGCCGAAGGTATTGATACTTATGTAATTGGAGGTTACGTCAGGGATCTTATCCTGCACCGCCGATCAGAAGACATCGATATCATGGTAGTTGGAAACGGGATCGGGCTGGCCAACAAAGCCGCCGAGAAGTTAGGAACGTCCAAAGTTCAGGTTTTTAAGAACTTCGGCACAGCCATGATTCGCTATAAGGATCTTGACATTGAATTTGTGGGGGCCAGACGGGAATCTTACACTCCTGGTTCCAGAAAACCTGACGTAGAAACCGGCACACTTGAAGATGATCAAAAGCGTCGCGACTTCACCATTAATGCGCTGGCTATCAGTCTTAACCAATCAAACTATGGAGAACTGATCGATCCTTTTCACGGATTACAGGATATGGAAGACGGAATAATCCGCACCCCACTCGACCCCGACATCACTTTTTCCGACGACCCGTTGAGAATGATGCGGGCGGTAAGGTTTGCCACCCAGTTGAAATTTCATATCGCCGAAGAAACCATTGATTCGATTATCCGTAATTGCCATCGGATTGAGATTGTATCAGCCGAAAGAATCTCTGATGAACTGAACAAGATTATTTTATCTGCCAAACCGTCAATAGGATTCAGACTATTGGATGATACCGGATTACTGAAGATCATCTTCCCGGAATTATATGCTTTAAAAGGCATTGAAGAACGGAAAGGGGTTCGCCACAAGGATAATTTCATGCACACGATAAGGGTTTTGGATAATATCAGTCCCCACACCAATGACCTTTGGTTACGTTGGGCAACGGTGCTGCATGATATTGCCAAGCCGGTCACCAAACGTTTCGACACCCAGCTGGGGTGGACCTTTCACGGACACAATCATTTTGGTACCCGTATGGTTTCGCAGATTTTCAGACGGATGAAGCTGCCAATGAATGAAAAGATGAAGTTCGTTGAAAAGATGGTTAACCTCCATATGAGGCCGATCGTACTCTCGCAGGAAATCGTGACTGACTCGGCCGTCAGGAGACTGTTGTATGAGGCCGGCGATGATATTGATGACCTGATGACCTTGTGTGAAGCTGACATAACTTCAGGTATCCGGGAAAAGGTGGATCGTTACCTGCAGAATTTCCAGCTGGTCCGTCAGAAACTGGTCGAGATCGAAGAAAAGGACCGCATGAGAAATTGGCAGCCTCCGATCACCGGTGAAGAAATCATGCAGGTTTTTGGCATATCGCCCAGCCGTCCGGTCGGAGAAATTAAAAATACCATCCGCGATGCAATCCTCGACGGCATCATCCATAATGAGCGTAATGAAGCCTGGACACTGATGATTGAAACCGGCATCAAATTGGGTTTAAGCCCGTTATCCGGATTTGAGAAGCCTATACCTGAAAAAAATCAAAAAGATGAAGACTGATTTCAAACCGGGTACCATGATTTATCCGGTACCGGCCGTACTGGTGAGTTGCGGTGAAACCGAAAGCGAATACAACCTGATAACCATAGCCTGGACAGGTACCATATGCACCACTCCACCCATGTGTTATATATCAGTCAGGCCTGAAAGGCACTCCTACGCGATCATTAAACGCACGGGCGAATTTGTCATCAACCTTACGACCATAGAGATGACCAAAAAGGTGGATTGGTGCGGCGTCAGATCCGGCAGGGATTTCAACAAATTCAAAGAAATGAACCTGACCCCGGGGCCTTCGAAACTGGTGAAAGCTCCGATCCTGATGGAATCGCCGGTCAACATTGAATGCCGGGTGACCGATATCAAGGAATTGGGCAGCCACCACATGTTTATTGCTGAAGTGATTAATATCCAGGTAAATGAAAAGCTCATCAATACCGATACGGGTAAGCTCAACATCCTGGATTCCGGTTTGGTAGCGTATGTTCACGGTAACTATTGCGTGATGGGCAAACGCATCGGGACTTTCGGGTACAGCGTGGCGAGGAAGTAACTTACCTTCTATAGTGCAGATCGAGATAAACCGGCAGGTGATCGGAATAGCCGCCCTGGTAATAATTTCCCAGATAGGTTCGCAGAGGCTGTTCCCCCATATTGGTTTTATCCTTTTCCAAAAGGTACTTGGCCTGAAAAACATGCAAATCGGCCGGACGGGCATATAATAGGCGGGCCGTATCGAGGACCGCCCCTGAAACCACCATGTGGTCCAGCAGGTTCCAAGTCCCTTTGTATTTATAAGTGCCGCCTGGAGATTTGCTTTTCAGGCCCTGGGTCAGGTCGTAGAGTCTGGCAACCTCCGGCCGGTCATAAGCCAATATTGCATTCAATCCCGATACCACGCTGAGGTCCATCGGTTCATCATTCAAATCGCCGGTGATCAGGATTTGTGCTTTTGGACTGATCCTCAACATGCAATCGACCCGGTATTTTACTGCCTCCGCCACCCAAAGCCTCAGTGGCCGGGTTTGGACTTCACCTGAAGATCTTGAAGGCCAATGATTGACAAAAACATGCAGTGTATCCTTTCCTCCGATAATCCCGCACGCATACAATATTTCGCGGGTTCGCACGGCGGTATCGAATGGAAACTTTATGGGGTAAAAATGAGAATCCAATAGTTGAAAATACCCTGAGCGGTACAGAAGTGCCACGTCGATGCCCCTGGAATCAGGCGATTCATGATGAATGACCTGATAATCCAAACCTTTTAGAATGGTTTTATTGATCAGATCATCCACTGTTTTCCTGTTTTCAACTTCGCAAAGTCCCACCAGAACGGGTAAGGTATCATTCCCCAAATCCTTGATGACCCGGGCAATATGATCGATTTTTTCCTGGTACCGCCCCTCTGTCCACTTTTTCGTGCTGCCGGGTAGAAATTCCTCGTCGTTGATCAACGGGTCATTAATGGCATCAAACAGATTCTCGACATTGTAAAACATCACCCGGTAATGGGGATTGGGGTCGATAATACCCGATGGTTTATCCTTATCACACGATGCAGCCAGGAGCAGGGAGGTGAAAGCCAAGAGGACGATGTATTTCATGTAAATTATTGATATAGTGACGAGTGACGAGTGACAAGAACCAAATTTTGCCGTGTACGCTTTTATTTAAACTTCTCTACTTCAGCCTTGACCCTAACTTACGCATTGAGCCTTGAGCCTTTCTTGCGCCTTGAGCCTTGAGCCTTCACCTGAGCCTTGTGCCTTGTGCCTTTTGCCTTCACTTCTCCACCCGTTCGTAGGCCCCGATATCCGGTCCTTTGTCAGCCAGGCGGTTGATGCCAAGCAAGTCGAGAGGAAAGAACTTCGAAAATTCAGGGTTCGCACGGTCCTTTGCAGGAGATAGAGTATCGAGCTGGTAATCCCTGAAGGTAAAAGTGAGAGAATCGAAGCGCGGGGAAAGGTTCTTGACGATCTCAATCCATTTCAAGGGATCACTGGTGTTCATGGTATCCACAGTCACCAGACAATGGTCAAAAACGTAATTGAATTGTCCGGGAACCGGTTTTTTGTTGATTGTATTGACAAACTCAATTTCCATCGGCCGGCTACCTGTTATAATACAATTGGCAAACAGCGCATTGTACAGATTATAAACATATGCCGAACCATTGTACACATAGAAATTGTTCAGCAAAAGTGTGGGCTCGGTGCGGGTGCCCACTCCATAATTATTGGAAAGGGTGCAATGATAAAATTCATAAGATCCGCCCAGCGTGAGTGCCACGCACCAGGAGCCGCAATTGGCGATCACACAGTTACTGGCAAGAATGGTTGAACTCTGGGCATAAATCCCGGCCACCGTCATATTTTCGATCCGGGTATCTGAAATGGTTAATGTTGGCTTGGAACGGTTGGCCAGCGTATCCACCTGGATTCCTTTCATGGCATTTTTTATGATGGCATGCCTGATCACATTATCCTTGCTGCCCTTAAGAAAATGAATCCCACCCAGGATATATACGGTTCCATCTTCAAATTCAATCCAGCTACCCCACTGCCCTGGGTATTCATCATACTCATGCTCAAGCCTGTCGCCCAGAAAACTGACCGGCTCCTCAAGAGTACCGCCGACCAACAGGGTACCTTTTACCAGCATGCCCGATCGTTTATGAAAATAGATCCGGGTCCCGGGATCGATGGACAGTGTCTGCAGGCTGTCGACCAACATCGAATTATAGACCAGATAGGGTTTATCGTTGATCCATTTTTGCGTTTTAAGAATTTCGCCATTGATCAGATGCACATCCTGGCCGAAGGCGATCAGCTTCACATCCTGTATATTCCCGTTGGTTTGAAACACAATGGAGTCCTGTACGACGAGTGGATTATTCTGATTGGCCGGGTCGAGGGTAACCTCAACGAAAATATAGATACTGTCATTGGCCGGAATTTCCACTTTATCCATCTCCCCGGTAATCCTTCCATTGATATTCAGGCGGAACTTTGAACCCTGGCTGCCGGCAAGGGTAATTTTATCAACCGTAATGGGTTGAGCATGTTTATTGTAAACCCTGAAATTTTTCGTTGTGGAACCGATGGTCGTAAAAATGGTATCAAAAAGAACGGTATCCGCTGAAAACTCGAGTTTATCCTCCGGATTGATCACCGGATCCTTCCTGCAGGAAAAGAACAGAACCAGCAATAGAGTACCGGCAAAGAAAATTGATTTAAACTTCATGAGAAAAAAATTCCGGGTTCGGTATTATAACGGGCTTTGATCAGTTTTATGATCGGCAAAGTTAGTTTTTAACACATCTGATTGAGAAACTGTAGCCCTTATCATACCAATCCCTGCCAACCTGGGATTTATCTTTATGGAGACCCCTGTAAATGGCTTTTCCACTGCTATTTCCAGTCGTTGTCCAGAATCCGGCCATGGTATTGATCCCCCCGAAAACCCCGTCGGGGGTGCGATAACCTCCGGGACGGGCCGTGAAGCCGGTCAGGTTTGAGGCACCGGTGTTGGGATATTCCCAGTAAGCAGTTCCGGTATCCTTGAGCATTCCGCCCTCATTGAGGCCGCGATACCATTCAAGTAAAGTGGTGGAGCCGTCCATACCCAGAAAAGTTTCCAGCTGACGCCATTCGAGGTCGGCGGGCAGATGCCAGCCGTTCGGACAGGCTGTCAGCGATGTATTCCAGTCATATAGCCTGCCGTAAATCGATGCGTTATCATTGCTGCTGTTGTAGGAATAGCTGCTGGATGCTGAATAATTCAGGTTTTCAGCCATCCAGATCTGGCTGCCGAGTTTAACCGTCTGATAATATTTCTCATCACGGGGATCCTGCATTTGAAGATTTGCAATGAAGGCAATAGTTACCAGGTCGGAGTTTTCAACGCATGCACTGGTGAAGGCCCACTTTATTACATAGATCTGTCCCTGGATTCCGCTGAAACGCGATCCGGGATTATTAACATCTTCAATAACACCACTTTGCCCTGAGATAATCGACCAGGTTCCGGTAATTCCGATCCTGGGGGCATTTCCCCTTAAAAAGGTGGAAACCGAACCGTCGGATATCCTGATATCAGGGCCGGCATCTGCACTAACCTGCACCTGGTTGAGGATTATATTAACCTCGTCGAACGATGAGCTGCAGGCTGTCGAAACGGTCCATCTCAATACATAGGAGTGGCAAAGCAGCCCTGAGAAAATGGCATGCGGATCATTGACATCTGAGAAACTCCCGTTTCCTCCCGAGATGATGGACCACAATCCGGTGCCGTTGACCGGTGGGGTCGCATTCAGCTGAGCGTAAATCGATCCGTCGGTAAGGTTTAAATCCGCACCGGCAAAAGACACGGAAGGCTGGTCGGTAAAACTTACGTTCATCTGGTCCAATGAGCTATGGCAGAGCGTCCTGATAGTCCACCTCAGGGTATAGGTCTGACAGGGCTCGCCGGAAAACTTGCTTTTCGGGTCATTGATATCGGCGACCACCCCGCCGGTACCGGTGACAACCGTCCAGGTGCCGGTTCCCTGCAACGGAACATTGGCATCAAGCGTTACCACACGAACGGGTCCGTCGGAGGTCAGATCAGGGCCTGCTGCGGCAGTGGTAACAGCATGATCGAATATAATGCTAACATCATCCGATTTGCTGGAACAAGGGGTGGAAATCGTCCAGCGCAGGATGTAAGTCTGGCAGAGCTGTCCTGTAAAGATCGCCCCTGGATCGGAGACACTGCTGAATCGTCCGTTCAAACCTGAAACAACCGACCAGGTTCCGGTTCCGGTTGGCGGAGCATTTGCCGCCAGGGAAGCGGTTGAACGTCCGTCGGTAAAGGATTGATCGGGCCCGGCATTGGGATTGATCAGGTACTGATCGAAGCGTATCTCGATTGTGTCGGATGAGGCGGCACAAAGAGTTGAGACGGTCCAGAGCAAATTATAGGTGCTGCAGGGTTGTCCGGTAAAGGTTGAATTAGGCAATGAAGCATCGCTGAACGAGCCGGCATTACCGGTCAGTACTCTCCAGCGCCCGTTACCATCAGCAGGTGTGGCGGCCTGGAGTACCACTGAGGTGCGGCCATCGGTAATCAGTTGGTTTCCACCTGCATCAGCCTTGCTTGGCTGATACGAGAAGGCGATTGTCACTTCATCCGACAGCGTAGTTGTTCCGTTGGTAACCGACCATCTCAAAGTATAGGCTTGACAGGCTGTGCCTGAAAATGTTGCGTTAGGATTATGAATGTCTGACAAGGCTCCGCCAGTGCCTGAAATGATCGTCCAGGTACCTTGATTATACAATGGAGCTTCGGCTTCAAGCACAAAGCTGGTTCTTGAATCGGTAAAAATGGTATCCCTCCCGGCATAAGGTGCGGTGTTACCCTGTAAATGTACCGGTACTGAAATGATATAGGGTTCATCCTTATTATCAATCGCCTTGATCTCAACATGATAATCACCCTGGGTCATTCCAGTGGTTTGCCAGTCGAACTCATAAGGGGATTCCAAATCAGTCAGGACCAATGAATTGGGAGAGGTAAAAACCACCTTAACCACCTCACCGTCAATATCATATGCATTAACTTTAAAATTGATTACCTGACCTACATTAAATATGACACTATCGGCAGGGGCAGTTTTTTCAACATAGGGCGGTTTATTCGGCAGAATATATTCGCAACCGGCAATGACAAGCAGCAGAAACAATGGAATAAGAAGTATTGGAAGGTATGTGAAGTAGTGGCTCCGCTTTTCGTGTTTCATAGATATAACTTGGCTTAATAGTATAAAATTAACGCATCTTCACTGAAAAAATGATGCATCGCCCGAATTTTCTATTTTTGTTAACAACTACAACCATTCCGAAAAATGAAAAACCCGATCATTATGGCTGTTCTGCTAGCGTCTGTGGTAAATCAATCCTGCCAGAGGAAGGAAACCGCTGATTTTATTGTTAAAAACTCGGTGGTATACTCCGTTGACTCCAATTTCAGCATTGCCGGAAGTTTTGCCGTTAAGGACGGCAGATTTGCCGCTGTTGGCACTGACCGGGAAATTGAAATAAAATGGATTTCCGATAAGATATATGATTTAGGTGGCAAATCTGTTTACCCGGGATTTTATGATGCCCATTGCCATTTCGACGGCTATGCCGCAAGTCTGAGAAAAGCGGATCTGAGAGGAACTACCAGTTTTGCTGAAATATGCGACCGGTTGGTTGAAAACCAGAAGGTTAATCCTACCGAATGGGTCCAGGGACGGGGTTGGGATCAGAATGACTGGTCAGTTAAGGAATTTCCCGACCGTTCGGATCTTGATAAGATTTTCCCCGAAAAACCGGTATACCTTACCCGCATCGATGGACATGCTGCGGCAGTCAATACGGCCGCCCTGAAGCTTGCCGGTATTGAAGAGAGCACTTCCATCAAAGGAGGGGAGATTATCAAGAAAAATGGCAGGATTACGGGTGTGCTCGTTGACAATGCCATGGATCTGGTTTCCAGACTGGTTCCTGATATGTCGGAAACCGAAGAGGCCGCTGCACTTTTACAAGCCCAAAAGAATTGCTTTGCGGTCGGACTGACAACCGTTGCAGATGCCGGGATCGGTAATGGAACCGTTCAGCTCATGGACCGTCTTCAGAAGGATGGTCAGCTGAAAATGAGGATCTTTGCCATGCTAGCACCTACGGAACAAAACTTTAGGGAGTTCGTGGATAAGGGGATATTTAAGACAGACCGGCTCCATGTCAGGTCGGTGAAGCTTTATGCCGACGGTGCTTTGGGCTCACGGGGAGCGCTCATGCTTGAACCATACAGCGATGCACCCGAAAAATCGGGGTTACAGGTTAACGAGACCGGGTATCTTAAGGAGATGTGTCAAAAATGTTACGATGCTGGTTACCAGG
>Ga0172379_10004542_pt1 | contig 20377 bp, 18 predicted proteins | sample GrowelOW334metaG_FD_119756 | JGI IMG/M metagenome (GOLD analysis project Ga0172379, IMG submission 119756) | Groundwater microbial communities from an aquifer near a municipal landfill in Southern Ontario, Canada - Groundwater well OW334 metaG | ecosystem: Environmental > Aquatic > Deep...
AACTCGCTCGCGTGGGGGCCGGACGGCTGGCTTTACGGCGCGCACGGCAGCACCTGCACGGCGGAGATCAAGGGCGTGAAGTTCCTCGGCCAGGCCATCTGGCGCTACCATCCCGTGACCGGTGACTTTGAGGTTTTCGCCGAGGGCGGCGGCAACACCTACAGCCTGGAGTTCGACGCGCAGGGCCGCGTCTTCTCCGGCTCCAACTACGGCCAGACCCGCGGCCTGCACTACGCGCAGGGCGCCCTCTACGTCAAGGGCTGGGCCAAGCACGGTCCGGCGATGAACCCGTATCGCTTCGGGTGGTTCGAGCACATGGAGCACAAGGGCTACGAACCGCGCTTCCCGCAGACGATGCTCTACTACGAGGGCGGCGCGATACCTCAATACGAGGGACACATCATCGCCGGCATGGCGCTCACCAGCCGCGTGATGGCCAGCAAGGTCACGCGTGACACATCCAGTTTCAAGACCGCCGACATCGAAACGGGCGTGCTTTCCACCAACCGCTGGTTCCGCCCCGTGGACATGAAGACGGGCCCCGACGGCGCGATTTATTTCGCTGACTGGTGCGACAGCCGCCTCAGCCATCTCGACCCCCGCGACACCTGGGACAAGGAGTCCGGACGCATCTACCGGCTGGGCGCGGCCGGTGCAAAGGCGGGCTGGGCGAAGCTGGATTTCGCCAAGCTCTCCGGCGACGAACTCATCAATCTTCTCTCGCATCCGAACAAGTGGCATCGCCAGACCGCGCTTCGCGTGCTGTGGGACCGAGGGGACAAGACGCTTGTGTCCAAGTTGAAGAAGCTGGTTGCCAAAGACCAGGGCCACCTCGCCCTCGAAGCCTTCTGGGCCGTGAACGCGAGCGGCGGCTTCGACGACGCCTTCGCCCTGCAAACGCTCAAGCACCCGAACGAGATGGTCCGCTACTGGACCATCCGCCTGCTCGGCGACCGCAAGCGCGTCACGCCGCAGCAACAAGTCGCTCTCCTCGCCGCCGCGAAGTCCGAACCCGCCGCCGAAGTCCGCGCCCAGCTCGCCAGCAGCGTCACGCGCCTCGCCGGCAAGGACGCCCTGCCCATCACCCGCGAGCTGCTTTTGCGGAGCGAGGACGTGAGCGACAAACACGTTCCCCTTCTTCTGTGGTGGGCCGTCGAGAGCAAGTGCGCCACCGACCGCGACGCCATTCTCCGCATGCTGGAGGACAGCACCTTCTGGCATGCGCCCATCGTGAAGAAGTTCATCATCGCCCGGCTCGGCCAGCGCTTCACCGCCGAACGCAGCGATGCCAACCTCGAAACCGCCGCGAAGCTCCTCGCCCTTGCGCCTTCGCCCGCCGACGCCGATGAACTCGTGCGCGGCATGGAAACCGGCCTGCAAGGCGATCCGGTGAAGTCCGTGCCCGCTGCATTGCAGAAACGCGTCGCCGACCTCTGGGCCAGCCGCACGCCCACGCCCACGCTCATCAGTTTCGCAGTCCGGCTCGGTCACGGGCCCGCCGCCACCGCTGCGCTGGCACGCATCACCGACCCGAAAGTTTCCGAGGCCGACCGCCGCAAGTCCGTGACACTGCTGGCCGAGCGGCACGTGGAGGCCGCCGTGCCGGTCTTCTTGAAGCTGCTTCGTTTCGAGAAGGGCGACGCAATCCGCCTCGACCTGGTGAACGCCCTCCAGCGCTTCGCCTCGCCGGACATCGCACGCGAGTTGCTTGATCTTTACCCCGGCTTCCGCGGCAAACTCCGCGACACCGCGCAGGCCGCGCTCGCCGGCCGCCCCGACTGGGCGCGCCGTCTTCTCGCAGCCGTGGACGAAGGTCAGGTCAAGAAGGAGCAGATATCCATCGCGAACCTGCTCGCGATCTCCGCCTTCAATGACGCCCCGAGCGACGCGCTCATCAAGAAGCACTGGGGCCGGCTCACCAAGAGCAGCGAGGAAAAGGAGGCGCAAGTCACGAAGGTGCGGAAGCTGCTCGCCGGCCCGAAGGGCGATCCGAAGGCCGGCCGGGAGCTTTTCAAGCTCGCCTGCGGCGTCTGCCACACGCTCAACAATGAGGGCGGCAAGGTCGGCCCCGACCTCACCGGCTACGAGCGCGACAACCTCGAGTTCATCCTCCCCGCCATCGTGGATCCGAGCCTGGCCATCCGGGAGGAATTCATCGCCTTCAACATCACCACGCACGACGCCCAGACCCTCACCGGGCTCGTCACCGAGCTGACCAAGACCTCCGTCACGCTGGTTGACATCTCCGGCAACAAGACCCTGTTCCCGCGCACCAACATCAAGGAGATGAAGGCCAGCCACACCTCGCTGATGCCGGAAGGCCTCCTCGACGCCATGACGGAACAGCAGGTGAAGGATCTGTTTGCCTATTTCATGGCCAGCGCGCCGGTGGGGAAGAAATGATTGTGCCTCTCGACATTCAGGTTTCGCGTGTCGAAGAATCCGGCATGACAAAGCTCTTCGTCTCTCACGCTTCAGAGGATAAAGAAGCGTTTGCCCGTCCGTTAGCGCTCGCGCTTCGGAAGCATTTCGATGTTTGGTTTGACGAGTTTGAACTCAAAGTGGGGGATAGCCTAAGGAACAAAATCGATGCGGGGTTGCGTGATTGCGACTACGGGGTTGTCGTCCTGAGTCCTGCATTCTTCTCCAAGAAATGGCCTGTTGCCGAGTTGAACGGCCTCTTTGCCCAAGAAGATGTGAACCGAAAGATTATCCTTCCCGTTTGGTTTCAGGTCTCGGAGGCAGATGTTCGCGGTTTCTCGCCAATACTCGCCGATCGTCTTGCCGTCGACGCATCAAGGGGCCTCGATCGAGTCGTCGAAGAGCTAAGACTTGCAGTAGGAGCTTCTGAGAGGACGCATGAGGTCTTGGTTCCAGACGTTGGTCGCGTTGCGCTCGAAGAGCTTGTCCAGAAGCTACAAAGCCGCGAATTGGATAAACGCGTTTTGGAGTCCGAAAGCGGTGCGGAGCTATACGAGCGATCCGTTTGCAGAATTGGCGAGTTGATTTGGGATCGGTTGGACGCCGTCAATCGTCCTGAGAGGAAACGGTTCGCTTTGAGGGAAAAAAGGCGGTATCTCCAAGTCCAAGGGCCATTCAAAATATGGCTGTCACTCACCTCTGGACAACCCTTTGGGAACTCTGTTGCGGAATCACGTCTTGTTGCGTGTTTTCTCCTAAGAGATGTTCCTTTCACGGGTGGTCGCGGCGAGGAAAAAATACTCGAAGAAATGAGTTTTACTCCCACTTGCCTCTCTGAGGAAAAGATCGGCTATCGTTTCGGAAACGAAGGGAAAGTGCTTACTGAAGACGAGGTTGCACCGCTCATTGTGCAACAATTTTGTGAACGAGTAGCTGAAAGGATGAGAACCTGTGGAGGAAACTAGCTGGTGTCTTCTCGATCGAGAGCATCGACGACACTCGCCTGATCGAGTCCGATTGGTGTCACAGGGACAATTTCAGCATTGCCTGCGGAAGCTGCTCGCCGACCCGAAGGGCGATGTGAAGTTGCGCTACGGCCTTGAATGAAACGTCGTTCTGCACGAGTGGGGAGTTGACCCGGGGGATAACTGTCGATCGAGGCGGTAACTGTCAGGACCGTGGGTTGCCAAGTTTCTCTTTCGTTTCCCGGCTGTTTATGGCATCAACGCATCCGTTATTTCTGAGAAGTGCCCGCTTTCGGGTCGGACCGGGATACGTGCCATGTCTGTTGCGCCAGTCATCATCTGCGGAGCCGTCGGTTTTTTGGTGTGCCTGGGGCTCATCCCTTTGATTTTGCACATGAGTCGCCGCGCGGGTGCCCGCCGGGACAAGTGCTTTCATCAAACCGACAAGGACCCAATTCCACGCTTTGGCGGCATTGCCCTGGCCGGGGGGTTTCTCGCCGTGGTGGTGTCTGTCGTGTGCCTGAACGGGGAGGAGATGTCGCGCGAGGTGGTGACCGTGGTGTTGGGGGCGCTGGCGATGTTTGGTCTGGGCATTCTCGACGATCTGCACCCCATAGGAGCACGGAACAAACTCATCGGGCAGATCGCCATCGCTGGAGTGGTGGCGATGGGAGGTTCAAGCATCGAGATGGTGACCAATCCGCTGACAGGCACGGGTTACAACATCGGGATGTGGAGCATGACGGCGACGGTGGTCTGGCTTGTGGCGCTGACCAACCTGATCAACATCATTGACGGCATTGACGGCCTGGCCGGGGGCATCAGCCTCATGCTCATGGTGCTGCTGGTTCAGGCCAGCATGGGCGGCAATGCCTTCCTTCTGATGATCGCGGTCGGCATGATTGGCGTGCTCATCGGGTTTCTTTATTTCAATTTCCCCCCGGCGCGCATTTACATGGGCGACGGAGGAGCTTACTTCCTTGGCTTTCTGATCGGCGGACTGACCCTGGTGACATCCCAGAAAGGCACCGTGGCGGCGGCGTTGGTGGCTCCGGTGTTTGCACTCGCACTTCCCATCATTGACGTGACGCTGGCGATTGTCCGCCGTGCGCTCAAGGGCCTGCCGGTGTTTCGTCCGGACCGGCGGCACATCCACCACCGGCTGGTAGAGTTTGGCTTCTCGCACCGTCGCACACTGCTCACGCTGTATGTGATGTCCACGCTGTTCCTCCTCATGGCCTTTGGCGTGTTCTGGTCGCAGGGCCGCCTGGTGCCCCTCTTCCTGGGCCTGTCCTTCCTCGTGGTGATTTACATCGCCCATTCATTCAGGCTGGTTTCCACCAAGTATTCCGTCTCCACGCTCTGGCGTGACATGCGGAACATCCGCCGTGAGACGCGCTACACGATGCTGCTGGCCCAATGGCTGGAGATGGAGGCGGAGCGTTGCCAGTCTCCAGGCGAGCTGTGGGAGCATTTCGTCTTCTTCGCCAACCGGCTTGAACTGTCCGAGGTGAAACTCTTCCTGCGGGACGGCCAGCTTGTCTGGCGTGCCCCCGGAAGCGAGGGCTCCGTCATGGAGGTGGAACGCAAGCACCACGAATTCTACGGATCAACCATCACCGGCATCGAGCTGACGGTGCGGCAGGGGGCCATGAGCCCGAAACTCTTTGAAATGAAATCCGAGCTGGCCGCCGAGGCGTGGTTCAAGGCCGCCACCCGCTGGCGCGCAACGAACCGCGCCGACATCGAGCTGGACGCGGACAGCAAACATCTGGTGGCCGCCCGTTCCGCCATTGCCAGAGGCGCGGCCTAGCCCCTCACTTCCCGGCTGGGAATGCGGTTCGCGAAGGATTTGACCCGCCGTCCAGACAATCCCGCCTTGCGCGTCTGCCGGAATGTCGTGAGAAAGCGCCGTGCAAAACACCTTCCATTTCCAGCCTTTGGATGGAGACTGCTGCGCCGTTTTTGAATGAAAGCCAGACTCCTTCTTCTCTGCATTCTCTTCGGAAACCTGCTGGCGGGCGGGGCGACCTCCACCCGCCCGCCCAACTTTGTCTTCCTTCTCGCCGACGACATGCGGCCCGACGCCGTCGGTGCGTTCGGCCACCCGGTTGTGAAGACGCCCCACCTGGACTCGCTGGTGCGCGAAGGCCTCACGTTCACCCGTGCGGTTGCGGCCTATCCGATCTGCCATGTGAGCCGCGCGGAGATGCTCACCGGCTGCACCGCGTTTCGCAGCGGCGTGCAGTATCGCGGCCACCGGCTCGATCCCAAGCTCGCCCTCTGGCCGGAAACCCTGCGGCGCGCGGGCTACGCCACCTGGTATTCCGGCAAGTGGCACACCGACGGCCTGCCCAGGCAGCGCGGCTACACGGCGACCCGCGGCCTCTACAGCAGCGGCGGCGCCCCGGGCAGGCCGCCCCTGCCCGATCACGCCGGCCGCCCCGCGACCGGATACGTCGGCTGGACCTTCAAGACAGACGACGGCCGGGTGGAACTGGACAAGGGTGCCGGTCTCACGCCGGACACCGACCGCTTCATCGCGGACGGCGCGGTCGAACTCATCCGCCGCAAGGCCGGGCAGCCTTTCTTCCTCCACGTCAACTTCACCGGTCCGCACGACCCGCGCATCTGGCCCCGCGGTTACGAGAACCGTTACAACCCGAAGCAAATCCCGCTGCCGGGGAACTTCGCGCCGGAGCATCCCTTTGACCACGGCAACGCCGGAGGCCGCGACGAAGTCCTGCTCCCCGTCCCCCGTCCGCCCGACGCCGTCCGCGCCGAACTCGCCGCCTATTACGCCGTCATCTCGAACGTTGACGAGCAGGTGGGCCGCATCCTGGCCGCGCTCAGGGAAACCGGGCAGATGGAGAACACCATCGTCATCTTCTCCAGCGACCAGGGCCTCGCGGTCGGCAGCCACGGCCTCCTTGGGAAGCAAAACCTCTACGAACACACCTTCGGCGTGCCGCTGATCCTGCGCGGACCGGGCATCGCGCGCGGACGCCGCGTGGACGCCGCGTGTTACCTTCGCGATCTCTTTCCGACCACCTGCGAGCTGGCCGGTGTTGCGATTCCCGACACCGTCCAGGGCCGCAGTTTCGCGGCAAGCCTGTCCGGCCAGGCCAGGCCCGCCTACCCGCACGTCATCGGCTGCTTCACCGACACGCAACGGGTGATTCGTGACGACCGCTGGAAGTTCATCTGGTATCCGAAGGCGAAGCGCCGGCAGCTTTTCGATCTGACCAACGACCCCGACGAACTGCACGACCTCACGCCCGAGCCACGTCACGCCGGCAAGGTCGCCGAGCTGCAAATGAAGCTGGAAACGTGGCTGAAGGCGAACGGCGACCCGTTGTTTGATCCCGGACGGCAGTAGATGGCGGCGGCTCGCATCGCGAATAAACTCAGGCTCACCAACCAAAAAAGCCGCCCGAGCCGGCGAAGTGGGGATCAGGCCGAGATACGAAGTTGAAGGACCACGACCCGCAGTGCATGTTACGGGCAATGCCATGAACTGAAGAGCACGTTCACCTTATGAAAGACACCGTCCGCCTCTCACGTCCGCCCAAACCCGCCACGAAGGAAACCGTCCGCCTCGAAATGCCGCCGTCAAAATACAGCGAGGTGGAGCGCGCCCGGCAGCAGGAGTGGCTGAGGAAACAGAAGCCGCCCGGAGAGCCGCCGCCCACGAAGTAAGCGGCATCTTTTTCTCGCGCCGACTTCGCACTGCGCTACATTTCCGCCATGAGCGTGAAGGAACTTCAAATCGAGGCGTTGCGCCTGTCTCCCGCTGAACGCGAGACGCTGGCCACCGAACTATTCCGTAGCCTGGACACCCAGCCGCTCTCCGAAGTGGATGCTGCCTGGGTGGCGGAGGCCGACCGGCGGTTTGCGGAGCTGCGCGCGGGCCAGGTGCAGGGCATTCCCGGGAACCGTGTCTTCGGCGAAATCCGCCGCGAACTCGGATGGCAGAATTGATTTACCACCCAGCGGCGAAGGTCCACCATGTCCGAGCCGCAGACCCAACCCATCCTCGTTCGTGATGACACCGTCGTCCCGACGGCGGTGGGCGTGTCGGACCCAAGCCTGACGCTGGTGGAGTTTGTGCATGGCATCGGGTTCTTCCTCGCTGAGAGTTTTCAGCACGACAGCTTCACGGGCTTGGCGTCCTTGGAAAACGTCTCCTTGCGGAAATACTCCGGCCACTCGTGGAGCGCCTCAGAGCATGAACGCGTTATGCTGTGCTGGGACATAGAGCGAGGAGAGGAGTTCGAGCAGTTCGTTGGTGAGTTGGGAGTCTCGACGAACCCGTGGATGCCAGTGGTGTTCTTCCTCACGACTTCGGAATACTTCACGCATCGGGAGTCCCTGCAAGCACGACGACCTGAACAGGTGTTGAGGGCTGCTTTAGCGTCCGCGGCCAAGGTCAAAGCCTTGAAGGCTGAGTTGTCCGCACTTTGGTCGAGCCAACGCGACGCCTTGGAACGCTTGCTGGTTCCTCCGCCAAGCAAAGTGCAGCCGAGAAAGGAAACCGTCCGAATCTCGCTGCCTCCCAAACCCGCTGTGAAGCAGACTGTCCGCCTCTCACTGCCACCGAGACCATCGGCTGCAAAGGAAACTATCCGCTCGGAACTGCCCCCAAGCAAAGCACCACCATCGCCGGCAGAGAAGGCATCGCTCATGCAGTGGCTCAAGGAGGTGTTCCTGAAAAAAGGCCCGCATCATCCACCGCCACCCAAACCGGCGTCCAAAGAAGCAATCCAGAACGCACTGAGCCAACTCACCCCGGAAGAACGGGCCGAGATAGAGCGATGGTTGAAGGAGCAAAAACCACCCGAAGACCCGCCTCCTCCTCAGCCCTGATGCACGCTCTCGTCGAAGACTTCCTCTTCTCCCTGCGCCACGAGCGCGGGCAGGCGGAGCACACGCAGAAGACTTACCAGGCGTTGCTCGGCAAGTTCATCACCTGGGCCGGCACGCACGGGCTGACCAACTGGCGCGACGTGCGGCTCGCGCACCTCACTGAGTTTCTCCAGCACGAGCGCGACCGCCGGCTGGGCGGCGCACCGGAGGAGTCCACGGCGAAGTTGAGCAGCGAGAGCCTTTACCTGCAAATCGCCGCGCTACGCGCCCTCTTCAAATGGGCCGAGACGGAGAAGCATCTGCCCGCGAACCCGGCGGAAAACCTCTCGCTCCCGCGCCGTTGGAAGCGCATCCCCAAGTCGCTTTCCCACGCCGAGGTCGAGCAAATCCTCAAGCCCCTCGCCACCGCCGCGCCAGCCGACCTCTGCGACCAGGCCATCCTGGAACTCGCCTACGCCAGCGGCCTGCGCCTCGCCGAGCTGCGCAACCTCCGCCTCGAACAGCTCCATCTCGAAGCCGGCTTCGTCACCGTCATCGGCAAGGGCAACAAGGAACGCGTCGTGCCCGTCGGGAAGTTCGCCGTGGCCGCGTTGGGCCGCTACCTCACCGTCGCGCGACCGCAGCTCGTCCGCCCCAAGTCCCCCGCCGCCGTCTTCCTCACGCGACGCGGCACCGCCTTCGCGCACGTCACCATGTGGCTGCGCATCACCAACCGCGTGAAGAAGGCGGGGCTGGAGCGCAACATCACGCCGCACATGCTGCGGCACAGTTTCGCCACGCACCTGCTGGAGCACGGCGCGGACCTCCGTGTCATTCAGGAACTCCTGGGCCACTCCAGCATCAGCACCACGGAGGTTTACACACACGTCGCCGGCCAGCGCCTGCGCGACGTGCATGAGCAGTATCACCCCCGGGCGAAGTGAGCCGGCTGCGTCAGCCTACTCGTTGCCAAGCTTCCGAATAATGCTGCGGGCAAGTAACTCCTTGATTTCCCGATGACGCGGCACTGGCTGGCAAACCTTGGTTTGCGGGTTTTGATACCAGTCGTGCTTGCCGCCGTGCCGAAGCAGCACGCAGCCTTGTTCGCCCAGCTTGCGAATCAGGTCGAGGCGCTTCATGCCACGGCCAGTTCCGCGCGCCGCCGGACGTTGGGAATCTTGCCGCTGGTCACATCCTCGTAAATGTCCCGCAGGTGAGCCTCCAGGTCGGCCAGGCTTTCCCCTTGCGTCATGTAATCGGGGAACTCCTCCAGATAGCCGAGCAGCATCTCGCCGTCCTGCCAGTAAACGTATCCGGTCTGTTTCATGCGGTCAGTGTCGCACGCGGAGGGCTGGCTTGGCAATGCGAGCCATGCACGATTTCAATAATCCGTCACCGGGGCGTCCTTCTGCGTCGGGTGCGGCCGCATGAATCCGATCCCCCCGCGCTATATGCGTCCCTGCTTCAGCCACGCCTCGACTTCCCGCCGCGTGGGGATGCTCGCCTGTGCGCCACGCCGCGTGACGGCGATGGCCGCGGCCGCGCAGCCGAAACGCGCCGCTTCACGCGGCCCCGCGCCATCCACCAGCCGCGTGACGAACGCGCCGATGAAGGTGTCGCCCGCGCCGACCGTGTCCACGGCGTTGACCTTGAAGCCCGGCACGTGGCCGGTGAATTCCGGCGTGTCCAGCCACACGCCGTTCGCGCCGAGCGTCACCATCACGCGCGGACAGGCGGAACGCATCTTGATGGCGACGGCGGCACCGGCCGCGCTGCCGGCGTCGCGCACCTCGGAGCCGCTGAGCTGGGCGGCCTCGTTTTCGTTGGGGATGATCCAGTCGCAGAGATGCAGCAGCGCGTCGCCGACGGGCGCGAAGGGAGCCGGGTTCAAGAAGGCCGGCACGCGGGTTTCACGGGCGAGGCGCAAGGTGGCCTCCACCGACGACAACGACGTTTCCAACTGCACCACGACGGCCCTGGACCGGGCGAACAAGTCGCGTTGCGCCTGCACGTCGGCGGCCGTGAGCGTGTCGTTCGCGCCGTTGGCGACGACGATCTGGTTCTGCCCGCTGGCGTCGAGAATGATCATGGCCGTGCCGCTGGCCACGTCCGCCCGTCGCGCGACGGCGCGCGTGCTGACGCCGGCCTCCATGAGATTCGCCACCATCTCGTCGCCGAACGCATCCTGGCCCACGGCCCCGATGATGGCGGCGGGCTCGCCCATGCGCGCGATGGCGTAGGCCTGGTTCGCGCCCTTGCCGCCGGGTGCGCGGCGGAAGTTCTTCCCCAGAATCGCCTCGCCGGGCGCGGGGAAGCTCGGCGCTTCGATGAACAGGTCCATGTTGAAACTGCCGACGACCGTAATCATGCCGGAAGTTTTAGCCGCAGAAACGGCCGCGGGCGAGCGGGGAAACGCCTTGAAGTTATGGCGTCACCCAGCGGGCGGCGGGATGTGTGCGGCGCGTGGGCGGGCCGGCGGGCGTGATGGAGGCCGCTATTTTCGAATTGTCTCCCTCCACTCCGAAAAGAGAGGAGGAGCGACGCCTCATCGCCTCTCACTGAGCCGCTAGTCCCCCTTCTTGAAAAAGCCCTTGGCCTTTCTAAAGAAGCTGGTTCCGTCAGGATGGACGCTGTCGTCATCGAACATTGCGGCGAACTCGACGAGCTTCGCGCGCTGTTCGGCGGTGAGCTTGGTCGGCACTTCGATCTGGACGCGCACGAGAAGATCGCCGACGCCGTGGCCCTGGATGTTCTGCACGCCCTTGCCACGGATGCGGAAGACGGTGCCGTTCTGGGTGCCGGAAGGCATGCGCACGGTGGTGCGCCCCGACATGGTGGGCACCTCGATGTCCGAGCCGAGCGCGGCCTGGGTGAAGGTGATGGGAACCTCGCAGATCAGGTCGTCGCCATCGCGGCTGAAAAGGCCGTGATCACGAACGTGCAGCACGACGTAGAGGTCGCCGGAAGGGCCGCCGCGCGTGCCGCTCTCGCCGTTGCCGGCGGAGCGCAGGCGCGCGCCGTTGTCCACGCCGGCGGGAATCTTGAGCTTGATCTTCGAGGCGCGCTCGCGGCGTCCGCTGCCCCGGCAGGAACGGCAGGGCTTGTCGAGCTTCTGTCCCGCGCCGTCGCAGTCAGGGCAGGTCTGGGCGACGCTGAAGATGCCCTTGGAGCGGATGATCTGGCCGCGTCCGCCGCAGGTGCCGCAGGGCTTGATGGAGGAGCCCTGCTCGCCACCCGCGCCGCGGCAGGTTTCGCACTGGTCCAGCTTGGTGATGCTGATCTCCTTTTCGCAGCCCAGCACGGCTTCCTCGAAGTCCAGTTCAAGATCGTAGCGCAGGTCGGAGCCGCGCCGGGGACCGGCGGGGTTGCGCTGCCCTTCGCTGAAAAGTTCCTCGAAGATGCTGCCGCCCCCGCCGCCGAAGACCTCGCGGAAAATGTCGGCCGGGTCATGGAAGCCGCCGCCGCGTGATCCGCCGCCGGCCCCCGCCCTCATGCGGGGGTCGAACGCCGCGTGGCCGAACTGGTCGTAGGCCCCGCGTTTCTGCGGGTCGCTGAGCGCCTCGTAGGCCTCGCCGAGTTCCTTGAACTTCTCCTCCGCCGCCTTGTCTCCGGGATTTTTGTCCGGATGAAACTTCACCGCGAGCTTGCGGTAGGACTTCTTGATGTCCTCGGCGGACGCGCCACGCTCGACGCCGAGCACTTCGTAGTAATCGCGTTTGGCGCTCATGTCGTGGCGGCGGGTTCGGGGGCGGGTTTCTTGGAAACGATGACGGTGGCGGGACGCAGGAGGCGGTCGCGGAGCTTGTAGCCCTTGCGGAGCTGCTGGAGCACCTGGCCTTCCGGCACGCTGGCGGACTCCTGATGCGAGACGGCTTCCTGCCAGTTCGGATCGAAGGGTTTGCCGGTGGCGTCCAACTCCTCAAGGCCGGCCTCCATGAGCGCGGCGCGGAACTGGCCGTGGATCATGTTCACGCCGGTCTTGAGGGCGTCGGCGTTGCCGGCCTGCGCGTTGTTCGCGGCGGCCATGGCCATCTCGAAGTTGTCGAGGACGGGGATCAGTTTATCGAGGAGGCCCTTGTTGGCGTAACGGATGTCCTCCTGCCGGTCGCGGGCGGCGCGTTTCTTGAAATTCTCGAAGTCGGCGGCCTGCCGGAGCAGGCGGTCCCAATGCTCGTCGGCCTTGGCGGCCTTGCTGCGGAGATCGTCCAGTTCTGTGGCGGATAGAGGCGTGGAGGCGGAAGATCCCGCCTGACCGCCGTCCATTGCGCCCGTTGTCAGTTCATCACTCATGGTTCAGTTTCAAATTCAGGACGGCGAAGCTACACGACCTTCGAGCGCGGGGCAACGCTCTCGGTTGGCTGTGTGTGCGATGGGGCGCATCTTGCTGCCCGCGAAGGAGCGCGGCGTTCACGCCGCAGCAGGGTGGGTGGTGCAGAAGCCACTCGTATTCGCCCGGGAGCGTTTCGTTCATTCGCTGCCTTCTGCGGCGTCAACGCCGCGGGGGGGGGCAGTGCGCGAATGCGCGCTGTGCGATGAGTCCCCGGCGGCACGGGCCCGCTGTTGGCGGGCCTGTTGTTGGAGAAGCGACGGCGCGGAGTTTAGCCAGCGCAGAGGATTGAGTCCGTCCCGAGGTCGCTCAGTTCCGGGCCAGATCCTTGCGACTGGAGGCTGAACCTGTGGTCTTGCGCGCGGTCTTCGCCACGGACGCCGGCTTTACGGCGACGTTACGCGACGCGGCGGCGAGCTTGGTTGGCGCGGGGGCGGGCGATGTGACGGCACGGGCGCGTGCGAGCTTGCGCGCAACCGGGGTGGTGGCCGTCTGGGGCGGCCAGGTGCGGGCGGGCGTTTTTTCAGCGAACTGCAGACGAGTCAGGCGAAGCTGGGCTTCAGCTTCCAGCCAGTAGGTGGTTTCACGTCCGGGCTGGCGGCCTTCCTTCTCCCAGAGCAGGAAGGCGCAGAGGGCGATTTCGTCGTGAGTCGGCTCATGTTGGAGCGGGGCAATGTTCGAGCGGTTCATTTTCAGTGTCTGGTTTCTGGTTCAATCCGTCATTTCTGACGGTTCATGGCGGAAGGAATCCCGTCCCCCTGCGGACGCCAATGTGGCAATAACACACGCGTGGCGGTGCCGGTCGGGTGAGGGATTACCATCCGTGCCGAACGCCAAATGGCGCACAGCGGTGCGCGTCATAGTGGAGCCCCCGTTTATTGTCAAGCGCGTGATTTGTGATTGTCCGGTTCCCCTTGTGAAATGCTCTTTTCATCTGCCCGGACAACCGCCGGCCCCTGAAGTTTTGCCCTTCTAAGACGTCAGTAACCCTGTTAACAACCAACCCGTCCTGACTCGCATATGAACCGACTCCTCGCCCCCGCCCTCCTTGCTTCCGCGTTGCTGACCGCCGCCGCCGACTGGCCCCAGTGGCGCGGCCCGAGCCGCGATGACATCTCGAAGGAAACCGGCCTGCTCAAGCAATGGCCCGCCGGCGGTCCGAAAATGGCGTGGCTCAACAAGGACGTCGGTCTCGGCTACTCCGGCTACGCCATCGCGGGCGGCAAGCTCTTCACCCTGGGCCTGCGCGGCGACAACGAGCTGCTCATCGCCGTGGACGTGAAGACCGGCAAGGAACTTTGGGCCACACCCGTCGGGCCCATTCTGAAGAATGGCTGGGGCGACGGTCCCCGCGCCACGCCCACCGTGGACGGCGATCTGGTCTTTGCCATGGGCGGCAACGGCGGATTGCTCGCGGCAAAGGCTGCGGACGGCAGGGAAGTCTGGAAGACGGCCATGCGCGACTTCGGCGGCAAGACGCCCACCTGGGGTTTCGCGGAATCCGTGCTGGTGGATGAGGGCAAGGTCATCTGCACTCCCGGCGGGTCGCAGGGCACGTTGCTCGCGCTCGACAGGGCCACGGGGAAGAAACTCTGGCAGACCGCCGGCTGGGACGATGCCGCGCACTACTCCTCGCCCATCGTCGTGACGCACAACGGCGCACGCCAATACATCCAGCTCACGTCGCAGCACGTCGCGGGTGCGAACGCCAGGGACGGCAAGGTGCTTTGGAAGTCCGAGTGGCCCGGCAAGACGGCGGTCGTCCCCACGCCGATCTACAAGGACGGCCACGTTTACATCACCTCCGGCTACAATGTCGGGTGCAAGCTCATCAAGCTCGGACCCGGCGGCGGGGCCAGCGAAGTTTACATGAACCAGAACATGGTCAACCATCACGGCGGCGCGATCCTCGTGGGAGACAAGGTTTACGGTTACTCGGACAAGGGCGGCTGGACCTGTCAGGACTTCAAGACCGGTGAAGTCACCTGGGCTTCGAAGAATCTCGGCAAGGGAGCCATCCACTGTGCCGACGGGATGTTCTACTGCCTCGAAGAAAGCAGCGGCACCGTGGCGCTCGTGGAAGTTTCCGCCAAGGGCTGGAGCGAGAAGGGCCGCTTCAAGCTCACGCCCCAGACGGAACAGCGGAATCCCAAGGGCAAGATCTGGACGCACCCCGTCGTCAGTGACGGCAAGCTCTACCTGCGAGATCAGGAGCTGCTCTTCTGCTTCGATGTCAAAGCCAGGTGATCGCGGGGCGGAGCCTGTTGGCCGGGTTGCTTCGCTGCATCTCCACCCTGCGAAGAGCGGCGGGCCGCTGACGGCTGCGGAAGTCTTCCATGTGATCGCCGGCAAAGGCATCGAGGAGGACTCCCGCTACTTCAATCGCGGCAGCCGCCGACAGGTCACGTTGATCGGGCGCGAGCAGATCGCCCCGCACGCGTCGGCGTTGGGCGTCGGAGGCTTCGCCCCGGGCGAAGTGCGGTCCAACATCGAGACGACCGGCATTGATCTCATCGCGCTTGTCGGGCACCGGGTGGAAATAGGCGGTGCGGTGCTGGACTTCTACGCGCCGCGCACGCCGTGCCACAAGATGGACGCCCTGCGCCAGGGATTGCGCGAGTTGATGGAGGACGGCCGGCAGGGCGTGCTGGCGCAGGTCATCCGTTCGGGTGCCATCCGCGCGGGCGACACCATTCGTCTCGCCAAACCAGACGCCACCAACTAGGCTGCAGGCCCGTGAAAATCCTGGTTGTCACAAACCTCTACCCGCCGCATCTGGCGGATACCGACAACTACCGTTGCCAGAACGTCACAGAATCCCTCCGTGAACGCGGGCACACGGTGCGAGTGCTGACATCGACCCACGGGCTGGCCTCCGAGCAGAGGGATGCGCTGACCGAACGGCGTCTCCAGCTCAACGGGGTGTTCGGACATCCGGAGGTCACGGGAATGGCGGATCTGCGGAAAATCGAAACCCACAACAACGCCGCACTTCGCGATTCCCTGGCGGGCTTCTCTCCGGATCTGGTCCATGTCTGGAGCATGAGAGGATTGTCCAAGTCGCTGCTCCTCACCTTGCGACGTCTGAACATCCCGACGGCGTTTGATGTGGCCGACTCGTGGATGAGTGATGAGTTGCGCTCTGATCCCTGGCTTGCCTGGTGGCACCGGAAGCATGTCCCCCTTGTGCACAGGCTGCAGCGTGGGGTGGTGGAGTTTCTCGATATGCGCGTCAAGTGGGATGATGCGACTCCCGTTTTCATCGAGCCGGGCGTGCGACGGATGCCGGGCATCTTTGATCGCGACCCGGACGACGCCTTCAAGCCCAACTCGATCGCATCCTTCCAGTTCCGGCGGCTTTACTTCAGCAGCCCCGCGCTCAAGACCGCCACGGAACAGGCGGGGTTCCGTGTCAGCCACGGCGAGGTGATTCACCCCGGCGTGAACACGAAGCTGTTTCACGGCGAGGTGAAGCGCTCCTCGGAACCGGTGAAGAAATTTCTCATCGTCACGCGGATCACCCCCAACTGCGGCATCGGCACGGCCATCGAGGCGCTCAAGCTTGTCCGCGCCCAAGGCGCGAAGGCGACCCTCACCGTCTATGGACGCGGCAGCTCCGAGGTGATGGCCAAGCTCCGCACCCAGGCGGTCCAGGGGGATGCCGCGGTCGAGTTCCGCTCCGGCGGCATGCAGCGCGAGCTGCCGCTCATCTATCATTCACACGACGCGTTCATCTATCCGGTGGAGCGCGAGGAGGCGTCCGTTGACACCCCTCTGGAAGCGATGGCCTGCGGCCTGCCGGTCATCGTCAATCAGGACCACGGCGCGGAGAATCTGTTCCGCTCGCGCGAAAGCTGCCTGTCCTTTCCATCCGGCGATCCCGGCCTGCTGGCCAGCCGGATGCTGGAACTCATCCAGACGCCGAACCTTGCGGACCACATCTCGCAAGTGGGCCAGAACGAGGTGCTGACCCGCTACCAGTTCACGACCACCGTGGACCAAATCGAGCAGTATCTCGATGGCACCGTGGTGCAATGGCAGTCCTCGTGAATCGGCTTGGCTAACCGCCTTCCGTTGCTAACTTGCCGCCATGAAACCGCAGCTTTTCTCCGCCCTCGCCTTGTCCCTGCTGCTCGCCGCGTGCGGAGGCTCCGATCCCAAACCGGCGGAGGCGAAAAAAGCACCGTCCAAGCTCGGAGACAATCCCGTGGCCGCGCCATTGGATTACATCGCCGCCATCGGCAAGGCGCAGAAGGCCAGCATCGGCCGGCTGGAGCAGGCCAAGCTGATCGACGCGATCCAGAAGTTCGAGGCCAGCGAGGGCCGCGCGCCCAAGGACCTGAACGAGCTGGTGCCCGGTTTCATCACCGCCATCCCGCCCGCGCCCGCCGGCATGAAGCTCGAATACCACGCGGCGGACGGGTCGTTCATGTTCGTCCCCGCCGCGCCGGCAGCGGGGGAGAAGAAGTGATCAGCGTTCCATTCACCATTTGCCCGCTGAGAGCTGATGGATCCTCGCTGAAGGCTCCCCGCGTTTTTCCTCGCCAAGTTTTCTCCGCACAGGCAAACACTCCGCCTTTCGTATGAGCGAGCAAATCGTCATCCTCGACTTCGGGTCCCAATACACGCAGGTCATCGCACGCCGGGTCCGCGAGTGCAGCGTGTATTCCACCATCATCCGCCACGACACCCCGGCGGATGAGATCGCCGCGATGGCCCCGCGCGGCATCATCCTCTCCGGCGGACCGTCCAGCGTGTATGCCAAGGACGCGCCCATGCCGGACAAGGCCATTTTCAAGCTCGGCGTGCCCATCCTGGGCATCTGCTACGGCGTGCAGCTCCTCGCGCAGTTCAACGGCGGGAAGGTCGAGAAGGGCCAGAAGCGCGAATACGGCAAGGGCAACCTCACCGTCCACGACGCGAGCTGCGCCCTCTTCGAGAACCTCCCCGGCACGCTCCAGGTCTGGAACTCGCACGGCGACAAGCTGACGAAGCTGCCCAAGGGCTTCGCCGTGGTGGCCACGACGGAGAACAGCGACTACGCGGTGATCGAGAACCGCGAGCGGCGTTTCTTCGGCCTGCAGTTTCATCCCGAGGTCGCCCACACGCCGCGCGGTCGCGAGCTGCTCGCCAACTTCGTCCACGGCGTCTGCGGTTGTGGCAAGAACTGGACGATGCGCAACTACCTCGAGAAGGCCGTCGCGGACATCCGTGCGCAGGTCGGCTCCGAGCGCGTCATCCTCGGCCTCAGCGGCGGCGTGGATTCCAGCGTGGCCGCCGCGCTTTTGCACAAGGCCATCGGCAGCCAGCTCACCTGCATCTTCGTCAACAACGGCCTGCTCCGCGCCCGCGAGGCGGAGGTGGTGCAGGAGGTCTTCGGCCGCAACTTCAAGGTGAAGCTCCAATACGAGGACGCCACCGCGATGTTCCTGAAGAAACTCAAGGGCGTCACCGAACCCGAGAAGAAGCGCAAGATCATCGGCAGGGCGTTCATCGACGTTTTCCAGGCCGCGACGAAGAAGGCCGGCAAGGCGAAGTTCCTCGCGCAGGGCACGCTGTATCCCGATGTCATCGAGTCCGTGCCCATCGCGGGCAACCCGGCGGCGCTCATCAAGAGCCACCACAACGTCGGCGGCCTGCCCAAGAACATGAAGTTCAAGCTCGTCGAGCCGCTGCGCTGCCTCTTCAAGGACGAGGTGCGCGTGCTCGGCCTCGAACTCGGCCTGCCCAAGGAAATCGTCTATCGCCAGCCCTTTCCCGGCCCCGGGCTCGCCGTGCGCGTGCTGGGCGACATCACCGCCGAGAAGCTGCGCATCGTGCGCGAGGCGGACTCCATCGTGGTCGAGGAGATGAAGGCCAGCGGGCTTTACTACCAGATATGGCAGAGCTTCGCCGTGCTGCTTCCGTGCAAGAGCGTGGGAGTGATGGGCGACGAACGCACCTACGACTTCACCATCTGCGTGCGCGCCGTCGAGAGCCAGGACGGCATGACGGCCGACTGGGTGAAGCTGCCCTACGAGATTCTGGAGAAGCTGGCCACGCGCATCATCAACGAGGTGAAGGGCGTGAACCGCTGCGTCTTCGACATCACCAGCAAGCCGCCCGGGACGATCGAGTGGGAGTAAAACACGGAAATGCGGGAGTCTTACTTGCTACCGACTGACAATCGTTCGGCCTCGCAAAGGTAATGTTTCCTCATCTCAGTCGATCGGAAATTCCAAATAGGGTGATGCGCGCGCGGTAATGCGTATCAGACCGGTGGGATGCCGCGCGAGAAGAGGCGGGCGTGCCAGTCGGCGTGGGTGGCGGGCGGTGCAGAGGTCATCCGCGAATGAGAAGTTAAACAGCCAAGACGCGAAGATGCGAAGGCCCGAGGGGAAGAACAGCAGTCAGCACCCCGGGGCGCCTCTTCTTCGCATCTTCGCGTCTTCGCTGTTCAACTTCCGCCTTCAATTCTTCTCCTCCGCTGGCGGCTCGGGAAGAAGGAAACCGAGGCCGAAGCTCACCACGGCGATGGTGGTGGCCACAATGCCGGCAGCCTTGGCCACATGCAGCGGCAGCAGCGGGCCGGTGCCGGCGAGCCACGGGGCGACCAGGCTGGTGGTCACGAACGCCATGCTCGTGCCGATCATACGTCCACCCACGTTGGTGGCGAAGCTGCCGCCGGTGCCGCGCAGGTGCAGCGGAAAGACCTTGGGTAGGTATTCGCCGAAGTAGCTGAATTGCGCCACCGTCAGCAGGCCGCAGACAGCGTAGGCCAGCAGGAAATTCTCCCCGCCCTCCGCGAACAAAACGAAGTAGGTCAGCGGCAGGATGACAAGCGCGGGAACCTGGAACACCTTCAGCAGCGTGACGCGGCTCAGGCCGACGATCAGCAGGACCGCCAGCAGAATCCGGCCCACCAGCCCGCCCATCTCCTGACGGAACTGCACCTTGTCTGCCACCTTCTTCACCTCGTCGTTGATGGGCTTCTGCTTGCCGAAGTTCGCCTTGATCTTGCCGAGCACTTCCTTGCGGGCGGGGTTCTCGGGAGGCAGCGCGTTGAACTCCTTGTTCAGCGCCTCGGCTTCCTTGCGCAGCGGGGCTAGGGCCTTGGCCTGGTCTTTCAATTCCGGCAGGCCCGGCGTGACGCGCGCGACGGTCACCTGCAACGCGCCGAACGCGATGCCATAAGCGCACGCGGACAGCGCGGCCGTGACCAGCGTGATACGGCGAAGCTCGGGCGCGAACAACGCGGCGAAGCTCGGGCGCTTCAATGTGCCGGCGGCCTGACGTTCACGCCACACCTTCGACTCTGGCACGAACGGCAGCAGCAGCGCGATGGGGATGGCCGGCAGCAGGCCGGTCATGAGCAGGTAACGCCATGAGCTGGGGGCGTTCGCACCGAGTCCCTCCGGCAGGCCCATGTGCGGCATGTCCGCCATGTTCTTGCTGATCCAGATGCTGGCCATCGTGACGAACACGCCGCCGAGCGAGGCAAAGGCCTGCGTGATGCCCAGCCACTTCTCGCGTTGCTTCTTGTCCTCGAAAACCTCGGCCAGCCAGGTGATCGCTGCCACAAACTCCACGCACACGCCGATGAAGGTCAGGCTGCGGAAGGTCACGAACATGGGCAGGGTCGAGGAATAGGCCGCGCAGAACGGCGAGAATGAGTAGAGAAAGATGCTCGCTGCCATGATCGTCTTGCGGCCGAACTTATCCACCAGCCAGCCACCGAGCAGGCCGAAGACGCCGCCGCACAGCGCGGCAATCCACAGCAGCCGGCCCACCCAGTCGGTGACGAGGGGATTGTTCTGCGGCACCTTGAGCAGCTCCGCGA
>Ga0172379_10004543_pt1 | contig 20368 bp, 19 predicted proteins | sample GrowelOW334metaG_FD_119756 | JGI IMG/M metagenome (GOLD analysis project Ga0172379, IMG submission 119756) | Groundwater microbial communities from an aquifer near a municipal landfill in Southern Ontario, Canada - Groundwater well OW334 metaG | ecosystem: Environmental > Aquatic > Deep...
AAAATAGTTATGCGCCCCGGGGAAACTCGGGCGCATATTTTTTAAAATATGCACAGGTAACAGAAAGTATTGGCGGATACTTCACTCAATTTCGCTGAAGCGATGAATCGGCGAGAAGAACTTCTGACTGCTTTTAGGGCGGCGGTCGATCGAGCAAAAGCTTACAAACAATACGATAAGTTCTCGAACAATGTCATAAAGATCGAAAGCGAGACCAAAGACCTTCTGGAAAAGAAAAACCAGAAGGATAAAAAATAGAACATATATACAAAGTCGATCCTTTTAACCGGATCGACTTTTTTTGCAAATTACAGATCTTTCAACATTGGTTTAAATTCTCCGCTCCGCTAATTCTGAAAGATCAGTGGGGTAATTCAACCTGAAGATAGCTGGTCTGCAGTTCGTGTAGCCGGTTTTCAATATAGTGAAATCTGCTCGCGTCTTCTTCGGAAATCCCTCTCATATCATAAAGCCGTTTTTCTTCGCGCAAGGCCTCGAGACAATTTGCGATTGCTTGCTTGAGGTCATCGTGGCGTATCCGGGAGACTTTATCGATGAGCTTTGTTTTTTCATCACTCGATTCAACATGCAGATCGTATATCTGTTTTTCGAGCCAAAATATTTTGTTATCGACTCGCGTTTTTTCTATTTCCATTTCTCTCGTCCCTGCTTGTGCGAGAATAAGCGGATCAATGCTTTCAACCGAGAATAATTGCAATTCCTCTTTTTCTCTTCGGAGTTCATTCTCTATTTCGTCCATAATCATCCCCGCATTATTATCGGAAGAAGCGTATCGGTCGAGCGACAAACGAAGACGGTGTAGTCGAATTTTAACGGCTTCTTCTTTTTCCGAAAGTTGCCGTCTTATGGCGGTTGAGTTCATCATATGCACAGAATATCATGTTTCCGAAAATTGCGCACAGAATAACTATAAAATCCTTGACGTAAGAATACGCATGTGCTAAACATTAACCAGATATTCATTTAACTTTGAACCTTGAAATCGAGTTAAAAGAACGAAAAACACGGAAAAAACTGAAATTGGAGGAGAAAATGATGGATAAAACCAGCACACTGAGCAGCGAAAAATTTATCAGCAAAAATTATCGTGATTTGGAAAGATTTTACTCACCGGATCCGTTGAAGGGTATTGTCATTTATGGCGCAACCGACACGCCGGATAAAACCGGCGAGAAAAAACTCGGACAGGTAATTACTGAAAACATCAGTGCGACATATGCCGGATATATATATTGTATAAATCCAAAACGCGCTGAGAAAGAAGACGCGATGATTCTCGGAAAAAAAGTGTACGCAAACGCAAAAAAATTGCCGACCGTACCCGACCTTGCTGTAGTGGTTACACCGGCAAAAACCATCCCCGCAGTCATTCAAGAATGTGCAGATGCCGGCATCAAAGCCGCTATCGTTTTTGCTGCAGGATTTCAAGAAGGTGGAAAAGAAGGTTTGGCGCTTGCCGAACAAGTATTGGAAATCGCAGAGAAGGGCGGCGTTCGCATTTGCGGACCAAACTGTTTCGGCATGTTCGGTGAAAATTTCAACGGAACATTTTCGCTCGGCATACTTGCCGGCGGCGGATATGTCGGATGGCTCTCCCAAAGCGGCGGCGTCGTCTGTGATCCTCTCGATACGATCGGGAAAGTTTCCCGCGTGGCATCGCTCGGCTCAATGCTCGACATTTCTTGGGACGAGGTCATTCGATTGTTCGGAGAACATAAACCGACAAAAGCGATACTTTTATATATAGAATCTCTTGGCAACAATGTCGATGATTTTATAAAAGCCGCGCGTGAAGTCGGACGAAGAAAACTACTCGTCTCATTAAAGGCGGGAAGAACGGAAGCGGCGAGTAAAGCGGCGGCATCTCATACGGGCGCATCTGCGAGTAATCACAAGGTGTACCTCGAAACATGCCGTGAAGCCGGTATTGTTGTTGCGGAAGATCTGACCGATGCTGACAACTTTCTCGAATTTGCCAAACAACCGCTTCCGAAAGGAAATCGTTTGCTCATTCTTACGAATGGCGGCGGGCCGGTAGTGTTAGCCACAGAACAGCTTGAACTCTACGGAGGAAAGCTTGCGGCACTGTCGCCGACGACGCTCGATACGCTTAATCAACACATGCCCGCGACATGGAGCCATGGAAACCCGGTCGATATCATCGGTGATGCATCGGCGGAACGCTATCGTATTGCGATAAAAGCCGTACTTGCCGAAACAGGATGCGATGGCGTATTGCTCACTTATGTACCGGTCGCGATGTCGAACCCGACGGAAATTGCGCAAATTATAATCGAAGAAGGCGCGAAATATCCGGACAAACCGATCGTCGTGAGCTTCACGGGTTCCGAATCCGTGAAAGAAGCGAAACGATTGTTCAGAGAAGCCGGACTTGCTGTCTATGATAAACCGGATACCGCCGCAAGAATTTTTGCAAAATTGGCGGCGAGACAAAAAGGTTTAGAAGAAGATGACAAGCCGTGCCGTGAATCATACATTTGCCACGAATGTCCTCGCTACGGAAAAGCTTGCAACGAGACAAAAGCTGCGGCAAACAAACTGCTTCACGAGGTGTACGAATCAGGAAGAGATACCTTGACCGAACATGAAGCGAAAAAAGTGCTTCAAGCGTTTTGTATGCCGGTCGGCGATACTGTTATCGCGCAAACTGCATTCCAAGCGGCTGCCGCGGCGGACAAGATCGGCTACCCCGTTGTGTTAAAGATCAACTCCACGACGATGACTCACAAGTCAGATGCCGGCGGTGTTGAGCTGAATATACAAAACTTCAATGATGCGATCGCTGCCTATGTCCGTATCCGAGACGCTGTACCTCCGGAGCATTTCGAAGGCGTTAACGTTCAAAAAATGGTAAAAACAAAAGGTGTGGAAGTGGTTATCGGCTCAACGGTCGATCCGTCAGGCGCAAAAGTCGTTCTCTTTGGAGAGGGCGGAACGCTGATGGAATATCGTCAGGATACCGACATTGAAATTCTTCCCATTACGCAAGTCGGAGCGAGAAATCTTATCCGCAGGACGAAGATCTCAAAAATTCTCGTTGAGGGTTGGAGAAATGTTTACAAAGCCTGCGATACAGCAACGCTCACCAAGCTTGAGGATATCCTTGTTGCATTTGGGGATTTTGTGGAAACGCATCCAGAAGTGAAAGAAGTGGATATTAATCCGCTGATCATTTCGAACGATGGAATCATCGCACTTGATGCCCGGATCATACTTCATAAAAAAGGACACGCCCGTGAAAGTAAAACGCTTTGACAAAATCGGCAGAGAAGTTGAAATTCGGTTGATACGTCCCGACGATACGACTCGTCTTCGCGCGTTTTACGAAGGTTTGAGCGATGTTACAATTCACTCGTTCTTTCGCGGGTCGCCGGAAATTGAAGTGTTCGCTCACAAAGAAAAAGTTCTCATCGAATGTCATTCGGATCCGGAATCGCGGCTCATTACCGTTGCTGTTTACGACAACGAGATCATAGGAATTTGTATGGTAGTTCTGTGTAGCCTTCCCGATCACGAATATGAGATCGGAAACATTGTTTCTGATGAAAATCAAGGTCTGGGAATCGCTTCTCTTTTAATGGAAGAAGTTATTTCCTACGCAACCAAACACTGGTTGACGGGAACGATAATTGCAGAGACAACACTTTGGAATTACAAGGCAAATAGATTGCTCAAAAAATTCAATTTTGTCGAAAAAGAAAGTGATAGAGGAGAAATAACCTGGGCATATAAAGTTCATTAGCTCATAAACCAAACCCTGTGCAGAAATGCGCAGGGTTTTTATAACCAATATTTTCGTATTATTCATCCTTATGTTAAAATGTACGAATGGAAAAACCAAATAAGGAAATGCCTTTGGTGTATAATATGACTCAAGAGCGGGAGGAAAAAGAACCCGTTGAAGTGGAAATTATTACCATTACCGACACGCATAACGACCTTGAAGCGATGAAAAAAAATCTTTGCTTTCACGGTGTGGTTGATAAGTCAGGAGAATGGGATCCCGAAGCGAAAAATATTCGAATCGTCCATACGGGAGACGTGATTAACCGCGAAAAACCGGATAAAAAAAGTCTTGACTATATCTTTCGCTTGAAAGAAACAGCCCCTCCGACATGTTCGGTCGAAGTACTTGTTGGGAATCACGAGATCAGTTATACACTCCATAAAGATGAGCCGTCGACAAAAGGGAATTCGAAAAGGGAATTGATCTCCCAAATGTCACTGGTTACACACATCGGACCGATTTTATTTTTGCACGGATATCCAACACTGGAATTTTTGCAGGAGCTGTCATCGTATGGCTCGCTTGATGAAGGGATCGCTGCGGTGAACACGAATTTTCAGGGAGCTATGAAAGAATCCATGGCGGGAAAACATCAAAAACTCAGCCGATATAATTATGCAAAACCGGAGGTTCCTCCAGAGAACAAACCTATTTTTTGGAAAAGCATGCCGAAAGGATATTATGAAAAGAACGGCAAAGAAGTGGAAGCGCTTCTTCATACATTCGGTATTGAGATGGTCGTTCATGGTCATGCGAGCCGCCAAGAAGGAGTGCAGCGGATGGGGGAATTTCAGCAGTTCATGCCAAGCATTCTTTTTGTTAATAATGATGTCACTATTTCAAAATTCAAGAAATTGGATCCGGGCGAAGTGGGAGGCAACAAGTGGGGATCAATGAAGATTAAACTGCGGGAGATGGAGGGAGAAAATGACCGTGTTACGGAGATGGAGTTTGTGAATAAAAAAACGTATAATACATTACATAACACTTAATCATATTCTAATTTCTATGAGTTATTTGGAAAGAGGAGTTTCCGGACTTCCCGGTAGATTGGAGGATTCGGAATACGAGAAACTTATTAATACCGTAAATGAGTTATTGGGGCATGGTCACGAAGTCGAGGCTCGGTGCATGGAGATGCCTCGCGAGGAGCTGATCGATTTTACCATGGAGCTTCAGCGATATTTACAGGACAACGATAACGAACAGTTCAGCATGGTATATAATGTTGCTTGCGGAGCTTTATGCAAACTGGACGGAGACTAATCAAAAAATTATTAATGTAATAAATATTTTCATGGATGGATTTTTTGCTGTTTTATTGGTTGTATTTGTTTTTCTCATCGTGAGTTTAAAACAGATCAATCAATATGAAAGAGGAGTAAAGTTTACAATGGGGCGATATACCGGTACGATGGAGCCGGGATGGCGTTTGGTTATTCCTATTTTCCAGACGTATCGGAATGTGGATTTGCGCGTAAAAGCGGTGGATATTGCAGATCAAAAAGCGATTACCCGCGACAATGTTTCCGTCACAGTGAATGCAGTTTTGTATTACAAAGTTTTGGCGCCGGAAAAAGCAATTATCGAGGTGGAGAATTTTTATTACGCTATTTCTCAATATGCGCAAACCACAATGCGAAATATCGTCGGCGAAGTAACGCTTGACGAATTGCTTTCCAGTCGAGAAAAAATTGCCGACCGTATCAAAGAAATCATAGAAAAAGAATCCGATGCATGGGGACTTCGGGTAAACAATGTTGAATTGAAAGATATTTTTCTCGCCGAATCCATGGAACGAACGATCGCGAAACAAGCAGAGGCTGAACGCGAAAAACGCGCCGTCATAATAAATTCAGAAGGAGAACTTGCCGCGTCTAAAAATATGGCGGATGCCGCGGCGACCTTGAGTGCCGTTCCCGGAGCGATGCACTTGCGTACACTTCAATCCATCAACGACATTTCTTCCGATGCTTCGAACACCGTTGTATTTACCGTACCGCTTGAGATAATGAAAGCATTTTCGGGATTTAAGGGAACAAAGGAGTAGTAGAAAAAAAAGTAACAAAGAAAAAAGTACGGCGTTGGTCGTACTTTTTTCTTCTTATTTTTAGCTTTTTTCTTGAAGCAATTTTTCCGCCAAATTTCCTTTGATAATTAAATCGGAAGCATTTGTCGCTTTAAGCTCTTTGTCATACATGGTTTGGCAATCAGAAAGCGGGAGCGGCATTTGCTTCGGCATTGAGAGACATTGACCGGTCTCAAACGTTCCTCCGTCTGTAAAATTTTTGTAGGCGATCGTTTCGCTGATAATGGCGGTAATTGCGCGCGAGTAGGCGTTCCTGATCGTTACGATGTGAGTATCTCCCAAGAGGTCGTTTCCAAAAAGCGTCGAGGTTGGAGATACTCCGAGAAGATTCGCGATCGTCGGATAAAAATCAAGATGGCTTCCCGGAACGTGATACGTTTTTGTATGAAGATTTGAGCCGAGAATAATGAGAGGAACACTGCCCTCAACACTGGAGCGAAGTTCAGGAAACACCTTGCTCGTTGATGTTCCGATCAGGTCACCGACGCCGGTAAGACTTCCGTGATCGCCGTAAATGGCGATGAGCGAATTATCGTATTGTCCGTTTTTTTTCAAGTCGGAAATAAATTGTCCGAGCGCATCATCCGAATATCTCAAGCTTTGGAGATATTTTTTTTGCATATCGTTGAAAGGAGAGTCCGACGAAAAATGGAGATACTGAAAACGTTTTGGAATAACGAACGGTGTGTGAGAAGAAAGCGTGATGAGCGTCGCCATGTACGGTGTTTCAAATGTGCTCATCTTCGGCAGCGACTGCGCGTAAAAATCCGCATCGGGGAGGTATTCGAACTCAAGTTTTTTCGGAAGCACAAAATCCGTTTTACTGAACACTTTATCGTAACCGAGCCCCGGATAGATATTCGAGCGATTCCAAAATGTCGGCGCATCGGCGTGAAGAACGTATGTGTGATATCCGTTTTCTTTCAAGAGAGAAGGAAGAGCATTATATTTGTTGTGCGCAAAATCAATGAAGGCGACCGTATTGGAAAGCGCATACAGCGAATTAAGCGTCACGAATTCCGCGTCGGCGGTGTTTCCGGGACCGACCTGTGTGTAATAATTGTCGAAATAAAGACCGCTTTTTGCGAGTTTGTTTAAATTCGGCGTAATTTCTTCGCCGTTTACCTCTTGGAACATTACTTCATTCTCGAGTGACTCGAATTGCACGATAATTAAATTCTTTCCTTTTGCGGCACCAAAGTATTTGTTTTTTTCGGCGAGAGGAGTCTGCTCTTTCCATGATTGCACAAAGAAGAGATCGTCTGCGGTCAATTTCGTATTCCGAAAGATCATGCCGATCACGTCTCCCGCATAATAATTAAATATCCCCGTTCTCATAACCGCGTCATTTGGAGAAAAAACGAAGCTGTGCATTTCGCGGATCGTTTGGGGGAAATTGGTAAGTTTTTTCCAACCGTTGCCGTCTCCGAAAAGAATAAATCCATAGCCCGTAATACCGAGAATGACAAGCACGAGCGAGTAGTATATCTTTTCTTTTTTGTTGTGAAGCGTTTCGACGATTTTTCCTCTCTTTTCAAGAAGAGATCCGGCAAGAACGACTGCGAATTGTAAAAGAAAAATAATAATAACCGGATGGATGAGCGTAAATATGGTGCTTCCCTCAGAGCCGGCTTGCTTGGCATATTTAAGGACCGACGCCTGCATGAATCCGCCGAAGAAAGAAAAATATAAATATTGTGAAATGAACAGAACTGAAATCGCAAGAGAGATGACAAAAAGATACACATATCGCGACCGTTTTCCTGAAAAGAGCGCCGAGGGTCCGTAGAGGAGCATTCCGAGAGCGAAAGTGGAAAAAATAAATTGCCAAAAATACGGATTTTCATGAAGTCCGACCAGAATATTAAATATTTGATTTTGCACGACAAACAGCACCGCAAGAGAAAGCGGAAGCAAGACAAATGAATTTTTTGAAAATACGCGTTTCATAAAGAATAGTATACCAAACACTAGCGCATTGCGCGATGAACTGTCAATTAAAAAATACGCAGCCAGAACGGAAAGTCTTGACTGCGTATTTTGTATTTTTATGGTCACCATGTTCTGAAATTGTTCGTTATTTCTTTTTTTACATGGATTGATTCCTTATGAGAACAGGAGAGGCATTTTTTAACATTGAAGTAATGTTCGAATTTGTTCGGCTCGCTCGCATCGCGCCCGTTTTCTATCTGATATTGTACCTGCATTCTCGATCCGCATTTTTTGCATTTGGAAAAATACGGTATGCCGACCACGTATATGAGCAAGAGATACGGTACGAATGAAAGTACCGCATAATCATTTACCACCGAAAGCATTCGGTCCAATTCGGTGCCTGGTGCGCCGAAAAAGAAAGCAACGGCATTCACTAGTATCAGACCTAAATAGATCAATGTTATTTTTGAAACCAGTATTCGAAGAAATCGGAGCAATGTGTCCATTTTTCATCTCCTCTTTTGAAGATCGTTCCGTATTATTTTTAACACGAACACAGACATTAAGTCAAATATAATTCATTGACTCGTTCGGTAAAGTGTGATTATATGAGCATAGAAACTTGAAATTTGATCAATAAAAACGGAGGTGCTCGTGGGAGCAATTACAAAGTATTTCAAAGATTTCGGGGTACTTCGGGAAACGAATAGAGCCTTCTGGGGTCTTCAAGCGATAAATATACTGGATGGAACATTTGAGTTTGCTTTCGGTATGATTATCACCATATTCTTGTCTCAAACTATCGGATTTACAGACCAAGAAGCGGGATATGCCATTACCGTCGTTGGAATTATAAGCTCAATAACATTTTTATTTATCGGGCCGTTCGTGGATTATCTTGGCATCAGAAAAGCAGTTTTTAGCGGATTATGCGCAATGCTGCTCTTTCGTTTGGGGTTGATTTATTGCGCGTTTACTCCGGGAATTCCTTATCGTGGTTTTGTAACGTTGGTAATGATATTTCTTTCAGGTATTCCCGCGTCAGTCATCGGCACAGTATATCAAATCGGAAACAAACGATTTACCTCAAAAAAATCGCAAGCGGCCGGATTTAATATTTGGTACATTTTTATGAACATTGGTGCTTTATGCGCCGGATTGCTCGTTGAAGTGGTAACCAATATCCAAAAATTACCGGTTGAATATGTTTTGCTTTCAGCAATCGTAACAACGTTGTTCAGCATTATTGTTGCTTTTTTTACGGTAACATCAAACGAACAGTACGAGGTGCGTGCGATATTTGTCGAAAAAATATGGAAGCCGTTGGTTTCAAAATTTCGGTTAATTCCGGCATTTGCGCTCATGTTTTGCCTTGATGATACGGTTTTTGAGAACGACATAACTCGTGACGTCGGAAAAGAAACGCATATAATCCACAGAGAACCTTTTCTTGTGGAAGCATACGTGAAATTTATTTTGCGAACAGAGCAAATACTGCTTCATGTGAAAACTTTTTTTTCTGCACGAGTATCGGAAATTTTATATTTGTGGTGTCTGGCAAAAAAATACGGCAATCAAATAATCGTGTTTTGTGTTGAGAAAATTACGCGTGTGCTTCTCTCTATTTCCACCATTCTTGCTTATGTGAGAAGAGTTATAACGATATTCATTATTGTCGGAACATCGATAGCGCGATTTTGTTTACTGATTTTGCGCCCAGTATTTTTCCTTGCGAAAATAGCAAAAGAACTCTTGTTGGTAATCTTCAATGTGCTCAAAGAAATTTTAGGTATTCTTTTAAAGTCGGGTAAAGATATACTGTTGGTGCTTTGGAAGAAATTGTTTATTGCCATATTGTTAATTTTTGGACGAACAATAAAATTGCTTGGTGGTTTAGCAAATTTCCGTGAGATGATGTGCACGATTGGAATCAGTGTTTGCGTAGCCGAAACAAAATTTGAACATCACTTTCGCGGAGGGCTGGCTGAAACGCGAGTTATTCATCCAAATAAGTCATACGTTGACACTTTGATAAACACAATAGAAATACTGAAAAAATCGTGGAAATATACGCGAGAAGTTGCAACGGCTCCGCAGTTCAGAAGAGTGTTGGCGGCGCTCACCTTATTGGTTGGCGTTCGTGCAGCGTTTCTTTATACGCACCTTATGATGCCAAAATACTGGTTAAGGGTAATGTGGCCCGATGCACACATAGGATTTCTAAACAATATCAATCCTTTCATCATTGTGCTCGGTGTCTTGCTTCTTGTGCCGATTATCAACCGATATGACACGTATAAAATGTTGGCGTGGGGCGCGTTGCTTGCTTCGCTTACTTTCCTTCCGCTCGCGATTCCTTGGTATTTTATAAACAGCGACATTGTTGTTGCCTATTATATTATGTCTGTTACCGCGATGTTGTTTTTGTCTTTTGGTGAAGTGATGTGGTCTCCTCGATTGTCGCATTATATCGTGTCGGTTGCGCCGAGCGGACAAGAGGGAACATACAGTGCCTTTGCTTCCTTGCCTTGGTTCATCGGCAAAACACTTGCCGGCGGATTATCGGGCGTTATGCTTGCGAAATGGTGTCCCGAAATTATTATTACAAAAGACACCTGTTACTCCTTGCAAGGCGCGCTTATCGAAGGAACAATATTGCCGTCGTATTGGCAAACTCCCGAAGCGATGTGGCTCATACTTGGTGTCATCGCCATTATCGGTCCGATTATCATGCTCTTTTTAAAGGATTGGTTTACTGTTGGAATGAAGCAAAAGGTGTAAAAAGTAAAGGCGTCACGATTGCTCGTGACGCCTTTTTTAACAATGTAAAAATTACAACATTTGCGTTATATCAGTTGGTATTGTTATCTCCAAGACTGTGTGATCTGCTGCGTTCGTTAACATCGCAAATCCATACAGCGTTAGAGTTACAAATACCAAGACCCATAACAATACCAGTATTTTTTTTGTTGGTACCATATACCACCTCACTTTGTGAATCCATATTGTCGCATGAGAGAATCAAGCGTCGGAGCACGACCGAGAAATGCGGTATTGCTTTCCATAAACGATCGTGAGCCTCCTCGCGATAATATTTCAGCTTCGAATTTCTTTCCGACAGACCAGTCAATCTTTCCGTTTTTTACAAAAGGCGAAAAATCGTCGGCTGACAGCTCTTCGGCCCAGAAGTAGCTATAATATCCCGCCGCATATCCACCTGCAAAAACATGGAGAAAGCTGTTTGGATACGAACTCATCCATGGACACATGGTCGTCAGCGCGGTATTTTTGTAGGTTTCAATATAGAGTTGTTCCGTCATTCCCGTTTTGTCGGGTTGGTATTCCGTATGTAAACGGAATTCAAAGATACTTAAAACCAGACCACCGGACATACGCAATCCCTTTCCAAATTTTCGCATTTCAAGCGCTTTTTCAAGAAATGCCGTTGGGAGTTTTTCTCCTGTTTGGTAATGAGAAGAAATCAGATTGAGGACTTCCGGTTGCCAAACAAAATTTTCCATAAATTGGCTTGCCAGTTCAACGCCGTCCCAAGGCACGCCTTCCGTACCGGAAACATCGCGGGCATTAACCTTGGTCAATATTTTTTGGGTATTGTGTCCAAATTCATGAAAAATATTGAGAACGTCTTGAAGTGAAAGAAGCGCGGTTTCATTCGCAGCAGGCGGACGAAAATTCATAACGATAAGTCCGACCGGTAATTGTATAACCCCATCATTCCGCTCGTAACGAGCCACCATCGTATTTGCCCATCCACCCGACATTTTTCCTTCGCGTTGGAATAAATCCATATATAGACCGCCGATCAAGGTGTCGTCATTTTTATATACTTCGTAAAATTTCACGTCTTTGTTCCAGACTGGAATGTCATGTCGTTCACGAAGCGTAATATCATATAATTTATTAACAACTTGAGAGAGTCCATCTATAACCTTTGCGAGAGGAAAATACGGGCGCATATCTTCTTCAGAAAATGAAAATTTTTCTTTTTTCATCATCTGTTGATAATACTGAATATCCCATGGTTCAATTTTTTGCAAACTGTCTTTTTTGCGAGCGTACTCGCTTAATTCTCGAAATTGTTTTTCCGCGAACGGGCGCGAACGGGTTTTCAGTTCATACAAAAAATTTTCTACATCTTCGGTTGTTTTCGCCATTCTTGTCGAGAGCGCCCGTTCGGCATAATTATTAAAACCAAGTAGCGCTGCTTCTTGATGGCGAAGTTCGAGAATTTTTTCAATGATGGGCGTATTGTCGAATTCTTTACCGCCGGGTCCGTTTTTTGAAGCCGTGGTGAATATTGCATGATAGACTTCTTTGCGGAGGTCGCGGTTTTTTGCGAACAAAAGAACCGTACTAACTGTGTCGTCGCCGAGATCAAGAATATATCCTCTTTTCTTCATTTTTTTTGCGGCTTCTCTTGCTGAACTTTTTACTGCGTCGGGGAGTCCGAGAAGAACATTTTTATCGGTTATATTCTTTTTCCATGAATTGGCGGAATATGTTGCGTTTTCTTCAAACTTTTTTGAAAGTTCGTTTGTTCTAATCGTGATTTTTTCCAGCTCTTTTTTTTCTTTATCTTGCAAAAGAATTCCGGAAAGCCGATAATCTTGAAGCTTGTTATCAAGCGAGGTTATCTGTTCGGATATGAGATTTTCGGTTTTTGCATTATCTTTGACTGATTGATATGCGTCATAGACCTTTCTGTTTTGCGAAACTTCAAGCGAATATTCTGTGATCTTTTTTTCGCAATTCCTATAGGCTGTTTCGAATCTTTCTTTCAGCGCCTTTTCGGGTTTTGTAACGGTGCCCATGTGAACGACAGGGTACCAAAGCCGGTGCAATTCGTCGTCCATTTCGTTTACGGGAAGAACAAAGTTTTCCCATGTATACGGGGCGCCTTGATTGAGTCGATCTTTCATCCACTCGCGATGCTTTGTAAGCATGGCGTCAAGCGTCGGTTCAATGGTCAGCACATCGGCCTTGCTCCAGTCGTATAAGACGAGTTCAGTTTTTTGTGACACAGGTGTCTCTATTATGTTTGAAAGCTTGTCGAAGGTATATATTCCTCCGAAAGCTATGGCTAAGAAACCGAGCGCCAGCAATACGGTAACAAAATGTTTCTTCATTCTTTACTCCTTTTTTCAAGTTTCAACAACCTCATTTATCTAAACATTTTAAATAGCTTTCGTCAACTGAAATTTATTGATATAATTTTGCGTAACATGATATACTGCAAACAAGTAGAAATTATAAAATAACAAAAACAAAAAATATGTGCGATGAAAATTGCAACAGCGAGAATGAGTGCGAGTGCGGAGCGTGTTTCGACGGAACGGTCGGAAGTAAAGTTCCTTCTTATGACATCCGAGTTTTTCAAAAAGAGGAATTCAAAGATGTTAACTTGAGAGATTATCACGGAAAGTGGCTCGTGCTCTTTTTTTATCCGGCGGACTTTACGTTCATCTGCCCGACCGAACTCGAAGAGATGGCGGGGAAGTATGACGAATTCAAAAAATTGGGTGCCGAGGTGATTTCCGTAAGTACGGATACTGTGTTTACCCACAAAGCCTGGCATGACCACTCCGAAGCGATCAAGAAGATTACTTTCCCGATGGCGGCCGACACCAGCGGCGAACTTTCCCGAATGTTCGGAACCTATATTTTTGAAGGCGAAGATGCGGGACTTTCGCTCCGCGGGACATTCATCATTGATCCGGAAGGAATTGTTCGCTCAGTAGAGATCAATGACAATTCCATCGGCAGAAGTGCCAAGGAGCTCTATCGGAAATTGCAGGCGGCAAAATACGTCCACGATCACGGCGGCAAGCAGGTTTGCCCCGCAAGTTGGGAACCGGGCGACGACACGCTGACACCGGGAATTGACCTCGTAGGAAAGATATAAACAGAAATACAAAAAACTCAAATATAAAAAACCGTACGACCGAAAAGTCGACGGTTTTTTTGATATTTTACTTAAATGAAAAGCGATGTGAATTCTAGCATATGCTAGAATTCACATCGCTTTTTTTAAATTATCCTTATTTATATTATAGTTTAGATGGATGTGAAACCTAGCATATGCTGAAATTCACATCCGTTTAGTTTGTTGATAATGCTGCCTTTCGGTTGTTGATATTTTTGCTATAATATAAAACTATGCAAAACAGCTTATTTGAGATCGGCATGCCGCCGAAAAAAGATCATTATTTATTTTTTGATACGGAGACGACCGGACTTCCTCGCAGTTGGAGTGCTCCGGTGACAGACGTCGACAATTGGCCGCGGCTCGTTCAGCTTGCGTGGATTATGTATGATGAAGACGGGAAGGAAGTTTCCTCGGCTAATAAAATTATTCGACCGGAAGGATATACGATACCCGCAGATTCCGCACGGATTCACGGGATTACGACAGAGCGCGCTCTTGCCGAAGGCGTTCCTCTTCTTGGTGTTCTCGAATCATTCCGTGACAAGATAGGGGAGTCGGCGTACCTCGTGGCGCACAACATAGATTTTGATGAAAAAATAATGGGCGCGGAATTCATTCGCGCTGCCGTTGCGCATGAATTTCAAAAGAAAAAAAAGATTTGCACCATGAAAAGCACGGTGAATTTTTGCGCCATCCCATCATCTCGCGGTTTCAAATGGCCGCAACTCACCGAACTTCACAAAAAACTTTTCGGCGTTCCTTTTGAAGATGCGCATGATGCGTCTGTCGACATTGCCGCTACTGCGCGATGTTTTTGGGAACTGAAAAAACGCGGGGTTCTATAAAAAAAAGAAGGAGGTGAAATTTCACATCCTTCTCGTTCTCCAATTACATTAGAAATCTGTTTTTCCAAACAGCTCGATAGTATCCCCGGCTTGTGTTCGAGTAAACATGTCGTCGGTTTCTTTTCCGTTCAGCTTCACTGTATGGTAATAGAATGATCCGAATTTTCGCATGGTATTTTCACGTAAAAGTTCGGCAAGATACATACCGGATTGAACTTCTCCTACCGTGATTGTAACCTTAATGATCGTATTTTTCTCTGTCATCTGTAAACTCCTCTGCTCGAGTATTAGAAAGGAACCCATTTCTTTATATTACTTTTTTAACAAATTGTCAAATTATCGAAGTAATGCCCCTCCGTTCCGCGCTTTTCAGATTTCTTTTTTAAACAGCGCGATAACATCACCTCCGTTGATCATTATATAATCGCGCTTCGCCTTCCTTCCGTTGATCTTTATTGTTGAGTAATCATGGTAGGAGGTGTCGAATTTCTCAAGCAGTGAGCAAAGTGGTTCAGGTTCGAGCGTTTTTCCAAACGTTATTATTGAAATCGGCTCTTTCATTTTATGACACCTCTTTTTTGTTGATCTTTCCAAAATCTAACATTTTCCGGGGAAATTGTCAAAGTATTTATTTTGTGTTACAATAAAATCTTATGGAGTTTTCAAAGATATCGGAACTATTGAAAGGTGAACCGAGATACCGGATGACTCAGGTCAATCAGGCTATTTTTTCTGATATGGCGGAAAATTGGGACAATGTGACCGCACTGCCAAAAGATCTTCGGGAAAGACTGCAAAAAGAATGTTTGCTTGATATTGCGGCTGAAGTCTCCGAATCTGCCGATAAAGACACCGTAAAAGCCCTTATTCGCCTCGCTGACGGGAAATGTATCGAAACGGTGCTTATGCGGCATGAAGACGGGAGAAACACTGTGTGCGTGTCGTGCATGGTCGGGTGTCCGATGAATTGCGCCTTTTGTGCGACAGGGGAAATGGGGCTCATGAGGAAACTTACCGTCGATGAAATTCTCACTCAAATATTATATTTTGCGCGAATGTTAAAGAAAGAGGGTGAGCGCGTCGGAAGCGTCGTGTTTATGGGGATGGGCGAACCGTTCTTGAATTATGACAATGTTATGACCGCTGTTCGGACGATGAACGCAAAAGACGGGTTCGGCATCGGCGCGCGCCATATCTCGATCTCGACGTGCGGAATTTTTGACGGAATTAAAAAACTAGCCGAAGAAGATCTGTCCGTCAATCTTGCGATCTCTCTTCATGCTTCGAACGATGAAACGCGTAAAAAACTTATGCCGGTCGCGCAAGGCTATGCGATAAAAGATCTGCTCGCCGTCATAGATGAATACATCGCCAAGACAAAACGAAAAGTAATGTTTGAATATCTTCTTATTCACGGAGTCAACGACACGGATGAAATGGCGCGCGAACTTGCCGATCTTTTAAAAAATAAATTGTGCGTTGTAAATCTCATCCAATACAACGACACGGGCGCATTCATCGCATCTTCTCACAATCGTATGAATCGTTTTAAAGAAATTCTCGAAAAGAGCAGAGTGCAAACCACGATGCGTTACCGTTTCGGTCGCGATATCAAGGGCGCCTGTGGACAGCTTGCAACGGGGAGAAACTAGAATTTTACCTTTAAGTCAGTCTGCAAAATTAGTATAATTACCACATGAATATCTTTCTCAAGATGCAACGATTCCGCTCGCGCTTGTTCTTGTTGTTCCTCGTTCTTCTTACCGTCGGGTTTTTCGGAAAGGATAATTTCAAAAATGTTCCGATATCGGACATGAGTTCGCCGGTGTTTTCTGATCCTGTCCAGACGCCGGCCGCAGACAAAGCGCCGATAAAATTTGAAAAAGACGGATTTTCATTTACTCTCACCCCTTTGTATAATTACCAAATCTCCGGCTTAGTCGTTCATCGCATGGATTACAATAAATGGTATAGTCTGAGTCGTACCGATAAAACATTCACGACGGATGTGTGTATGCTTTGGGGAGATAACATTAAAAGCGGAGCATACCAAAATAAGTCCCTCGACATAAAGCAAGATTTTCGATTTTGTCTTTTTAGCTACTGGGGCGAGCTATCTCTTCGGAACGATCAATTTTCAAACAATCACTTAATTATTCGCGATTCGAAGATCATGCGGATCAACGAAGAGATATCTCCCGGCGACCAGGTTCGCATTACGGGAAAGTTGGTTAACGTTCGCGCTAAGGTGAACGGAAAAACTAAACAATACGAGCCCGAACAAGCCGATTGGATGACAAGTACAATAAGAACGGATACGAGCGGCGGCGCTTGCGAAATAATTTACGTCGAAAATATCGAGATTGTGCGAAAAGGAAATACTCTCTATCATACGATGTATTCTATAGGAAAATACGGCTTGTGGCTTGTCATTTTCTGGTATCTGTGTGATTTTATGAAAAGCGTTTTCTTTTTCCGGAGAAATTCTTGATCTATTATGCCAACTGTGGATAACTTTTTAAATAGTGCTCTAATTCTGGTTAAAACATATCGAAATTTCGTCGGTATGTTTTTTAAAATGCATGATATAATTAACCTCCAAACTTCCAATTAAACCATTAGAACTAATTTTTCCATTTCGAGCGCCCATTAGCAATACACAACAAAATCTCCCCAATATAAGCCGATAAAGAATGTATTTCTTTATCGGATTTCTAGACGACATTACACGATAAATTTAAAAACAATGATAGAGCAAATAAAAAAACGCGATGGAAAACTTGTCCCGTTCGACTCCGACAAAATTACCCGAGCCCTTGAAAAGGCGTTTATTGAAACGGGAACGGAGACATCAAGGGCGAAATTGGATGATCTTACCGATTCGATCGTGAAAGTCACCGTTATACAATTCGATGACACGAAGATTCCTGGAGTTGAAGACATCCAGAACATCGCGGAGAAAGTACTCATGGATGCGAATTATTTTTCCGTCGCGAAGGCGTACATTTTGTATCGTCATGAAAGGGAACTCGCGCGAGGCGAATCACAGAAAGGAGGACCGAGACTTTTCGTAACAAAACGATCCGGAAAAAAAGAACTCTTCACCGAATCTAAACTGAAAACGTTTCTCACTCGCGAGATTGCCGGGCTTGAGAATGTCGTCGATATTTCCGCTATCGTCAAACAGTGCCGGAATGAAATTTACGACGGAATAACCACCGAAGAACTTTCAAAAGCGCTCATCATGACGGTCAGGTCTTTTATTGAATTGGATCCCGATTATTCTAAATTGGCATCGCGTCTTGTCCTTTCGGAAATTTACGGGAAAGTTCTCGGCCGAAAATTCGATCATGCAAAGATCGCGTCAGTTCATAAAAAAGCGTTTCAAAAGAGTATTGAGCTTGGCGTAAAGATCGGACGTCTCGATAAAAAATTGCTCGCGTTCGATCTCGAAGAACTAGGAAAATATATTGATATTTCACGCGATTCGCTTTTTGCCTATCTCGGAATTCAAACGCTGTACGACCGGTATTTTGTCCGTGATCACGAGAACGACACGATCATAGAGACGCCGCAGATGTTTTGGATGAGGATTGCAATGGGGTCGGCGCTTAATGAGCGAGGAAAAGATAAAATGAAATATGCGAAGGAATTTTACGACATCATGTCTAAATTCCTCTATACGCCCTCGACACCGACACTCTTTCACGCGGGAACGACCAAGCCGCAGCTTTCTTCTTGCTATTTGAATACCGTCCCTGATGATCTTGTTGGAATTTTCAAAAATTTTGCGGATAATTCTCAGCTCTCAAAATGGTCGGGTGGAATCGGTACGGACTGGACGAACATCCGCGGAACGGGCGCGTACATCAAAGGCACAGGCGTTGAAAGCCAGGGAGTGATCCCGTTCATAAAAATTGCGAACGATGTGACGGTCGCCATTAATCGGAGCGGACGCCGGCGGGGTGCTGCCGTAGTATACCTTGAAACATGGCACTACGATATTCTCGATTTTCTCGAACTGCGCAAAAATACCGGTGACGATCGCCGGCGCACACATGATCTCGATACGGCGAATTGGATCCCGGATCTCTTTATGAAACGAGTTCGCGACGGCGGTATGTGGACGCTTTTTTCTCCGGACGAAACACCCGAGCTGCATCATATCTACGGCAAAGCTTTTGATGAAAAATATCGCGAATATGAAGAAAAAGCAGAGCGTGGCGAGATCAAGCTTTGGAAACAAATTCCCGCGATAGATCTCTGGAAAAAAATGATGGCGATGCTTTTTGAAACGGGACATCCGTGGATCACGTGGAAAGATCCGTCGAATATCCGCTCACCTCAAGATCATATCGGGGTCGTTCATAATTCCAATCTTTGCACGGAGATCACACTCAACACTTCGGAAGACGAGACCGCTGTCTGTAATCTCGGCTCGCTTAATTTCGCGAAATTCGTCACCAACAAAAAATTTGACGAGAGATTAGTAGCGGAGGTTACGGAAACAGCGGTTAGAATGCTCGACAATATTATCGATATTAATTTCTATCCGACCGAAGATTCGAAACGTTCCAATATGAGGCATCGTCCGATCGGTCTCGGTATTCGAGGTTTACACGACGCGCTTTTTCTTCTTGGCTACAATTACGACTCAGAAGAGGCGGTCGAATTTTCCGATACGAGCCTCGAGGTCGTAGCATATCACGCGATTTTGTCTTCCTCTAAACTAGCGAAAACACGCGGAAAATATGAAACATATGAAGGATCAAAATGGGATAGGGGATTGCTGCCGCAAGATACCGTTGATCTGCTCGAAAATGAACGAGGTGAGGCGGTGGCGCTTCCGCGAACAGGAAAACTCGACTGGAAGCCGGTACGCGAACATGTCAAAAAATTCGGCATACGAAATTCAAATTGCATGGCGATCGCTCCGACGGCGACAACCGCGAATATTGTCGGCTGCATACCGACCACCGAGCCGATCTACAAAAACTTATACGTGAAATCCAATCAGACGGGGAATTTTGTCGTGACAAACGATTATCTTATTCGCGAATTAAAAACACTGAAACTCTGGGATAAGAATATGCTCAACAAGATCAAATTCCATGACGGAAGTATTCAGGAAATCACGGAAATTCCGAAAGAAGTTCGTCTGCGGTACAAAGAAGTATTTGAAATGGACCCAAGATGGATCATCGACGCCGCGGCGCGTCGTTCAAAATGGATCGACCAATCTCAGTCGCTCAATATTTTCTTCAACGGAACATCAGGAAAAGAACTTTCCGATCTCTATTTTTACGCGTGGCGTGCCGGGATCAAAACAACATATTATCTCCGCACGCTCGGCGCATCACAAGTTGAAAAATCAACGATTAGCACCGCTGAATTCGGCTCCACTCATCATCGCGCGGTCATAGTTACCGAATCAAAAGAAGATGCCGACAAAGCAAAGGAAGAACACTTGAAAAAAGTGGCCGCCGGTGAAGCCGTAGGACTCTGCGAATCCTGCGAAGGATAGCTGTTCATCGTCTTTTTTCTTTTTTCTTTTTACTTTTAACTTTTTACTAAAATACCATGTCCATAAAAATTAACGCCAAACCGGTCGATATCAATAAGCGCCGCATTATAAACGGTGCTGATGCCGACGTCATGCAGCTCTATCCGATGCGCCACACCTTCGCCTGGGACGCCTACAATGTCGGTAATGCCAATCATTG
>Ga0172379_10004544_pt1 | contig 20349 bp, 25 predicted proteins | sample GrowelOW334metaG_FD_119756 | JGI IMG/M metagenome (GOLD analysis project Ga0172379, IMG submission 119756) | Groundwater microbial communities from an aquifer near a municipal landfill in Southern Ontario, Canada - Groundwater well OW334 metaG | ecosystem: Environmental > Aquatic > Deep...
GGACAGTTTACATCAAGCCACCGATTGATATACTACCATGTTTTTGTTATTAGTGGTTGCCGTAACGGCCAAGCCTTTTCAAGTCTCACCAGTCAAACTGGTGGATTACCTTAATTATATTTAGACGATAGGAAATTAGGTATTAGGTATTAGTAACTTCATTACTAATACTCCAAAAATTATTCCCAAAATATTAACGCTAAAATCAGCAACTGACTCCTTGATGGTATTTTTACCTTTAACTTGGTCATATAACTCTTTAGCCAGTCCAAATAGCAACGTGGTGCCGGCGGCTAAAATCAAACTTTTGCTCAACCAGTAAACTCCGGCCGTAAGCAGAAATGAAACAACAAAATGCTTGACTTTATCTTTGCCAATCATAAAGCAACGTCGTGGCCGAACCAGCTGTCTAATTTTTCTTTGGTTAAAGCGGCGGCGTCGGCAATTTTATTTTCTCTGGCTAAACTTTTTATTTCCTCGTCATTTTCAACAATATTATGAAGCTGGCCGTTATATTTTTCAATCCATTCAACTGCCCGATCACTATCAGCGCCACACAATTTTAAAACCTGCCGTTCCAATTCCAGCTTTAGTCCAATGGGCAAACTTTCGGTCGCCGCCAGCTCTTCTAAAATTTCCATTGTCATTGTTTTTTTCCTTTCTTACTAATAATCATTAATTCGGTTGTGGTTTTTTGGCTGTCCCATTCTTTGGCTGATTGGCTTTGCCAGTCTTCTTTAAGGCCGAAAACTTCCAAAACTTTTTCGACTTCTCTAACGTCGTGGCACTTTAAAAAAGTATTTTTGACGAATTTATCAACGTCTGGCTCTTCCAATAATCCTCGACAGCCCCAGCAAGACTGCTTACTTTTTAAACAAACCGCGTTGCAGCCGCCTAAAGTAATCGGACCGCAGCAAAGTTCGCATTTTTGTAATAAACATTCATAGCCATTAACCTGGCATTCATAGCAAACCGGGTTTTGCCGGATTTGCGGAACTTTGCCGGCCAAAATCTGATAAACAATATTCAAAAATTCTTCGCCGTTAATCGGGCAAGTCGGAATCGTAAAATCAACTTTGACAATTTCGGCAATCGGCAGGATTGGAGGATTATCAATATCTTTTGGCTGGCGGTAAACTTCGTCCAAAGCCTTAATCCGGCCAATGTAATTTTTCATCCGGTGAACCCCGCCGGTCTGGGCGCAATTGCCTAAAACGATTAACATCTTGGAAACCCGGCGCAATTCTTTTAAGATTTCAAGATTTTTTTTCGTTACGGCTGAACCTTCAATAAAACATAAATCATACGGCCCGGTTTTGGGCGGATCATCTTTAATCATCCGAAATTCAACGACATCAACTGCCTTTGCCAAATCTAAAGACCGCTGGCCTAAATCCAAAATGGCAAACTCACAGCCTTCGCAGCAAGTTAAACCGACAATAGCGACTTTTGGTTTTTTTTGTTTATTCATATATATATTACGTCATCCCGCACAAGGTCGCCGAAACCTACCGCTGAAAGCTAGGCGACCGCGATGCCTGCCTTGTCGGTAGGCGGGCGGGATCCAGGACTTTAATTTAGCCTCCTGGATGCCCCGATTAAATCGGGGCATGACAATACTATTAAATTTCATTATCGTATAAATCTTCCCAATTCGCATTATCTTTTTCAATTAATTCTAATTTCCATTTCCGGCGCCACTTTTTCAGTTGTTTCTCGCGATTAATCGCCACACCGACGTCATCGGTCTCTTCATAATAAACTAATTTATCAACTTTATATTTCTTTGTAAAACCTTTAATCTTCCCACTTTTATGCTCACCTATTATTCTCACTAAATCATTGGTCACCCCAATATACAAAGTCCCGTTTCTTTTACTGGCTAAAATATAAACATAATAACTTTTCACATCGTCAAATTCGCCAAGCTTAAATTATACTTTGTCCATTTTTGCAAATTGGCAACCTGCGTTTCGGTCAAAAAATCACAAGCCCAGCTCCAGTGGATCGCCAGCCAATCACCTACCTTCAATTCATTAACAAAAGCCTTCTGGCTAATTTCACAAAATACTTCTTTTTCAGCTGGCTGCCCTAGCTCCAACTTGCTGCCAACCATCACCAATGGCTGATATTCCACAACCACCTGATTTCTGTTCTCTAATTTCTGTTCTCTAATTATCGCCGGACTAATCCGGCATTCATCCATCGTTTTTAAACTATGCTCAACCGGGTAATGGCCGGTCCGCTTGGGAATATTCAAGACATGAAAACTGTGATGAGGCTTAGCGCCAACGGGAATCTTGCCAAAAACTTTTTCCAAAATTGCCGGGTTGAATTTCTTTTTTAATTTCTGTTCGTCAACCAAATAGCGGTAAAAATTATTCATGGAAACGTTTTCCAAAAGTTCATTGCCCAGCCAGTAAGCCTCCACGACTTTGTAATTAAACGGATCGGCAATTTTGTTGGCTTCGGCAATTAAGCGCAAATAAGGAAACATGGTTTCAAATTCCTTCAGCATCGCTTGCAAACCGGCATCACTTTGATTTGCCGAAGTATAAGCAAAAAGTTCAGCATTAGAATCCCCGCCGCAATAGCGCAGTTTATTAGGCATAAATGCGTAGCGCGCCGCCAGCAAAGTGCCGTCAAATTGTTCCATTTTAAAACTGCTCATACTTTTTTCTCATTTTTGTAACCGCTTTACCAATTTCCCGATAAAGGTGAGGGTCGGTTTTTTCGGCCAAAGGCAGATAAAACATTTTTGCTTCTGCCAGCCAGCGGCTGTATTTTTTTTCATTCGGATGGCCTTTGGGTATCAGGCTCCATGACCTGGTATTATCCAAAATGTCAGCTGATTTTATAAGTCTTAAATCTTTGCCGCTGCTCATTATTTTTCTTAATTTTTCCCATTTATACTTTCTTTTTCTCTGTTCGGTTTCATTTTTAGGCCGGATTCTGGTCATCCCCCTGACCAACAAATAAGTTTTTTGGTCAAATTCTTTTTTAATCTCAGCAAACGTTACCGGCGCGTCTTCGACGACATCATGAAGCAAAGCCGCGGCAATGATTGAAAAATCTTTTACTTTTAATTTTTCTATCAAAATATTAGCGATTCTTATGGGATGAATAATATAGGGCGGACCTTCATCCCGGGTTTGCCGGCGGTGGCTTTTCTCGGCTAATAAGTAAGCTTTTTTGATAACCCTTTGATCCACCGTTGAAAACTTTTTTAAATTTTTCAAAAAGCGCTGATAATTTTTATTCAAATTCATGAAATCAGACATTTGTTTTTCCTAATTCCTTATCCTTGATTTTTGATTCCAACTCATTAAATTTCCAAATCAATAGCACCCCAGCCAAAATTATTACTCCCCCAAAAATATTTTGACTAACCAGCTTGTGCGTCACAAAAACGGAATTTAAAAAAGTCGTAATCGGCGAGGCAATAACTAAAAAACAGGTGACAACCGTGGCGGGTAATTTCTTTAAAGCGGCGTACCAGGTTACGACATAGCCGGTCAATAAAGCCGAAACCAAAAATAACCAGCTGAATTGGGTTAAATTTAAAGTTAAAAGACCGGCCGTATTGCCAGTGGCCGACAAAAACCCAGCCAAAAATACTGAACCAAAAAACATCCGACCCCAGGCCAAAACCATTGAATCAATATTTTTTAAACTAATTTTGGCAATTACGGTTTCCGCGGCCCAAAATAAAGTGGCGATAAAAATCAAAGTTTCAGCCATTCCCCAGCTTAAACCCCTAAAGCTTTCAAAAATAACATTGCCTAAAAGCAAAACACCCAAAGCTAAAAATTGCAATTTAGAAACTTTTTCTTTCAAAACCGGCCAAGCCAAAATCGCCACCCAGACAAATAAAGTTTTATGGATAAACGAAGCCGAAACCGCAGAAGTCAAGCTCAAACCTTTAAAAAACAGCAAAAATGGAATACTACCGCCGATCAAACCAACCAAAATTAACTTACCCCAATCTTTTTTAGTTAAACTTTTTAGCTTGGGTAAAATCCAAGGTGTTAAAATAATCAAAGATAAAATTAAACCAACCACGACATTTTTTAAAGTCGTATATTGATAGGCGTTTTTGCCCAAAACCTGCAGGCCAAATTTATTGAAAAAATTGGCCAGACCGGAAATAATCGCCGTGATGACAACTAAATAAATTCCCTGCTTCATATTTTTAAGTATTCATTAATCTCTTTAACTTCTTTATCGCTAACTTTTGAAACTGCCAAATTGGCATTGGCTAAAACCCAATCGCCTTTTTTAATTTTTTCAGTAAAGGCCAAATTAACTTTCCGACCATCGGCTAACTCCGCTTTCAAACCTTTGACTTTTTTAATTTTTGCCGGTTTGGTCAGACACATAGTTTAATTGGCAATTTGAAACTCCCGATTCAAAACTTCAATCTTATCGGCGCCTTTCTGATAAACTACTTTGAAAGTATAATCGCCGGAAACCATGCCGGAAATATCAGCGGAAAATTTTTGGGCGCAACGCTGAGCACTTTCCGTTCCCGAAATTGTAATCGTAAAAGTATTTATTTTACGGCCTAACACCGCTTTGTAAGCTTTCGGATCGCAGCCGAAATCAGCAAACGGAATTTCAATTTTTACCCCGTCAGTTTTCGGCTCAAACTTCACCTGAGCCGCCGCCTCGTTGCTAAAACTGTACTGCATGGCATAATTTTCTTTCAGCTGGCAGCCGGTAAAAAAAATTGCAAGAAATAAGAGGGCAAGAAATAAAAATTTATTTTTCATAGATTTATAGCTCTAACAATAATCTTACCTAAAATAATTATTAAACAAAAAGTCACAAGGGTTCCTAAAACTCCAGCCAAAGAAATGGCTAGCGACTCAAAACCAATACCGGGAAAAACGTAATCTGGCATAATGCCTAAAAATACACTCTTAGCCGCTGTAATAAAACCATGAGTTTCGGCAACTTTTTCTAAGCCATCAGGAAAAGAGGAAGCAAGAAGCGAAAGAATTCCACCCACTAAAGTAGAAACAATTAAAATTATTTTACTTTTTTTGCTCATATTTTTTTCATTGTCATTGCGAGGAGCTCTAAACTTAGTAAAGGGCGACGAAACAATCTCAAAATTCTAAGGGATTGCTTCGCCCCTCACTTGGATAATCATAAAATCGGGGCTCGCAATGACAAAATTAATATTTTTTATCATCATTAAATAAAAATTTTAAAGCAAAAACCGTAATTAAGGCTTCACCGATACCAATTAAGGCGTGAACTGAAAGCATTGCCGGCAAAACCAGGTTCAAACTGATGGTTTTTGAAACTGCTAGCTCAAAAGAACAAGCAGTAGCGGCTAAAACTACCGAAAACCAACTGATTAAAGCAATAACAAGAGTCTGATTTTTTATTATTTTTTTAACCAACAAATAAAGATAATAGCCACCTATTGCGCCGATAACGGCCATGTTAAAAATATTAGCACCTAAAGCTAAAACCCCGCCATCTCCAAAAATTAATGATTGAACTAATAAAACGGCGCAAATTACTAACATACCTAGCCAAGGTCCTAAAACGATAGCAGCTAAAACGCCACCGAACAAGTGGCCAGAAGTGCCGTTAGTGACCGGAAAATTAACCATCTGGGCAGCGAAAACAAAGGCCGCCACTACTGCCATTTGCTGAATTTTTTTGTTGGCATTTTGTTTTAAAATTAACCGATCAACTAATCGCGGCTGGTTCAATCCTAAACCAATATTAGTCATCAATTGAGGTAAAAGTAATTTATTTTTTTCAAATAAAAACTCTTTGGCTTTTTTAAAAGCTAGACCGCAAAATCCGATTGCGACAACAATTAAACTAACACTAGTCTGATTATTTAAAAAACCATCAGGAATGTGCATAATTAGTTTTGGTTAATTAAAATCAAATTTAAAGAAAAATTACTTCTTTTTCTTTTTTTTGGCTTTGGCTTTGGCTTTTTTCGGGCCGCAGCAACAGCAACAAGGCATAAGGTTAGTGATTAGCTGTTAGCTTGTAGCTTTCAGGAAAGCCCTGCAAACTACGAGCTACAAGCTAAATCGCTCCGGGAATATTTTTTAGTTGTTCCCAGGAAAAAACCGGCCCGTCTTTACAAACATAATAAGGACCGATCGCGCAGTGCTGGCAAACGCCAATACCACAATACATCCGGCGTTCCAAAGAAACGTAGATATCGCCATCTCTCATTCCGCCTTTTTTTAATTCTTTGATGACAAATTTATACATGACCGGCGGCCCGACGATTAAAGCTGCCGTATCTCCAAAATCCTGGCGGCCGTTAAACAAAATCGTAATTACTCCTTTAGGGCCAGCCCATTTTTTATCCGGTTTTTCTAAAGCAATGGCTAAATTGATTTTTTGGCGCCAGCGGCTAAATTCATTTTTAAAAAATAAAGTATCCTCATTTAAACAGCCGTAGAAAACATCCAGTTTTTTCACCGGCAACTTTTTGGCTAAATAGTCCAAAATTAACGAGCGCATTGTTATAAACCCGCAGCCACCGCCGATTAAAAGCAGATCCTTGCCTTGATAAGATTTTTCTAAAAATCCGTTACCAAACGGCCCGCGAATAGTAACCAAATCACCGATTTTTAGCTGATGCAATTTTTCCGTCAATTTCCCCACTTTTCTCACCGCCAGCTCGAAAGTTGAAAGCTGATTGGTCAAAGAACAAATATCAAAAGCCGCTTCGCCAAAACCTAAAACTCCCAGCATTAGAAACTGGCCGTGACAAAATTTAAAATCAGCTCGATCGTTTTTATCGACAAAACTCAAAGTAAAAAGCTTGGCATCGGCTGATGCTTTGGCAATTGCAACAATTTTAGCAAATTTTGGCAAATAGGGATTGAGCATGATTATTTTACTTTTCCTTTTAGAATTTTTTGCAAAGTTTCTTTGATGTCGATGCCAACGGGACAGACTTTAGTACAGCGGCCGCAGCCGACGCAGCCGGCCAAAGAAAATTCTTTTGGGCAGCGGACGAATTTATGCTCGTACCAAAAACGGATCCGGTCAGCTGTAGTTGGCAAAAACTTGGGTTTTTTCCGGTCAATTTCAACGCCGGCGACTTCGGAAAAATCAGCATAAAAACAAGTGGCCCAGGCCCGGCAACGCTGGCCGCCACTGGCCTTTAAACCCGGCTGATCAAAAATATCAAAGCAAAAACAAGTCGGACAGACTAAGGTGCATTTGCCGCATTCAATGCAGCGTCTTCCTAATTCCTGCCAAATTTCCGGATTTTCATAAAATTTCTCTTTGATTTTCAGCATTTGCGCATCCGGCCCTTCTTCCCGAATCGGCCCGACGTATTCAATATGCTGATAACTTTTATCGCCAAAATCATCGAGGACTTTTTGACCGTCTTTCGAACCGGTATAAACGATGAAACTATCTTTTTGAACCGCTAAAAAAATATCAAACTTCAAATGCTCCAGAATATCTTCGGTAAAATGCTGAATAAAGAATTGATAGCCCGCTTTGGGTACCAGGCTATGGCCGATAACTAGCGCTTTTTTCATTCTTTCCTGAAAATAATTATCCTTGGCGAAAACCTGGTCTAAAAAAGTTACCGCTTTCAAATCCGGAATGGTTAAGCCGAAAATTACCTGAGCTGGCGCTTTAATTCCTGGCTTAAGTTTGCCATTTTGGTAATCAAAAAGCGCCTCGGCTGGAGGCACCAAAACCCGCTTAAAAGAATGCAGCGGCAAATCAGCAGTTAATACCACGTCTTTTGGTCTAAAGACAGTGTCAAAAACTAATTCACCATTGATTTTTTGCGGCGCCCAGACAATATTTTGCTGGGACAAATATTCAATGAATTTATACAGCTGATTAGTCTTCATGATGATAAAATTATACCATAAAAAAGAAAAAAGCGGAAACCCTTAAGTCTCCGCTTAATTGACACCTCCAAAAGATCAGCGAACAAATTTGTCAATTGGGGTTTGAACAATTAATTCAGCACCGGCCTCCTTAAGAAGGGGTAATAATCCGTCAACCAAAGCCGATTCGACGACCAATTCCAAGACAAAACCTTTGTCTCCCACTAGTTGACTAACTGTCGGCGTGCCACCAGTGCTGTACATTACCATGACCGATAAAACCTCGTCATATCGGCCGGCCAAAACGTTACACTTGATCAAGCACAACCTCCGAGCCGCCATGACCGCCCCTAAAAGCAGCCGAACTTCATCAATAATCTTTCTTTGTTCGAAATTTTCCAGTGCCTCAGAACAAGTGATCAGACAAAGCTGACATTTTCGGACCTCGGCAATAGTCTGCCAGCCACCGACTTTTAAGGTTTCTCCCCATTCCCGGTTTTCGAAAATCGCATCCGCGAATTCCAAAAGCGCTTCTAAAGAGCCGTGGCAGCAGCGAATAGTCGGGTTTACTCCCTGACTGGCAAACCAATTCGCAGCGGAATTAGGATACTCCGTCCAGACCTCGTGTTCAGGTCGTAAGTCACTGACCTTGGCAATTAGTGAATTATTGGGTACGGCCACGACGAGTTGAGTAAAGCCCCGGCCCGCCCGCGATAACGGATATCTCTCAAGGACAATAACCTTACCCTCGCAGCCCGCTTCCCAAATCAGATCTTCGCCAGTGAAAGCTAATTCCGCTTTTCTGTCAGCGATTATAGTCGGCATGTCCCAAGGCCTCATTCGCGTGGCAATGTTAAATGGTGGCGGGAAAAGCCGTTCATTGCCAATCACGCCGCGGTAACTGCGCTCACCGGGATAACTAATAGGAATACCAGCCTCGGCCAATAATTGGTGAACAACTTTCTGTAAAGAGCCATCCGGCACTAATAAACGACAACTGCTCATTGATTCATCCTCCATTTTAGCCAAAATTAGCATTGCTCACTAAAGCAAAAACCCCGCCAGAAGCGGGGCCAGCTGATATTTTTTTTAAAATACCAAATTACCTCGTCTCTGGCGAGATAATTTGATGATGATTTTTTATAATTTTTTGATTCATACTTAATTCGTGTTAATCCGTACAAATTCGTGTTTATCCGTGTTCTATTAATGAAACACATCGGTACGGATAAAACTAATCTATACGGATTTCTATTTAATTCTTTTTAGAACTAAGTTATAGCCGCCTTCGCCGTGGTTCAACCAGTAAGCGACCCGGGCAACCGTGGTGGTGCTCAAACCGGTAATTTTAGCCACTTTCCGGTAAGGCTTGCCTTTTTGGATTAAGCTAGCGGCTTGCCATCTTTTGCCCATTTCTTCCAGCTCTTCAATGGTGCATAAATCACGAAAAAACTTAGCGGCTTCTTTGGACGTTTTTAATTTTAGGGTGGCGGCGAAAAGCGCTTTTAAACGCTTATTTTGCCAATGGCCTGAAACCATAAGGTTACTTGTTTTAACATATTAACATACTAACACATTAAAACAAATAAAAAATATCGTCAAGAGCCGCTGTGGATAAACCAAAACCCACCCGTTTCGGGGTGGGTCAGTAAAAACTTTAATCCTAGTCTATTCCCTGCCTTTAAACCACGAGCACGATAAATTTATTTTGTAATTCTACCGATTTCTTCCGCCATTTCTACCAACCTTAAACTGTAAGCCCATTCGTTATCATACCAGGCTAAAACTTTAACCAAATTACCGCCAATTACCCGCGTATATTCCAAATCAATAATGGCTGAATAAGGATTGCCGATAATATCGGAAGAAACCAGCGGCCGGTTGGAAACCGCCAAAACATTTTTAAACAAAGGATTTTTGACGGCCTTTTTGAACTCATCATTAAGCTGCTTGGCCGTAACTTTTTTGCGTTTCAAAACCGCCGTGATATCGGAAATTGAGCCGCAGATAGTCGGAACGCGAATTGAAATGCCGTCAAATAAATTTTTCAGAGTCGGTACGACTTGGGTCGTGGCAATGGCGGCGCCGGTCGTGGTTGGAATAATATTTTGCCCCGCAGCCCGAGCCCGCCGCAAATCGCGATGAGGCCCGTCAACTAAATTCTGATCGGCCGTATAAGAATGAACCGTTGTCATTAAGGCTTTTTCAATGCCGAATCTTGATTCTAGAATTTGAATTACCGGCGAAATGCAATTAGTCGTGCAGGAGGCCATGGAAACCACCACATCGCATTTTTTCGCTTTCAAACAATCAGCCGAACTTTTGGTGCCATAAACCAAAGTCTGAGTCGGGGTATCTTTGGCGGGCGCCGAAATAATTACCCGCTTAGCGCCGGCCTTCAAATGCTCCGAGGCTTCCTTTTTGTTGGTAAATTTGCCGGTTGATTCAATCACCACGTCAACATTCAATTTTTTCCAAGGGAGCTTAGCCGGCTCCTTTTCGGCAAAAACCGGATAAAGCTTACCGGCAACTTTTATCCCCTCTTTGGTCGCTAAAACCGCCTTGGGATATTCCCGGTAAACCGTGTCATATTTTAATAAGCTGGCCAGAGTTTTAATGTCCATTAAATCATTAATGCCAACCACTTCCAAATTTTTGTTGGCCAAAGCGGCTTTAAAAGCGGCTCGGCCAATCCGGCCAAACCCATTAATCGCGATTTTTATTGGCATAAATCTTTCATTATTATTTAACTAAGATAATTATATCACAAAAGCCCAAAAACAAAAAAACACCCCTGATTTCAGCGTGTTTTTTTGTTTAAGGTAAAAACTATTTTCTGCGCTATTGGCTAGTAATGGTAACTTTAAACGATTGCTCCGATTTTTTGCCAAATATCCCGTAATCAAATTGCAGGTCAAAAGCGGCTGCCTTTTCAATTTTGAGCCACCATTCGTCGGTAAACTGGCCGGCTAAAACTTTAGGATCGTTTAACCCTACCAATTTGTGGTCTTTGAGCAGCAAAAAATCACCTTGAGTCGGCGCAACTACCAGCCATTGTTTTCCCGAAGCCGCTACGCCAGTCAGTTTAAGATACAAAACATCGCCGATTTTGGCGTTGACGGTCTGGCCGTTTTTATCGCTGAGGTCAATAGTCGTACCGGTCTCTGAAGCGCCGTTGACGTTAATCGTTTCCGGTTCGGTTTTTACGGTTTTACCGCAGGCGGAGACAGTTACTGCCAAAAATAAAATTAAAAGCAAAATTAAATTTTTTTTCATAATATTTTAAATTCATTTATCGGTAGTTCGATGATATTTCTCTCGCCGCCTTCAATTTCAATGTCAACCGTCTGTTTTAAGGTATGCCAGCCGATGACTTTGCCTTTGCCCTGGGAAGTTTTCACGACCGCGCCCAGCGGCGGCAAATTTTTCGCCAGCTGCTTATAATTTTCGCCTTCAAACGAAAGGCAGCAGCGCAGCCGGCCGCACTGGCCGGACAGCCGCTCCGAACCGCGGTGGGAAATCTGCTGAACATCGGCTAAATCAGAAGTAATACTGACTAAATCTTTAAGATGGGTGCGGCAACAGAGACTCCGGCCGCAAGAACCCAAGTCGCCGGTAATTTTGGCCTCGTCGCGGATGCCGATTTGCTGCAACCGGATTGACTTCTGAAAATGGTGAGTTAAATCCTTGACCAATTGCCGAAAATCGATCCGGCCATCGGCGATAAAAGGAAAAATCAGCCGGCTGCCGTCGAAGGAAAAATGGGCGTCAATTACTTTCATGGCCAGACTATGGCGGTCAACTAATTTCTTGCAAAAATCCAAAGCTTCGGCTCGCTGTTTTTTCAAATCCGCGGCAATCTCCAAATCTTCGGTTGTCGCTTTGCGTAGAATCGGCAGCAGATTATTATCCGGCGCGTTATCAGCGATTTCCTTAAAACCGACTACCTGGCCGATTTCAGTGCCCCATTCATTTTTTATCACGGCGTAATCGCCCAGTTCCAGCTTAAAATCACCGGCCAAATAATCATAAACCCGATCCCAAAAAATAATCCTGATTTGCACTGTTTGCGCCATAAATTTGGTTAAATCTGAAAGCGAAAAAATTTGATAACTTCAATATTTCCGCCCTGTTCCTTGATTAGTTGCTCAATGGTAATTTTGTCGTCTTTGATGAACGGCTGTTTGATCAGACAAAATTCCTGATAATATTTATTGAGCTTGCCGGGAATAATTTTATCCCACATCGCTTCCGGCTTGCCTTCGCCTTTCAGCTGTTCGCGGTAAATTTCTTTTTCCTTGGCAATTTCCGCCGGCAAAATATCTTCGGGCTTAACATATTTCGGCGCCATGGCGGCAACCTGCATCGCCAAATCAGCGGCTAAAGTTTCCGAACCAGAATTCAAGACTACAACCGAAGCCACTTTTTTATTGGAATGCAAATAACTGCCTAAAACCGGCCCGTCAATTAGTTCGGCTGCGGTCAACTGGATATTTTCACCGATTTTAACCACTAATTCGCTTTTGATGAATTCTTCGGCCGATTCTTTGAAACCATCGCTGCCGGCCGCGAGTAATTTTTTCGCCAAAGAGTCGGCGGCATTGATAAATTCCCCGTTGATGGCGGCAAAATCAGTTTCACAGGCCAAAGCCACGACCGCTAATTTTTGGCCGTCTTTGGCAATAGCAATCACGCCTTCCTTGGTTATCCGTTCGGCTTTCTTGGCCGCTTTGACGGCTCCCTTTTTTCTCAGAATTTCAATGGCTTTATCAATATTACTATCGCCTTCCTCCAAAGCCGCCTTGCAGTCGCCAATCCCGGCGCCGGTTATTTCTCGCAATTTAGTAATTAATTTTGTATCGACTGCCATATTTATTATTTTGATTAAAAATTAATTAATCCTGGCTGACCGCTTTGGCCGGTTCTTTTTTGATTTCTCTGGCCGCCAAGCCTTCCTTGATGGCTTCGGCGATTAAACCGGTAATCAATTCAATCGATTTGACCGCGTCATCATTAGCCGGAATGACATAATTAACTTTGTCCGGATTGGCATTGGTATCGCACATAGCAATCACCGGAATATTCTTTTTGATGGCTTCCAAAATCGCCGTTTTTTCTTTTTTGACATCGCAGACGAAAATGGCATCGGGAATTTTGGTCATGCTTTCAATACCGCCGACCATTTTTTCCAATTTTTCAATTTCCCGGTCGAATTCCAGCTGTTCTTTTTTCGTATATTTTTCCAGCTGGCCGCTGGTTTTTTTCCGCTTCAATTCGGTAAGCTTTCTGACGACGCGCAAAATTTCGGCAAAATTAGTGAAAGTGCCGCCCAGCCAGCGTTCGGTAATATAAGGCATGCCGGTTTCTTTGGCATTTTTGATAATAATTTGCTGCGCTTGTTTTTTCGTACCCAAAAATAAAATAGTGCCGCCGTTGGCCACTATCTTTTTGGTAAACTCCAAAGCTTCTTGGAGCATTTCCTGGGTTTTTTCTAGATTAATGATATGAAACCCGCTTTTCGAAGTGAAAATATAGGGTTGCATTTTCGGATGACGCTTGGAATGCTGGTGTCCAAAATGAACGCCGGATTTAAGCATCGTCAATAAATCAGGAATCTTTGGCATAAATTGTGTCCTTTTTTTATCTCGCCGTAGCCCCGAAGGGCGAAGGCGGATTTATCCCGCCGAAGCCCCGAGCTTGTCGAGGGGCGGAGGCGGGTACCTCTACCGCTTCTAGTTAGCCCCGACGTTAAATCAGGGAGGATTAACTAAAATTTGGCGCGGTATGTGTGATTAATTATTTAACTACTCTAGTATAGCGAACCGGCTGAAAAAAGTCAACCCGGTTTGACCTGCCAAAACCGCTGACCCAAGCTACCAATAACTAGCAAAATTGACTTTAATTTAAGCATAGTTTAAGATTTGGCTAGGTTAAAATCAGGGCATTTGGGCTCTGTGTGAGAAGGAGGGACGTAAAATGAGTGTGATGCAGAAAGCAGCAGTAGGATTTGACTTGGGCGGCAGCCACTGCAGAGCAGCCGTAGTTGACGAACAAGGCAAGATAATCGGTGAAACCGTCTGGACGCCGATCGACAAAACCATGTCGGCCGAAGAAATCGTAGCCTCTATGGCCGATATTATCACACAGGCGCAGTTGATGGCAAAAGGAGCTGGCTACGAAATCGTCGGCTGCGGCGGCGGCGCGCCTGGTCCGATGAATATGGCTACCGGCGTTATCCTGAACACGCCGAACCTGGTAGCACTGCGCCAGTTTCCGCTGGCCGAAAAACTCAGCCAAGCTATCGGTCTGCCAGTCTACCTAAACAACGATGCCAATCTGACCGTCCTGGGCGAAACATTGGCTGGCGCCGGCAAAGGTTTTGCTTCGGTTTACGGCTGCACCTTGGGTACTGGTTTTGGCCACGGCTGGGTGATTGATGGCAAAATTCACGTCGGCCGGCACTGTTTGGCCATGGAACATGCCCGCTCGCCTGTCAGTATCGAAGATGATTCCACAATTGAACACATGGTATCGGCCAGTGGCATAACCAAGAAATACATGGCATTAGGCGGAAATAATTGGCTTAGTCCGCAGGATATTGCCGAAGCGGCTGCGGCCGGCAACAAAGAAGCCAAGCAGGTTTTTGCCTATTTAGGCAAATGGCTCGGCTTCACCTTTTCCTGGATTCAAAATACTCTGGACGTTGACGCCATATTAGTCGGCGGCAACATTGCCAAGGCTTGGAATCACTTCGCGCCGACTATGTTTACGGCGCTTCACAAACACACTTTCAGTGAAGTATACGAAGTACCGGTTTTACCGATGTCACTTGGCGAGACCGCTGGTATTATCGGCGGCGGCTTATTGGCTTTGAACCAGAAGTAAACTCAACCTCAACCCGAAGCAAGAAGGAGAAAAACCAATGAACGCGAAACGAATGCTTACTGTAATGCTGCTACTCGTAGTGATGCCTGGCTTAGCTTGGGCAGGCGGACCAAACCGGATTGGCGGAGTTGGACCAAGGGCGCTGGGAATGGGCGGCGCCTACACGGCAATTGCCGATGACGTTTCGGCGTTTTATTACAACGTCGCCGGCATCAGCCAAGTCGATAACAACCTTATTGAACTTGGCTCGGATTTCAATTTTCCGAAACTCAGTTTCAAACTGCCAAGCGATTGGGGCGGTTATTCTGAGGAATCGGCAAACAAAGTCTTTGCCATGCCGTTGACCGCCGGAATGTTTCGGCTGACCGACAAGCTGGTTTTGGGCGGCGGTGTTTATACGCCATACGGGCTCGGGGTCGAATACCCAAAAAACCAGCATCATGGGATGCTGTACCGAAAAAGCTTATTGTCCCTGACTAACGCGACGCTGGCTTTGTCGTACGAAGTCAGCGATACGCTCTCGATTGGCGGCGGACTGGATTTCGGCTGGTCGCAATTCGCTTACTCCGCGCCGTTTCATCAGCTTGGGCAGCTGGTCATTGACCCGCTGTTTCTGAAAAACGCCGGCGATGGCTTCGGTGTCGGTTGGCGAATTGGCGCTCTCTGGCAGCCAAGCGATAGGTTCGCTTGTGGCGTCAGCTACTCCGCGCCGATGAAAGTAACCCTGAAAGGCGAGACCGACTTAAGCCTGTTTGGTCTCGGTCTGGGTCGAGATAATTTCAAAACCCATTTCACTTTCCCCGGCCGACTAGGCGCGGGTATCGCCTACAAACCCAGCCAGAGGTTGCTACTGGCGTTTGATATCGGCTACTTCGATTACTCGGGAGCCGACAAAATGGTCTTTGACTTTGGGAAATTGCCCACCATTCCCAATAACCTAGGCTGGCGCAGCTTCGTCAGTTTGAATCTCGGCGCGGAATACCAGCTAAACGAAAACTGGTTTGCCCGCGGCGGCGTCTGCTGGCAAGGCGCGCCGTTTCCGGATTCAACCACAAACCCGGCAATGCCAGACGCCAAAGGCTTTGCCTGGACCACTGGCCTAGGCTACAAAAAAGGCGACTGGTCAGTTGACGTCGCTCTTGTCTTGGCACAAGCCAAGCGGGAGATTGAACAAAAGCCAGGACATCTCGCTCCGGGAGAATATGGAGCGACAATCCCAGGCATTTCATTTGCGACAAGCTATCGTTTCTGACGAATCAGTCTGAACGACAGCTTCTGAGGACAGAGTAAAATCTGTCCTCTTTTTTTATCGCCAAAAATTTATTTGATTTTACTTGGCTTTCCGCAGCGCCGTCACCGGTTCCAGTTTGGCCGCAGTCAAAGCCGGAAAAACCCCAAAAACGATGCCAATAAACAAGGAAACGCCGCCGGACAGGATGATTGACTGGCCGGAAATGACAAATTTCCAGCTGATTCCCAAAGCCGTCGCCACGACCGAAATCAGATAAGCCAGGCCGATGCCTAAAATAAAACCGACAATCGCCCCAAAAATCGTAATCACGATTGCTTCCCAGAGAAATTGCCATAAAATGTTATGGTTAGTCGCGCCGACGGCTTTGCGCAAACCGATTTCATAGGTTCGTTCCGTAACCGAAACATACATAATATTCATAATCCCGACGCCGCCGACCACCAAAGAAATTCCGGCAATGGCCGAAAGCAATAAATTAATCGCGCCAAAAATCGTGTTATAAATATCCAGCGCCTGAGCCATCGTCATGACGGCAAAATCATCTTTATCCGGATTATTGGAATTTAAATTGTGCCGCTGCCGAAGTAGCGCCGTCATCTCGGACGCGGTTTGGTCGGCAATATTTTTATCATAAACTTTGGTAAAAATCATGGTGAGATGATTAACCCCCATGATTTTTTTCTGCAATGTTCTCACCGGCAGATAAGCCAGATTATCCATATCAAAAAAAGCCATCGAGCCGCGCTTATTCATGACGCCGATGACGGTAAATTTTTCCCGACCGATTTTTATTACTTTGCCTAAGGGATTTTCTTGATCAAAAAGTTTTTCTTTAACGGTTTGGCCGATCACGACCACGTTAGCCAAGCTTTTATCTTCTTCTTCGGTAAAAAATCGGCCTTCAGCCACCCCGGTCGGGTCTAAGTTGCTGAAAGAAGCACTCGCTCCCCACAAAAGCGTCTGCCGGTTATTATCTTGGTAAGAAATAATTTCCTGCCCCATCAAAGTCGCGTAATCGCCGCTGACATTAGGCAATTTTCTTATCGCCTCGGCATCTTCCACGGTTAAAGTCGTAATCTGAATCCCCATGGCAATACCAGAAGCATTCGAACTGGAGGTATGACCCGTATTAGGCACTTTGATTTCAACCTGGATCGCATCGGTGCCGAAGGTTTCAACCTGATCAACCACATAAGCCCTTAAACCGTTGCCCGCCGAAATCACCGTGATCACGGCCATAATCCCAATTACAATTCCCAAAACCGTTAAAAAAGTCCGGACTTTATTTCGCCTCAAAGCCGTAATTGCCACGCGGAATGGAACGACCAAATCACAATAAATATGAAAAATATTAAACAAAGCGAACTTGCTTCGCTGACAGCGCTTGATTGGTTTTGATTTAGTATCTGCCATAGACAGGGATTAGGTTTCAGGGATTAGGTCGTTAGGTGCTAGGTAAATTAATACTTTTTAATCCCTGATTTATAGCTAAAATTATTCATAGCGTAAAGCCTCAATCGGATCTAGTTTTGCCGCTTTAATTGCCGGGTAAATGCCAAAAACCAAGCCGATGACAATTGAAACGCCGCAGGCCAAAATTACCGAATCCGGCGCAACAATAAAATCCCATTTATAGCCTAAATAGCGCGCGACCAAGGCGACAAGACCGGAAATTAGCACGCCAAAAATTACCCCGATCAAGCCCCCGCCAAAAGCAATCACGACCGTTTCAATAATAAACTGATTTCTAATATTGCCATTTTTGGCGCCGACGGCTTTGCGCAAACCGATTTCCCGGATCCGCTCGTTGACCGAAACTAGCATAATATTCATAATCCCGATGCCGCCGACGAGTAGCGCAATGGCGGCAATGGCGGCTAGAAAAAACTTCAGCGCGTTAGTCACGCCGGTAAAAACATCCAAGGCCTGCTGCATGCTGCGGACGGAAAAATCATCCTGCGACGGGTCGGTAATGCCGTGGCGTTCCCTCAGCGTGGCTTTGATATCGGCGATGCTTTCGTCCAAATTTTTAGAATCGTCGACTTTCGCCCGGGCAAAACCTAAATTATCAATGCCTAAAATTATTTTCTGAGCGGTAACTAACGGAATAAAAATCTGGTCGTCTTCGTTTTGAAAAGCCGCCGAGCCGCGCTCTTTCATCACGCCGATAACTTTGAATTGCTCCCGTTTGACTTTGACATCCTGGCCAATTGGATCGGTATTATCAAATAAATCCTTGGCCACCTGGCTACCCAAAACTACCACCCGCGCTAAGCTCCGATCTTCTTCCTCGGTAAAAAACCGGCCATTAGTCACTTCGGCATCTTCAACCTCGATATAATTAGCCGTGGTGCCGGTAAAATTGGTATCGACGCTGCGATTTTCCCAGCTGACCGAGCCAGTGCCTTTGACGTAAGCGGCCGCCGCCACGACGTGCGGCGCGTTATCCGATTTTTCCAGCGCCAAAATATCATCATACTTCAAAGTGGTAACGGTAATGCCAAAAACCGAAGCCGGCGGCCCGTTTTCGTCGGAAGCCCCCGGTAAAATGCCGATTAAATTCGAACCAACGCTTTTAATCTGATTTAAAATCAAACCCTGGGCCGAAGCGCCGACCGCCATAATGATAATGACCGAAGAAATGCCGATAATCATTCCCAGCATCGTTAAAAAGGCCCTCATTTTTCGCGAGGCCAAGCTGGTAAACGAACCTTTGGCGGCTTCGTAGATATTCATAAGGCTAGGTGATAGGTTCTAGCAAATTAGGTTTTAGGTTTTAGGAAGCTAGGTGATAGGGATTAGGTTTTAGGTTTTAGGAAGTTAGGAAGCTAGGTTTTAGAAACCTAAAAACCTAATCCCTAATACCTAAAACCTACTAACTACTTCTTTAGTTCCCCGTCTTTAGCGACGAGTCGGCGGCTGGCCACCATCTCGTCGGCGACAATTTCGCCGTCCCGCACCTTGATTATTCTTTTGGCGTGGTCGGCCGTGTCTTGTTCGTGAGTAACTAAAATAATCGTATGACCTTCCTCGTTAAGCCGTTCCAAAATTCCCATAATCTGAGTGCCGGATTTTGAATCCAAATTTCCGGTCGGTTCATCGGCAAAAATCACTTTCGGGTCATTAACCAAAGCCCGGGCAATGGCCACGCGCTGCTGTTCGCCGCCGGAAAGCTGGTTTGAGAGATGATGCAAGCGGTGAAAAAGGCCGACCGCTTTGACCGCCGCTTCGGCGTTTTCCGCCATTTCTTTCACTGAAACCCCGGAATAAACCAGCGGCAGCTTGACGTTTTCTAAAACCGTAGTCCGGGGCAAAAGATTGTAGCTTTGAAAAACAAAGCCGATTTTTTTGTTGCGCAAGGCGGCCAGCTCATCGTCGGAAAATTCAGCGACATTTTTACCTTCAAAAATATAATCGCCGCTTGAGGGTCGGTCTAAAAACCCCAAAATATGCATCAGGGTTGACTTGCCCGAACCGGACGGCCCCATAATCGCCACAAATTCGCCCGGCTGAATTGTAAAATTAATCCCGCGCAAAACATTGGTTACTAAATCGTCGGTTGAATAGTCTTTGATTAAATTTTTAATCTCAATTAGAGGTGAAGTCATAATAAAAAGCTTCATTTTTAAATTATCTTTTCGCTTAAACTACCAGCTTATTTTATCAAATTTTGAAGAAAAAAAGAAGAGAGGCAGGACGTACTACTTTGTCCTGCCCCTCGTAAATCTGAGTCAGTCTCGAGTTGTCTCGATCTGACTACTCTTCTGTCTCGTCGCCGACGCGTTTACGGCGGATCGGCTTCACCTTTTTGGCCAGCCGTTTGGCGTGTGCGGCCGCGCCAGGCTTGGTGACAATCACATCCGTCACGCTATCCGGCGGTGTAACCTCCATTTCGCCGATCACCGCCACGACACCATCTCCGGGTTCCGGTTCGGCGTCGGCCGCGGTTGCTTCCGTTTCGGGAGTGGTGGCGTCGGCCGGGACGTCGGGTTCGGTGGACTGAGCCGCCGTTACCTGCCCAAAATGCTGAGCAAGGGTTGCCACGTGGTTAGCAGTCGCTAGCGGGGCTGGCTTGACCACGACAACCGGTGCAGTCGCTTCCGAAACTTCGTAAATCAGATGATCACTGTTAACCACAGCGAACGTTCCTGCTTCCGCAGCTTCGAGCGCGAAAAACTCACCTCCGCCGGGATGCATAAGCATCATCTCGGCTCTACCTGAATAGATTTTTCCGCCGGCGGTTCCGCAGACCGCGACGAAGGTAATCTGACGAGTCTTATGATCGATCGTGAATCTGATCGAACCCTCATCCCACTGGTGTACTCCCCGAAGGATGCGCACTCTGCCTGTACCAGGAAATGGCAC
>Ga0172379_10004546_pt1 | contig 20338 bp, 19 predicted proteins | sample GrowelOW334metaG_FD_119756 | JGI IMG/M metagenome (GOLD analysis project Ga0172379, IMG submission 119756) | Groundwater microbial communities from an aquifer near a municipal landfill in Southern Ontario, Canada - Groundwater well OW334 metaG | ecosystem: Environmental > Aquatic > Deep...
CCATCATAATTAGAATAATACTGCCAATATGCCCCACCACTCCTCCCACCAACCCCACACAAATCAAAATCCTGCTTAACCACATTCGGATCAGAAGAAGAAGGCGCAACAGTACCAGGAGTAACACAATCACTCCCACACAAAGAAAAAACACTAACCAAAAAAAACAAAACAAAAAACAAAGAAAAAACAAAAAACAAACCCCTAAAACCCATAAAAACCAATTAATAAATAACAACTTAACTACTTAAAATACTTTTCAACACAAACAAAAAAACTTTCCAATTATTAATTTTGGTAAATTAATTGAGCGGTTTTTTTAATAAAAAATTATTTTCGCGGAAGAAATAATTTTTGTAAAGCTCTTCCAAATCCAGCCTCATTTGGTTCAATACCCGCACGTCTACAATTCCGCACATAAGTATTAAACATACTTGATCTTCCTCCGGTTTGAACATTTCTAAACATGTTTCTTGCAAGAGCTTGACACCCCTCAGGAGTTGTTGGTTTTTCTTTGTATATCATTTGGGGAGGAGCTTTTTCTAGTGGAGCAATAGAATTTTGAGCAGGAGCTTTTTTTGATTTAGTAGAAACAACTTTCTTTGCTTGATTTCGAATCATTTTTTCGCCCCGAGTAAATTAAAGATTATTTAAAAATTAAACATTATTCAATGCTTTCTTCTGTTCTATTAAAGAGTGTTACAATTTGTTCGCTTGAGAGTGCTTTGTCCCAAATTGCCACTTCTCCAATTGACCCTCTAAAAGTTTTGTTTAAAGATAAGTAGAGTACATTCGGATAACTTGTTGTTAGTGTTTGAATTGCGTTTCCAACAAAAACTCCATCAAAGTACATAGTTAAGTTGTCTTCTTGATTAGCGTTAGTTGTGCTAACTATTATTACATTGTGCCATTGATTTTGATTAAAACTAGTTGAGACAATTTTAGAATCATCAAAGTAAACTTGGTCACTTCTTAGATAAACTTCTACAACTCTTTTTCCAAAAAACAAACTAAGTAAAGATGTATCAGTGAAATAACTTGTTGCACTTGAATTAAACCAAACACTAACTGTTTTTGGGAAAGTTGAATCAATTTTATAAGCCGGATCTTTATCAAAATCAATTAAGAGATAATCATTATTTGAATTAGTAAATTCAAGAGCGCTATTTCCCCACTTATCAACCATTGATCCGCCCACAATTGGACAAAAAGTTAGTGGACAAACAAGAGACCCTCTTCCGCTTAACCCATTTTGAAATTTAGTTCCGATTGTTTCGTTTAAGTTCCAGTAATCAGACAATCCTCCAATACTAGCTTGTTTTAAGAGATCTTTAAGCCCACCTGTGATAGATTGGGAAGAATCATTTGTTTGAGTTTTTGCTTGAGAAGAGAGAAAAATAATACTACTCATTACCACTGCAACTACAAGAATTACTGCGCCTAAAATTAGCAAGTATTCTAGTCCACCTTGTCCGCGATTTTTTAAGTCCATATTTTATCAAAACCATTTTTACTAAAATTATTTTTTAAAATCTAATTTCTTATTGTCCTCTTCTACTCCCCATATATTGAACAAATTTTGCAAAGTTTTCGTCAGTTGGAGTAACCCCTGTCCTTTTGCACTTTGCTAAGAACTTAATTCGCAAAGGATTAAGTTTACCTGACCCTCTTTCGCGCATAAGAAGCTGCTCAGCTTTTTGTTGATATTTTTCTACAGTAGAAGCTCTGGGCTTGTGTGTATAAGGGTTCTTAGGATCTTTTCTAACCATATTAACCAGTACGCTTTCCCAATATAATAACCTTTCTAAAAAAATAATTAAACATTTTAAACCATTATTCTTCATTTTACCGCAGTTACTTTCCACAGTTCTTCAGCATAGTTTCTAGTGTAAAAAGTTTCGTCTTTTTCAGAAGGATTTAGTTTAGAAATTGTTACTTTGCTAGAACCAAATTTGGTTTTTGCAAAAAGGCGTTGGATTACTTCTGGTTTAACACTTGTTACAATTTGTAATCTTCCTCCTTTTTTTAGTTTTTCATATGCGATTTTGAGTAAGTGAAGAGTGTATTCTTTTGGTTTCATTCCTAAGCCAGCATAGTGAAAAACGGATAAGTTTGAACTTATTCGTGAAACAGAATTATCCCTAAGCCTTTGGATTTCGGTAAAGTCCCCTAACACTTGTCTCCAACCCCTATGCTTTGCAACAAGTTCTTTTGGAACCCACTTTGCATCTACCCCAAAGAACAACGCATTTGGCTTTCTTTGAATAGCTTTTTGGGTTTCTTGTGCAGGAACACAAAACCCGTCCCCCGCATTACCTAGTTGAACAATTCTCTCTCGTTTTTTGTATTTTTTAGGTCTAAGTAAATTTTTACGCACATTAATCACAAAATTATTTACAAAATCAACAGTAAAAGAACTACTTAAGTTTTTCCTCACCACAACCTTAAATCTAACAAAGTGTTCTATTTGTTATGCTTTCAATTAAACCCACTGGCCAAGAGCGAGTTGAACATTCCCTTAATTTAGCCCTTAAATATATTGACCAGATTAATGAAATTGCTCTTAAAAGTCCAAACCCCCTAATTAATCATAAAATTTATTCCACAAAAATCAAATTAAGCAAAACAAAAACAAAACTAGTTTTTCTCTCAATTCGCGCAAGAGATAAAGTAACTAGGTTTTATGCTTCTAATGCACTAAAAGTAATTGCTCAAAAACTAAATAAGAGTAATTTTTGAAAAACACCTTGTTATGTATACCTTACACGGCAGCAATAAATCTTCCTTGTCGATTTTAATAAATACAACTTTGAACTATTTTTATCATAGCTCAAAATCGTTTTAGACATATTCTTGCTAAAGCAATTCAACAGACCCAAAATAAATCTTAGTTTACTTTTTAACTTTCACTTTCTTTTCTTGTTGTGCTACGCGTTCCCACATAGACTCAAGTGGTCTTGCAACTTCTTTTGATCTAAATTGAGCTCGCATTTTTTGAAATTCCGTTTTCATACCAGTAATTTCACTTTTCTTTAGGCCCAGTTCAAGCAGTATTTGTTGTTCACTTTTTCGCCCACTAACCAAATCCCCAAGCACTCTCTCCATCACCATTGGAATTGCATATTTTCTTGGAATTAAAAAAAGTTCACAAAGCTGGGTAATACTTTTGGTGTGTTGTGCTGTTTTAACAAGAGTAACCCACCTTTCCCTAAATTCTGGTTTTGTTTTTAGTTTCTCAAATTCATACTTTAACTGCAAGGTTTCTTTGTAAGTAAGTTTTTTTGCTAAAACGATTTCTTGAGTTGTTTTTTCTCCTAAAAGAAGTTCTTCAAAAAGAACTGGTGCCAAGCTTTTTAGTGCTTCTTCACGAGGAAGTCTAAGAAATTTTGCTACACGAGCTAAATCTCTTTTTTGTGCAATTCTTTTAATTAGCTCTCTTTGTGCAACAATAGATACAACATTCGAATCCATAAATTAAATAACTCAAAACCAATTACTTAAGCTTTTGCTCTACTAGCCTAAATCTCCACTTTTTCCCCATTGCTTTAGTTATCCCTACTCTTGGAAGTGAAAGAACTTGAAACCCTTTAGTCTCTTTTGAAGCAGCTTTTTCTATCCAAAGTTTTTCACCAAGTTTTAATCCATTATAACTTTTATCTATCCCTAGTGCTTGGCAAAGTTTTCCTGGGCCACTACAAAGATTTTTTTCCTCACTAACCCCTCTTCTTTTTTTCATTAACCCAATTCCACTCACAGGGATTAATTCTCTAATTAATATCGCCCCAGCTTCAGATTCACCACAAGTTATGTTTAAGCAGTAATGATTTCCGTACACAAAGTAAACATATAAGTGCGCATATGTTTCGTACATTATTTTTGAGCGTGGAGTTAAAGTGAGTGCGTGTGAGGCAGAATCGTTTTTTCCTTCATATGCTTCAACTTCACTAATAATTGCAGAACACTCTTTACTACAAAGTTTTAATCCAAGTAGTTTTGGAGCAACTAAATGAGCAGATTCTTTAAAAAACTCTTTTTTAATTTTCCCCATCTTTTCACCAATGGTTTAAACAAATTTAATTATAATTTTAATAGCACTATCCCATTTCTCTCAAGTTCGTTAGTAAAAGCAATTGTTGTGTCAAGCATTGTCCCATTTTTTACTTTTGAGAAATAACTAAAGAACTCTTCCCCAGTAGTATATGGTTCAACTTGTCCCCTAAACTCTATTGAGTAATCATTTAATTGATGATCTAAGAGTAGTTTTAGTTCTAGTTCGTCTGGTTTAGCAAAAGCCCTTATTTGTGCTGACCTTGAACCCATTTTGTTAACTAACTCAGTAATTTTTTTAGTTCTTTCTCCAGGAGGTATTCCAAAATTATCAAGTGTGTTTCTTAAAGCAAATCTGTTTGCAGCAGATTGTATTTTTGCATTCACTAAATTTTCAAATCCATTAACAAGTTTACCCGTTTGTTTAGCTTGTTTTATGAGTTCCCTTAGTTCTTCTCTCGCCACTCTTGCAGCAACTTTTGTGTTAATCCCTGCATCAGCTCTTGCTCTTCTATAAATAAATCTAAGATTCTGATTTGTGTATTCATCCTTAGCTTGGCCTCTTTTTTCTTTCACAGTTTTCATAAAGTAGTGTTTGTAGAGTTGCATCCCTCTTTTTTCTTCAGGGCCAATTTTGTTTTTGTCCCCCCTAAAGAATAAACCCTTTGCAATTAGTTCTCGTTGTTTTTGAGAAATATCTTTTCTTGTAAATACTTCAAGCATTAGTTTTAATCCAGAATCTTTTATTTCACTAACAATTCCTCTTGCTCGAATTGGATTTTGAATAGCTTGAGTAACAATTTGACGTGTTTTCTTTGCTCCTTGATAGTGACGAAAAATATCAATTGCTCCGCCCACTGGTATTAATGCATAACCAATTGATTTAATTCCCCAGTTTGGATGAAAAACAAATGGAAGCCCTGCCAGCATTCCACTAAAAACCCCAATTTTTGATTCTCTTGCTTTAATAGCTCGGTTAAGTTGTCTTCCAATTTTTTGGTATCTTGTTTGAGCCCTAACTTTTCCAAGGTATCTTTTTGTTGGTTTAAAAGGTTTCTTCATAAAAACCAACCCCCTTTATTCGTAAGTTATATTCAAATCTTGTAGTTTTGGTCTGGCACTTATTTTGTTTAAGAATCTGTCTTGCGCAGCAACTTCAGCGTTCCAAGTACAATTCTGAGTTCCTCCACAAGAAGTAATATCTGCTTGATTACTACACCTAATCATCCCATTATCACTTTGTCCAGTAGAATCACAACTCCCTTGTAAAGTCCAAGAACAACCATAACTTGTACAAACCCCTTCACTAGCTATTGAACTGTAAAAACAATCCGCATAAGGTCCCCCATTTGAATAACAAGCATCATACCAGCTACACATATTGTAAGTATTACCACAATCAGTTTGATTTAAAGCCATACAATCTATATTTGCCATTCCAATACAACCATACCCCGTGGAGTTTGCCGCACAATCCCCATTATGTGAGTTGTATTGAGCACACCCTGTAGAATCATATGGGGACCCTCCACCCATTCCATAATCCATACAATATTTGTTGCTTGTTCCGCTACAATTTGCAGTAACTGCAGCTATTGGTTCAAAGAAATCATAGTAACCTGGTTTTACCAAAAATTGGAAGTATCTATTTGCAGTTACTCCTGATAAACTAATGTCAGTGTTTGCATTATAAGTTGAGGCACTCCAGCTTCCATCTGAACAATCACTTTGTGCACAACTTCTGTATTGTACACCAAGTTTTCCTGCACCAATATTAAATAATTCCATTACTTCGTTTGCATCAAATGCTCGGTTCCAAATTCCAACTTCTTCAATTCGACCATCTGTCCAATAGCCAGCTGGCGTTGCATTCCCATAAGCCCCAATAAATATTGGATCTGTTCCTGCAGCATAACTCGCGTGTCTTACCCCAACATATTCTCCATCAACATAAATTCTTGCATCGCTTCCATCAGAACTTATAACAAAGTGCTGCCATCTGTTCAAAATCATTTTTCCAGTAGTATCAATCTGTGTCGCTCCTGCCCCCCAATAAAAAGTTAATTGATTAGCAGAGGCCCATTGTGCATAAAACCCACTACTTGCACTTTTGCAAACAGTCATAACATTAGCAAATGAAGACAATTTTTGCCACAAAGAAATTGTAATTTGACTCGCATTATTAACCGCAGAAAGATTTCCTAAACTAATATAATCATCTACTCCATCAAAATCCATTGAATTAGTATCCCATAACCCTGCGCTTTTTACAGGGCAAGCACTTCCAGTACAAGTTCCATTATTGTCAAATACACTTGAATCATCAAATACGCCTGTATCATTTCCATCATTTAAATGCCATAAACCAATAAGTCCATTATTCAAATCAAGTTCTTTTGTTGGATCAATTTGTGAACCATAACTATGCCCGTTTCTATCTTCCCCATTATTCAAATTAAATTTCAAAGAAGAAAAAGTAGTTGAAGCAGAACCAGTATCAATTACTGGGGAAATATAATTAATATCAGTTGATGAGTCATAAGTAGGATATGCTTGTGCTAACTCGCTTACTTCAGAAAGAGCAAGTACTCTGTCCCATAAGCCAACATCAGCAATCGAACCAACAACATTGTAATCAGGACTATCAAAAGCATGCCCTATCCTAAATTCAGCAGTAGAAGCTAGTTGTAATAAATTCCCTGCCCCTCCATTTCCTCCTTGTGTTAATAATTGACCATCAACATATAACTTAACTTGGTTTGTTGCTACTGCACTATCATAAGTTGCAAGAACATGATGCCACACCCCATCATTAATTGCTAATGCGGTAGCAATTGAAGTATCATTATAATTTCCGCCATCTAGTTGTACTGCAAAATATCCAGAAGCATTTATCATAGCAAAAAACCATTGTTTTGATCCATCGCTAACAGAGGGTTTTCCAGCAAATATTTGAGTTCTCCCTGAAACAGTTGTTTTAATCCAAGCACTAAGTGTAAGATAATCTCTTGGATTTAGTGCAGCATTTGTTCCCAGTGTAATATAATCAGTTCCATCAAAACTCATAGAATTTGAATCTGTAACACCTGGTGCTTTAGCGGGGCATGCATCTCCAACACAAGTTCCATTATAATCTCCACCCATATAATCAACAAAAGTAGAATTAGTGTTATCATTTAGTCTCCAAAATCCAATTAAATTAAGATCACTTACTCCTTTTATTCCAAGGTAAGCCGGAACACCAGTTCCATGTGTTCTAGTGTTATTGAATATTCCGCCCATAAAATTTGTGTCCCAATCAAAGAAGAGTGATGTTGGTCCACTTGAAATTGGAATTGTATAATTTATTGTTCTAATTGAACTTGTTATAGTGTTCCCTATTGCATCAGCACACTTGACTTTCCAACTATAACTCCCTTCTGCAAAAGAATAACTAAACCTAACATTCACATCTTTTGCAACACTTGTGAGTGTATCAACTACAGTTGAATCAACTAGTAAATTACAATCAGGGATAGAACTATCATCCGTAACAACAAAGTTCAAATTAATTGGAACACTAGAAATATTTGCATCATTAACAGGGTAGGATAATGAAACTACAGGGTTACTTGAGTAAGAAATATTTCTCACTCCGCCCAAATCTGAAGTAGTTGCATCAACACAATTAACATCCCAAGTGTGTGTTCCTTCAGTTATTGTTCTTGGAATGCTATAAGTTGTGCCTGCAACTAAACCAACAGTAATATCGTTCACATCAACACTATCAATGAACAAACTGCAAGAGCTAACAGTTGTTGAGTTACTAAAACTAAAATTAAAATCAATCGGAACACTTGTCGCAGTAGAACTATTACTTGGGGCAAGTAAGTTAACTGACAAAGTTGTTGGTGTATCTTCTACAGGAGTTCCTTCACTTGAAGAAACTGCTAAATAATTTTCGCAAGTAAAACTAACTAATCCATAACTAAGTGTGTGTGTTAAATTTGAAGCTAAATTAGTATAATCTATTGATACGCTTCGAACTACTTTTGAACCCAAAGTACAAACATCACTTGTAGAAATTACAAAATTTGCTTTCTCTCCACCCCAAAAACTTGTAGAAAAATCCATTGCATTCGAACCGACAGTAACTCTATTAACTTGTATTCCTCCACCCGAATTATTTAGTAAAATCAGTAAGTAATTTCCGTCCGCTTTGACAGAAGCATTTCCCACCCCTAATAATTTTCCTCTTAACTCAAGTTCGCTTAGTTTAGAACTCGTACTCGAAGCAGAATCAGTATTAGAAACAACTACCCCAACAACAATCAAAGAAATAACAACAACAATTGCAATAATAACAAGATATTCAATCGTCCCTTGCGCCCTCTTAGAAAAAGAGTTTTTGGATTTAAACATGACAATAAATAGAAACAAAGAGGTATATAAAAGTAGTTTTCAAAAAATTAAAAAATTTGCCACCTCAATTTGTTCAAAATTGGTTTAAGCTTGGTTTAAAATTAATCCTTGTTCTTCCTTTGAACTCTTGGCTTTTTTAAAAACAAAATTCCTGGCATTTCAAGGTCTCCGGCAGATTTTAGTCCTTCACGAATCATATATCTTTGTGCATCAACTTGATCCAAATGAATTTTAATCAATACTTCTCGTTTTTCCGGAGTGGCTCTTTTTTGGACATAATCTAGTTCAGACTCATCCATTTCTTTTTGAGTAAGCCCCCTATAATATACTTCAAACCCAAATTCTTTAGCAACTCGAGCAAGAAATGGAAGATTTACTTTGTGAATAATAGTAACTAGTCTTCCTCCAGGAACAAGCGCTTTTTTTCCAAGTGAAAAAAACTTTTCGACAACCCCTACAACCCCTAGCTTTGAGTTAGCTGCCATGCAATTTAAAAGAAAACTTGAAAAAATCACATGCTTGCTTCTTGGTTTCATTTTTTCTAGTTCTTTAATTGCGTCCCCTCGAACATATTTCAATCTTCCTCTTTGTCCTTCTATTTTTCCAGCACGAGCAGATTTAGGAACCAAGAGTCGAGTATCAACTGCAGTAAAGTGTCTAGCTCTTCCTTTACTTAATCCACGAAAGTACTTAGCAAGTAAAGGCAAGGGATTTCTTCCAGAGCCAAATTCAGCAACATTCACTCGAAGAGGTCTTTTTACTTTAAGTCCCATTTTTTCACAATCTTAATTAGACTTTGCAAGAATAAAAGACTTCTTTTCCAAAAATCAACAGAATCTGCTTTCTTTGTAATTTGGAGAATCTTTTGTTATTTTTATATCATGCGGATGGGATTCAGCTAAACCAGCTTCTGTTAATCTATCAAATTCCCCTTTTTCTCTTAGTTCTTGGATTGTTGCAGCACCCACATAACCCATTCCTCTTTTGAGCCCACCAACGTATTGAAATATAACATCTTTTAATTTTCCTTTGTAAGGAATTACTCCTTCTACTCCTTCAGGTACAAGTTGTCCTTTTCCTGTTTCGTTTTGTCCGTATCTTTCTCTTGAACCTTTGTGTATTTCCATTGCCCCTAAGGAACCCATTCCACGATAGTTTTTCCAGGGCTGGCCTTGTAAAAATATTTTTTCTCCCGGAGCTTCATCAGTTCCAGCTAGCATACTTCCCATCATTACACAATTTGCTCCGGCAGCTATTGCAATTGTAATATCGCCCGAGTTTGCTATTCCCCCGTCAGCGCAAATTGGCACACCATATTTCTCAGCAGCTTTTGCACAATCATAAATTGCTGATACTTGTGGTCTTCCAATTCCTGCAATTATTCTTGTAGTACAAATTGAGCCAGGCCCTTGTCCAACTTTTATCCCATCAGCTCCTGCTTTAGCAAGTCGCTCGGCTGATTCTCCAACTGAAACATTTCCCACAACGACATCAACTTTTGGAAAAACTCGTTTTATTTCTTTTAGTGTATCATAAACAGGTTTTGAGTCCCCGTGAGCCGTGTCAATTACAAGTACATCTACTTGTTCTTCAATTAATTTAGTTGCTCTCTCTAGTGCTTCTTTTCCTGTGCCAATTGCCGCACCCACTCTTAATCTCCCATTTGAATCAGTATTGTATTTTTCTGAGCTTCCTGTAATTATTCTTTTAACATCCGAGAAAACGTATAATCCACCTAGTGTTCCATCTTTATTCAATAAAGGCATTACTTTTTTCTTTTTCTCAAGCATTGTTTCATAAGCTTTTTTAAAATCAGTTCCACTTGGCAAAGTAAGCATACTTTCTAATGGGGTCATTACCTCGTTAGCAAGTAAAGAATCATCACTACAAAACGCAAAATCGTTTCCTGTGAGTATTCCAACTAATTTTTCATTTTTATCAATTACCGGAAAGCTACTAAACGAATATCCTTTTTCTTTCATCTTAGTTTGAATTGTTGAAATTGTATCCCTGTCACAAACAAAAATTGGTTTTTCTATTAATCCATTTAAATGGTATTTTACTTTTGCTACTTGAGCAGCTTGTTCACCAATAGACAAGTTCTTATGTATAATTCCAAGTCCACCAAGCTTTGCTAAATTAATCGCCATTTTGCTTTCAGTAACCGTATCCATTGCCGCACTAACAATAGGGATTTTTAGTTTAACATTTTTAGAAAAAAGTGTTTCAACGTTCACAAGATCCGGCATTACTTCAGCGTAACCTGATCTTAATCTAACATCATTAAAAGTAAGTGCAACCCCGTCTTTAGCTGCTTTTTCAAGTAAGAACTTCTCTACCATATTTGAGTATGAAACGAAAGAAATATTAATTCATTTTAGAGGACTAAAAAAAAGTTGGGCAAAAATTAACTACCATTTAAGCCATACTTTACTAAAAAGAAATCACCACTGCCCCTATTGGTTAAATTAACATCGTTGCCAAAACCCAAAGTTGTAGAAGTAAAATAACCCCCTAAATAAACATTACTTGAACTATCAACAAAAACCGTTTGGCCAATATCATTACTTACTGATATTTTGTTAGCAGGGTTCTTTGCCCATTGTGCAACCCCACTAGAATTATACTTCACAACAAAAAAATCATAGTTAAGATCCGCCCCATTGTGTATCAAGTTAACATCATTGCCAAAACCCAAAGTGGGCGAAGCAAAAGAACCCGCAACATAAACATTATTATCAGAATCAACAAAAACAGAATTAACATGTTCATAAGATGTCCCTGTTTCAGAACTTGCGCCTCGCGCCCATTGTGCAACCCCACTAGAATCATACTTCACAACAAAAAAATCATTAGACCCCATATTAGTTAAATTAATATCATTACCAAACCCTAAAGTAGTTGAAGTAAAATATCCTCCCGCATACACGTTTCCAGAGGCATCAACAAAAACAGAATAAGCAGTCTCAGTGCTACCCCCAGTCCCACTACTTGGCCCCTTTGCCCATTGCGCAACCCCACTAGAATCATACTTCACAACAAAAAAATTTGGTTGGTTTGGATTTGAATTTGTTAAATTAACATCATTGCCGAAACCAAGATTGGGAGAATAAAAAGTCCCTGTCAAGTAAACATTCCCACTAGAATCAACAAAAACAGAATTACCCTGCTCAGTATAAGGTCCTGTGCCAACTGCATTTTTTGCCCATTGTGCAACCCCACTAGAATCATACTTCACAACAAAAAAATCTATTCCGCTTCCATTATCCAGGTTAACATCATTTCCAAAGCTAATAGATTCTGCGCTAAATCCGCCAGTAGCATAAACATTCCCACTAGAATCAACAAAAATAGAATTAACCCCATCAGTAGTTGTTCCCGTTTCTCCAATGGGCCCTTTCGCCCATTGCGCTACACCACTAGAATTATACTTCACAATAAAAAAATCTGCAACACCCCCAACACCAGTATTAATTAAATTAACATCATTTCCAAAATGAAGGGATGCGGATAAAAATGAACCGGCAACATAAACATTCCCACTAGAATCAGCAAAAACCGAAACAGCCATATCCCAATCCCCCCCAGTTTCACTTTCAGAAGTCTTTGCCCATTGCGCTACACCACTAGAATTATACTTCACAACAAAAAAGTCCCCATTTGTTGTACCGGTTAAATTAATATCATTCCCAAAGCCTAAAACCGATGAAGAAAAATAACCTGTAACATACATATTCCCGCTAGAATCAACAAAAATAGAATAACCGAGGTCAGTACCAGTTCCTGTTCCACTAACAGGATTTTTTGCAAACAAAGCGACAGGCGCAGTTTCGGGTATTGTATTCCTTGAAGCCAAACAATTTGCATTTGTATCTGCTCCTACACATTTCCAACTAACACTCGCCCCTTGTGCGGGAAATGTTGGTGTTGCATTTTCATCTCCAGTTGAACAAAAAGAATCCGAACCAAATGTAGTTACATTTGAAGCATAAGTTTGGTTTGCCGTTCCACACAATCCCGCAACAGCTTGAGTTCCATGAGAAGCTGAACAAGTTACATTCAAATCAGTTCCTAAACAATCCCAACTAACACTCGCACCAGCAACAGGAAAAGAAGAACTTTCATTTGCATCCCCAACAGAACAAAATGACCCACTAAAATCACTAGCACTCCAAACATAAGTTGTCGCACTAGAACCACAAACAGCAGTCAAACCAACAACAACTCCGCCAGTAGCAGTAGCATTTGAAACACAAGAAAACAAAACCGTTCTTGTTTCAATCTTTTCTAAACCATATCCTGAAGTATAAGTAACAACAACCACACACTCTCTATTACCACCAACAACACTACAACCACAAACATCAGCCAAACCAGCCAAAGAAAAAACCTTATTGCCCCCAATAGCCAAACTCTCATCAAAAACTTTTTCCACACCACCAACCGAAATTTTTGTAATTAACATTGTTTCTCCAGTATTATTACTAATATCAATTAACGCATCCCCTTGTCCATCAACAACCGGTTCAGCAAAACCAATAACACCCACACTATTCCTAATCTTAGCAGACTTAATCGAAGCCCCATCACCCGGACTAGCATTATAAATAATCCCAACAACAACCAAAGAAATAACAACAACAATCGCAATAACAACAAGATACTCAATCGTACCCTGCGCTCGAGAACCAAAAGAAAACATACAATACAAATAACAACAAAACAACTATAAAAAATAGTCACTCTACCAACTTAATTATTTTATTAACAACTTCAACATATTTTTGTTTTCTTAATTTACAAGCTACTCTTACTATTTGTTGTTTGTTTGCAGTAAATAACATGTTTGTTCTTATGTAACTATCAATCATCAAACTACCAGAGTCAGTTTCACTCTTTTTTAGTTCAACCGCGAAGTCATCTTTGGCAGAGTTTTTTGAAGTAATTTGGCATAACAAAATATCTTCTTTCATTTCATTAGAAAGAACTAAACAAGGACGCATTTTTGTATTAGATAAATCAGTATAAGGAAAAGGAAAAATTACTATATCTCCTTTCACAAGTGCTTCCATGCCTCATCCTCTTCCTTTGTGTTCCAAAGTTTTGCAAGTGATTTTTCACTAGCCAAATAAGTGTGAAGCCCGCCAATTTTTTCACTTTCTTTTTCAAAAAGTTTTTCGCGAACAGTTTCCCTAATAAACTCTTGAACATTGCCATACCCAAAAGTCTTAGAATATTTTTTTGCTTGAGAATATACTTCGTCAGAAAGCTTCAAATTAATCTGTGTACCCATAGATACTAATTGATACCAAAAAGTATTTAAATATACTCACAAGAAATTAGCTTTTGAAAGTGACCTACTATCCAAAACAAATGAATAAGTTGACAAAACACAAAAATAGGAAAAATTGAATTACTTTATAGTTGTATTTTTGAAAAAAAGTAACTTCCTAACCAAAGGAAGAATCCTGTTATAACTACAAGTACTACTAGGTCAGTTGGTATTCCAATTGTTACTGCTCCAGTTAGGGCTTCGCGCATCCCATCTACCCCGTAAGTTAAGGGGTTTAATCTTACTATTACTTCCATTATCCCCGGCAATGCATTAAGCGGAAATAGTGCGCCTGAGAGAAAAAATAGGGGCATTATGAAAAAGTTTACAATGAGTTGGAATCCTTGCATATCCTCGAGTAGCGAAGCAATTGCAGTTCCTACCGCAGTGAATAGTATCGCAATTAGGAACATGAAAATTATTGCAACGGGTAACATTAATGGGTTTGCTATTTGTACTCCTGCAAATAATGAAATTATTAGTACTATTAGGCCTTGGAATACGGCTACGCTTGCTCCGCCAAGGGTTCTTCCAACCATTATTTTTGTCCTAGAAACTGGGGCAACTAGAGTTTCTTTTAGGAATCCAAATTGTCTGTCCCAAATTACTTCCATTCCTGAAAAAGTTGCTGTAAAAATTATGCTCATTGCAATTATTCCTGGTGCAAGGAACTCTAAGTAATTTCCCCCACCCGCTTTAGCAAACATTGGCCCAAACCCAAATCCAAGCGCAAGTAAGAACAATATTGGCTGACCTAGTGAACCAACTATTCTTGCTCGTGAACGCAAGTATCTTTTTATTTGTCTTAACCACAAAATATGAATTGTCCCCATAAAAACCACAAATTTTAATCTAATATTTTCTTTTTCATTTTCTCCAAGTTACATTCTTCCCCTTTTCCAACAATTACTTTCTCAATTTCTTTTAATTTACCTTCTTGATCTTGTATGTATCATTCTCATTAAGCTACTTCCTTTTCCTTCTTCTTCCCTAATATTGTATCCAGTGAGTTTGATGAATGCATCTTCAAGGTTCTTTGTTTTTGTCTTGGCTTTAAGTTGTTTTGAAGTCCCATCAGCCACTATTTTTCCATGATCAATTACCGCAATCCTGTGTGCAACCCTATCCGCTTCATCCATGTAATGGGTTGTAAAAAAAATTGTTATTCCTTCATCTTTGTTTAATTTCTTAATATAATCCCAAATATGGTTTCTTGTTTGTGGATCAAGTCCAATAGTTGGTTCATCAAGGAAAAGTATTTTTGGGTGATGAAGTAACCCGCGAGCAATTTCTAATCTTCTCTTCATTCCACCCGAAAACTTTTTTACAAAATCATCTTTCCTATCCCAAAGTTCAACAATTTTTAAAAGTTGTTCAATTCGTTGTTTCATTAGTTCTTTTTTTACTCCGTAAAGTACTCCGTGTATTTCCATGTTCTCTATTGCAGTAAGTTCTTCATCAACACTAGGATCTTGAAAAATTATTCCAAAACTCTTTCGCACATCATCAGAGTGTTTTAAAGTATCAAACCCGTTTAGAGAAATTTCTCCCTTTGTCGGGTGAAGTAGAGTAGTAAGCATTTTTATTGTAGTGGATTTTCCTGCCCCATTAGGTCCAAGGAAAGCAAATATCTCTCCTTTTTTAACAGAAAAAGAAATATTATTAACCGCGCAAAGTTTGCCAAATTCTTTAGTCAACCCCTTAACTTCAATAATATTTTCAACCATATGAAACACAAAGACAAATGATTGGATTAAAAAGGAATTGTTTGAACTTAGAAAACGCAAAAAATTAACTTTATTTCAAACACATTTTGCAAAAAAAAATTATTGAGGAACATATTTCACTAAAAAGAAATCAGAATAACCAAAAGGTCCGCGAGGAATTAAATTAACATCATTACCAAAACCTAATGATACAAATGAGGAAGCACTAAAATTTCCACCTAAATAAATATTATTACTTGTATCAACAAAAATAGAACTAGCTGTAGATGACCTACTATAGGGAGTACTAATCGGCCCTTTTGCCCACTGCGCAACTCCGCTAGAATCATACTTTACAACAAAAAAATCACTTCCTCGACTAGTCAAATTAATATCATTACTAAACCCCAAAACAGAAGAACCGCTTTGTCCAGCTAAATAAACATTACCACTAACATCAGCATAAACCGAATAACCATAATCTGCTCCAGTCCCAGTTCCACTAATAGCACCTCTAGCCCACTGCGCCACCCCACTAGAATCATACTTCACAACAAAAAAATCATTTGGATAACCCCAATAATCTGCTACTCCATTAATAGTCAAATTAATATTATTACCAAAACCCAAATTAGCTGAAGTAAAATCACCACTCACATAAACATTTCCACTCGCATCAACAAAAATAGATCTAGCATAATCTGCTGAAGCCCCAGTACCACTAGTAGCACCCCTAGCCCACTGCGCCACCCCACTAGAATCATACTTCACAACAAAAAAATCATAGGATGCATTTTTAGTCAAAGAAACACCTGGGCCAAATTCTAAAGAAGGATAACTAAAATAACCTGCCAAATAAATATTGTTACTCGCATCAACAAAAATAGCTTGCGGTAAAACATCAAGTGCACCAGTAACATTAGTAAAACTTTTTACCCATAGTGCAGTACCACTAGAATCATACTTTACAATATAAAAATCTCCTCCATTAGTAACTGGATTAGTTAAACTAACCCCTGGGCCAAACCCTAAAGTGGGTGAATAAAAATTTCCAGTTAAATAAACATTTCCACTTGCATCAACAAAAATCGCAGTACCCAAATCAGAAGAAGCTCCAGTTCCACTAGTAGCACCCCTAGCCCACAAAGGGTTCCCACTAGAATCATACTTCACAACAAAAAAATCATCTGGATATTCACCTCCACTGAGCACCCCTTTATTAGTCAAAGTAATATTATTACCAAAACCTAATGAAGCTGACCTAAAATTACCACTCAAATAAACATTTCCACTAGAATCAACAAAAATAAATCTAGCATAATCTGCTGAAGCCCCAGTACCACTAGCAGGACCCCTAGCCCACTGTGCCACCCCACTAGAATTATATTTCACAACAAAAAAATCATAAGAACCTCGATTAATTAAATTGACATCATTACCGAAACTAATATTACTAGAAAAATAACCCTCTAAATAAATATTTCCACTAGAATCAACAGTAACTGAACCCGCACCATCAGAATTAACCCCAGTCCCAACAAAAGGGCTTTTTGCAAATGATGCAACTGGAGGAATATTTTGATTATTGTTACACGCACTTGTGTTATAATCCATGCAATCAAAATTACAAGTTAAATTTCCGCGCAAGTATCCTTTGCTAACACAAGTTTGTCCTCCAAGATTAGCCCCATCACAAACCTCAGGAGCACTAATCACCCCATCAGAACAATTGTAAACAGTAACCCTACTCGCACTAACATAAATATTATTTGGGTCAACCGTAGGATCTTTTCCATTCTCAGTAACCACATACTCATGCAAACCCACAACAGGATTATCATCACTATAAACACAAGTACTAGCAGCACAAACTACATCAGCAATCTTAGCTAAAATAGAAGCCCGCCAAACATCATAATCACTAACACCAGACTTTTGAGGCCAACTCAAATCAACCCCACCACCAGAATTTGGAATTGCACTCAAAACAGGTTTGGGCAAAGAAGAAGCCAAAATATCTTTTAACCCATCAGAAGAAATAGCATCACTAGAATCATTAACAACAACTTTTCCCGAACCAACCACGCTAGTAACAGAGCCAACCACAATTGAAACAACTAAAACAACTGCACCTAGCACAAGCAAATACTCAATTGCACCCTGAGCTCGAGAACCAAAACAAAACATACTAATAATAAACAGCAAAACAACTATAAAAAACTACTCAGAAAAGAAAAAACAGTTTTTTTTATTCAATTTCTTCTAAACCGACCTTTTTCAATATTTTTTCCATTCGTTTAAGAGCGTTAGTTTTTTTCTCACCATGTAATTTGTTTTTGTAAAAATAGTATCTTCTCACAATTTCTTCCCTAGCAGCCGCCCTAACAACACTATCATTAATTATTCCTTTTTTTGCCATGTTAAGTCCCATATCTGTTGGTGATTTGTACTCGTGCATAAAATTGTCTTTTGGAGCAATTCTTTGAATTATTCTTTTTAAAATTGCAAAGTTCTCAATATCTCGGTTGTAATTAACTGAAGTTACTCCGTATGCTTCTTTGTGAAATGGGTCAATTAGTATTCCGTCATGTATATCGGCTGTTGCTGCTTCGTAAGCAACATTTACTTCGTGATTTATGGGTAAGTTCCATATTGGGAATGTTTCAAATTTTGCAAATCCCGAGTCCCCGCCTAATCTGTTTTCATTATATATTTGGGATAAGCAAACAAACATTTTTCCAGAGTTCGCTCCACACCCAGTTACCCCAACTATTTTTTTATCTGTTGGAATTAGTTCTTGGGAATCAAAGCCCTTCCCCCCAAAAACACTTTTCAAATCAACAGGATATCCTTGAATTATAGAAGTTGTAAATAATTTCTTTCCTTTCTTCTCTAACCTTTTCTTAAACTCAATAACTTTTTTTTGTCCATTAAAAAAGGTTGCAACTATTCCAATAACACAAACCCCATTTTGTCCAAGTATTTGAGTTTCTTTTTCAGCTAATTTATCAAGAGTAAGACTAGTATCACTCCAAAGAGTCCCTTTCTGGAGTTCAATTGAGTTAACACAATAAAGCATCCCCAAGTCTTTCCCAAGTTTCTTTAGCAAATGTAACTTGTTGTCTGGGTGGTATCCGGGAAGCACACGAGAAGCATGCCCATCAAAAGTTAATCTTCCCCCTATCTCAAAGTAAAGCTTCCCAAATTTCTCCACTCTTTCACGAATAGCTTTCGCCTGAGCATTAAGATATTTTTTATTATCAAATCCAATTTTTTTCAAAAAGTAACACCAATTTTTTAAATAAAATTCTATTAAACTTAAACGCCCCTAGGGATATAATTAGCATGGTCTTTGTCAATTAAAACTCTTTTTAGTTCTTCACGCACACGAGGATTTTTGCATTCAGCAAAATATCGTTGAGCAAAATATTGACCCTCAGTTGGTTTGAGATAATTCAAAACAACTATTACATTCTCAACACATTTTTTTTCACCCATATTTTTGGCAAATTCTTCAAAATCAAGTATTACTCGCCCAAAGGTTTTCCCTTTTGGATAAAAGTGCCAAAAATCAACATATTTTTTGAACGCAAACCCAACAGAGTGTATTGTCGCAAGATCTTTTGCAAGGGATTTAATTAATTTTCTATCTTGGCTCACAGATAAACGTGAAAGAAAAACTGGCCTACCATAAGCATCATGTACAAGTTGGAGCTTTTTTTTAGCTTCCATGTTGGGCATAAAAGTTGACAAATAATAAGGGTTTACTTTTCCTCCAACTAATTCTTTTCTAAGATCAATTTTATGATATCCTGCAACAGGAAGTCCAGCTTGTTTAAATGCCCCCCAAACTTTTTGTCGCCCAATTATATCCTCTCTTGTTGGAGGACTACGAGTTTCAGTTAGTTCAGAAAATGGCACTTTTATTGCAGAGTTCCAAACTTTCCCCACCACCCCCAAATTTCTAATTTCTCCTTTGAACACTTCTCCAGATCTTCCATTTCCAATAAGTCCACCTTGAGTAACTAAGTTATTTACAATTCTCGGAGCCTTTATTTTTCTAAGAATTCTTTTATTTACTGGCATGAAATAAAAGTATTGTTGGAAATACTTAAGCTTTTGCCAAACACAGAATCACAAAACTACTTTTAGCAAATTTTTTAAATCCAAACATTTTGGCTTTAGATTTTTTTCGATACCATTATAACTCTTTCCCTCAACAAAGTTGTTCCTGGTGAGCAGTTGAATTCTTTATATAAGGGCCCCCCGCTTAGAGCGTGGCAGGCAGAGGCTATTGAGGCTTGGGATAAGCATCGAATAGGCATAATTCAGGCTGTTCCAGGCGCAGGAAAAACTATTTTAGCAGTAAAATTATTTACTCAAAAGCTTGAAGAAGAAAACAACTTAAAAGTACTAATTGTTTGCCCAAGGTTAACTCTTATCCAACAATGGGTCGATGCAATTTCAGAGTTCTCAAATATTAAGAAAAATGAGATTTATGAAGTTTCAAGTAATAACGAATCAAAGGCATATGTTTGTGCCCAAGGAAAACTCGCAAATTACAAAGTTTTTATTTCAACTTTTCACCAAATAAAACAATTCTTTAATGAGTGCAAGTGGAAGGATCACAATTGGCTTTTAATTGTAGATGAAATGCATAACACTACAGAAAATTACAAGTTCCCAAATGCTCCAATAAAATACAAGTTAGGCTTATCCGCAACTCCGAAAAAGAAAGGCAGGGATGCTGATTTTAATTTAGGAGGAATAGTTTACACCTACTCTTTCTCTCAAGCCTTACAAGATAAAATAATTCTTGACCCCGTAATTAAAATTGTTTTTTACTCAGTAA
>Ga0172379_10004547_pt1 | contig 20330 bp, 25 predicted proteins | sample GrowelOW334metaG_FD_119756 | JGI IMG/M metagenome (GOLD analysis project Ga0172379, IMG submission 119756) | Groundwater microbial communities from an aquifer near a municipal landfill in Southern Ontario, Canada - Groundwater well OW334 metaG | ecosystem: Environmental > Aquatic > Deep...
ACTAAGATCATTTAACATCTCTTTAATTGTCATCTTATCATATTTTTTCAAGAACTCATAAAAACAGGCGAATTTAATTGCGGTATGAAAATTGTTTTGTTGTTTATAAATAATTGTATTAATTGCTTCGGTTATAGTTGGAACAACAAATACTTGAGATGTAAATAGGGCATCGCCCATGAGATCTAATCCCATATTAGATGCATATATATTAAAATGCTGAGTAGCGATAGATGATGTAATTGAGCATATCTTTTGCAATCTATTATCATACCAAGGTATTGTTTCGGGATTTTGATCATTACGAATTACAATAGTAATCTCATCATTATGTTGATATGCAAATAATGTACCATCAACCTCCATACATAACTTTACGGTTGTCGAAAGCATACTTTCAGCAAATTTAGTTCCATATGGTTTATCCAATAAAGACGTTACTTTATTAAATGAACGCCCATTAATATTGATGATTATTGGGACTCTATTTAATAAACGATAATTAGTGGTATCGATGTAGGTATCGATCCTATCTTTTAATTTTTGAGATGACATATGTAATAATATAACTCAGCGTACCGGTTGTGCAACCCCGCGCGGAATTGAATTTTTTATATATTGCAAATAAGCGATTATATTGGTTTTTACATTGCCTTGTATTTTAGTAGCCAACTGTCCAGCAGGATTTGTATTTGATAATGATGTTAATTGTGGGCTAGTATTTAAAATATTAATACGATTATCTATTTCTTGTGCAGTTAATGCGCGAACAAACGCATTCTTATTATTGAATAAATGTTGAATTACTAATTTGGAAAACTCTACTAATTTTTTTAAATCTTGGTCTAAAATGCCAGAGGTATCTATGCTAGCAGAGTTATTAAACATTTTTACCATATCATATTTAGAATTACTAATATAATATAGGGTGGTGTTTAGGTAATTTGCTAATCCATTTATTTGATTAGTGATTGTTTGACCAAACCCGGTATAGATAGAGGGAAACAAAGATTGGATTTGAAATAATGGCGGTGTTCCTGTAACAGACGGTACCGGAGTTTTAATGGCACCTGGATCTTGCGCTAACTTTTCTAATAATTTTTTTCGAAACTTATTCATGATAACATATCAAATTATTATAGAATTTTAGTTCCTTCATAATCGAATCTAATTGGAACTTCACGCAAATTAGCTTGATGCAATACTTTCTTTAGATTTGTTTTATCTTCAGTATAAAAAAGCAGGAACCCACCACCGCCAGCACCAATCAATTTACCACCTATAGCGCCATTATTCATTGCCAATTCATACCAAGCATCTATATCTGGATTACTCATTATACCAGAACGTTTCTTTTTGTGTTGCCAATGTTGGTCCATAATTTTACCAAATTCGTATAAATTTCCACGTTCTAATGCTTCTTCGCTTTTATAACCCAAATCTTTTACATAATGTAAATTATCAATCATTTTCATATCTAATAATTTAGATTTATCATCTTGTTCTTTAAGAACCATGGAGGCGGATCGATGGAATCCAGTAGAAACCATGATTAGATTATTTTCTAATTCATTGAGTACGTCATCATTAATATTAAGTGATCTTGCTTCTACTGTATCATCTTTATTGAAATCAAATACTGTTAATCCTCCATAAGCGCTTATATATTGGTCTTGTTTGCCTATTGGTTCTTTTAATAAATCAATTTCTATATGACATGCCATTTCAGCTAATTGTTGTGGTGATATTAATTGTTTTTTAAATTTGTATAATGTGCGCAATAAAGCAACAGTAAAACTTCCGGAGGATCCTAAACCAGTTCCAGCTGGCTGATCGGCTAAGCTAGTAATTTCTATTCCTGTATTTGTTATTCCTGTAAGTTTTAATGCTTCTCTTATTATTGGATGACTGATTTCATCTACATTTTTAACTCTTTCAATCTTAGAGTAACGCAATATAATATCATCACTTGTTGTTTTGTGTATTGTGGTGTACACATACTGTTCTATGGCTGCAGATATTAAGAATCCACCAAATAATCTATAATATGAAGGGAGGTCTGTGCCGCCACCGCCAAGTGTGATTCTTAAAGGACTTCTTCCAATAATCATTTAATCCTCTTGCTTTTTATATCTGGCAATAAATCTAACACAGATTGTGTTATTGCGGCTTTAGAGGATAGTGATTGTATCCACCCTAATGACTTAATTTTTTCATTATTTAGCCTAATTACTGGAACATCGCCTTTCCAACCACGATTTCCACCAGTATATTCTAGTTTTAAGTCTGTAATAGATAGTATTTCTTTAACTATGTTTGCTATTTCGGTTACTGTAATACTATCATCAGTTGCAACATTATACGTTTCACATTTAGATTTCATATTATCATTAGCTAGCAATACTGCGCGAATAATATCTTTGACATAAACATATGACTTGCTTTGCGTTCCATCGCCCAGAATTTGAAGGGTTTTAGGATTTTTAATTAATCGTTTTGTAAAATCGTATCCAACACCATGTGTTTGTCTTGCCCCAACTACATTAGCAAATCTAAATACGCATGCCGAGATATCGAACATATGACAATAAGAATTAATTAGCGCTTCTCCGGCAAGTTTACTTGCTCCATAAGTAGAAATAGGCAAATCCATTTGAGAATTTTCTTTAAAGAAAGTATCTCCACCATCACCATATATTCCACTACCTGATGCATATAATATTCGTTTTATGCCCACATTACGCATTGCTTCTATAACATTATTAGTTAGATATGTTCCTTTATAGAAATCAATAGTAGGATTAGTAATTGCTTTTGAAATATCTGGATTGCTTGCTAAATGAATTACAACATCATAATTATTTTTATCTGAATTGTATGTACCTTTTCGCATAGCATGGCACAAACCTACAATATCACTTGCGTCGCCTCGTATAACAGATAATCTTTTATCATTACTGTGGTGTTTATAATGCCATCTTCTTCCAGAAGAAAAATTATCAAATATAGTTACTTTTTTTGTATCAGGTCTTGATAATAATTCATCTACGAAATGACTACCTATAAATCCCGCTCCGCCACATATAAAGTATTTGTTCATTATCTGGTGGATTCCCATTTTGTCTGAGTAACTTTAAGAATTGGATGACTTACTAATAAATGTAATATTACTGAACATAAACCTTCAGAATGCGGGGTTATGCGGTCTACTTCTAATGTTGGAATCACAACACAAGCACCAGATTTTTGTTTAGTATATCCACCATCACGACCCACTATTCCAAATATTGAAGAACCCTTAGTAATAGCATAATCAATTGCTTTTACTAAATTCATAGAAACATTTTTCTCAGAACTGCCACCACCAACAGACAGAATTAATATTCCATCAAATTCATTTAGTTTTGATCCTTTGAGCCATTCCGAAAAACAACTGTCCCATCCTTCATCATTAATGCGCGCTGTTAGTTCTGGAACGTTATCAACCGGGGTATATGTTTCTATTTGGCATATTTTTCGAAAATCATTTACCGCATGAGATGCTGTTCCAGCAGACCCTCCAACACCAAGTATAAACAATCTACCATTATTATCTTTTATACGTAATAATCCATGAGCTAATTTTTCTATTTCTTCTCTATCAATTGTAGAAAGGATAGTAATTGATTCAATAATATATTTTTCAGAAAATGCTCCATTTGTACTCATAATGTATACCCAGCCTTTTGTGCATCATTGTAAAACATTTTAACAGTGTCCAAACTGAATTCCTCAAGATTTTTATCAAATAAATTAAGCTTAGAAAGCAAATCATGAGCCACAGTAATTATATCACAATTACAGGCTTCTGCTTCTACAATGTTATAAAGTTCTCTTGGACTAGCCCAGAGTAATTCAATGCTTGGATCTTGTCCTTTACAAATCAAAAACATACTTTTCATAAATGGTTTTGGATCACGACCAGTATCAGCAATTCTGCCAGCAAAAACGCTAACTACACTTGGAGCACCGCCCTTTAAAGCATAAGCTGTTTTAATTACTTGAGCTGTACTAAAAATGGCAGTAACATTTACTTTAACACCGCTATGCGATAATTCATGAACAATACCTGCCGTTGATTCGCCTTTGGTATTTGTAATTGGTATTTTTACATATACATTATCAGCCCAAGTAGATATCTTCTTGGCTTGTATTTTCATTTCATCAAGATCATCCGAAAATACTTCAAAAGAAATTGGTTTATCCTTAATTTCAGATAATACCTCTTTAGCAAATTCGGTATAGTTTTGAATACCCGCCTTTTTCATTAAAGTGGGATTTGTTGTGAATCCAGAAATAATAGGATTCTTGTTTAATTCTAATATGGATTTTAGATCCGCGCCATCTGCAAATATCTTAATATTTAGCTTTCTCATAACTTATAATATATCGTGATAAGCCATGATGTGCTCAACAAAATCTCTTAAATCTTTTCCATGAAAAGTTGGCAGAATATTTTTTTCTTTTAATATATCCATATCTCTAATAACAGAAGGACCGAGTAGTGCTGTTTTCAATCCAAAATTATGACCAGCAATGACATCTGTAGCTCTATCACCAACCATCCAAGAATACTTTTTATTAAAACTACTATATTTTCTAAACGCTTCTTCTAATAAACCTGTCTTAGGTTTTCTACACTCACAATTGTCTTCTGCCCTGTGTAAACAAATGCATGGAGCTAAAAACACTCCAGATCTTAATTCTATCTCAAAATGAATATTTATTAATTCTGATTGAGATATTTTACCTTTAGCTGCGGCAGGTTGATTGGTAGCAATAATTAATCCATATTTTAATTGACTAAGGATTTTTAATTGTTCGGAAACCCATGGAAATATCTCTATTTCATTGGTAGTCATTGGGCTATCAGTTGATCCGTTTGGACGAATCAACAATTTATTTAACACCCCGTCTCTATCAAGTATTATTAAAGCATTTTTCATAAATTATTATCTAAACGTTTTTCCAAAACATTCATATTCAAAATTAATTAGCTTATTAGGATCTAAATAGTTTTTTGTGTCTATAATTAAAGGTCTTTTCATTATATGATAAATATCATCAAAATTAAAGCTCCTAAATTCCGACCACTCTGTTAATAGCACTAAAGCATCAGAATTAACCATAGCTTCATTTATTGAATTAACACGTTCGATTTTTACTCCAGATTCTAAAATTTCCTTATTATCAGCTTGAGGGTCATAGCATTTACAATTAACTCCCAATTGATTTAGCATATTAATTATCTTCAAAGCGGGAGATCTTCTTACTGTGGATGTGTCTGCTTTATATGTAATCCCTAATATTCCAACATTTTTACCATTAAGAACACCAAGTTTTGATTCTAACATTAGAATTACGTCATCAAATGTTCTATCATTAACGGCAAAAATTGCATCAAGAAACGGTGTATTTTCATTATGTTCAATAGCAAATTTTTGAAGTTGTTTTACATCTCGCGCCAACGTCCCACCAGAAAAACCTAATCCTGGCATTAATAATGCTGACTTACCAATTCTTTTGTCAAATTTTAATGCCTTGCCAACTTTTATAGCATCAGCTCCTAATAATTTAGAAATACGACCAATTTCATTTGCAAATGAAATTGAAGTCGCTAAAAATGTATTTAACGCATGTTTTACCATTTCCGAACTTTTTAAATCCATAGTTATCTTTTCAGTATCAAACGGCTCATAAAGTTTCAATACATTATCTAATACAAAAGACTCATTTGCACCAAAAACCAACATATCAGGATTTAAAAACCTATTTATTGCTTGTCCAAGTTTTAAATTCTCTGGAGTATAAACAACACCAGATTTCCAATTTAGATTATTTATTTTTACAATACGTTCTACATATTCACAGGTCCCCAAAGGAACTTGGCTAGTGATAATAAGCGGAGTGTTTTCTTTTAGGTATACAGAAACATTACACGCTGCAATTAAAATTGGACTAATATCCACTTCATCTTTTTCGTTAACTGGAGAGTCAAATGCAATTATTACATAATCGCTATCAAGTGCCTCGCTATAATCATTTGAGATTCTTAAATTATTACTATTCATATATAACTCAAATGATTCTTGTAATCCTGGTTCGTATAAAGGCAATTTAGAATTTTGTAATAACTTAAGTTTATTTAAATCGGTTTCTATTCCAACGACATTATAACCTTTTGCACAAAATCCAACTGCATTAATACAGCCAAGGTGCCACAAACCAATTATCATTATTTTAGTTGAAGACATTATTTATTAATCCAATCTGTAAAGTCTTGTAATCCCTGAAATGATCCCACTTCATAAAATCTTTCTTTTACTTCAAACCCCGCCAACCTATTTTCAAGACTTAATTTGTGTAATAGTGTATGTAATGCATATTTTTCGTTTTGTGGAATTTCGGATATTAAATGGTTTGATAATATAGAAAATCCGTAATCTATATGAGTAAAATAATCTATAGACTTTGTAACATGTTTTTTGTCATATAGGATAAGTTCATTGTTAACTATTACATTGCTGGTATCAAATTTTCCATTATTTTCAAATATAGTCATCATTGCATCATGTTTTGAAGATAAGAATTTATTATAAACTTCATTAAAATTTATTGGTAAATAAGAATCTCCATATATTATACCGAACGATGAATTGAGACGATGTTGGTCATATAGTTTTCTAATAGCGCCGCCAGTACCAGTTAGTAACTCTCCCTCATCAAGATAAGATATATTTACTTTATTAAATGATGTGCCAACATGATCTTTAATCATATGACCCAAATGACCAATACATAATATTATATCGTCGATACCATTATTGGTTAAATAGTCAAGCTGATAATCAATAAAGGGCTTATTAAATATAGTAATAAGTGATTTTGGTTTATCTTTTGTAAGAGGAAGCATTCTGATTGCCAATCCGCCAGCAAGAATAATACATTGCATATTCATAGCCTCCTAAGATAGACCACAAGATCTGAACCCCTTAACATATTCTCCCACTCTTTAACTTGAGCCTCTTTGACAAACCCTTTTAATAAATGAGAAATAGATGTTGCTTTATGTACACAAAATCCCGCATTTATCGAATAATTTGTCAACCCTTTAGCAGAAAAATATATTAAATGTTCACGTTTAAAAGAATGATAGTATGGTCCAAAAATATCAACTTCTGGGCAATCTATATTTGGAGTTTTGATCATTACAAATCCGCCAGGTTTAACTACTTGATAAATTTCAGATAAAAAATATGCCGGATCAGCTATATGTTCAATTACATCACATAAAGTGACAATATCAAACTGTTCTTTATTAGATCTTACATAATCAGAAATTGTGCCAGCATAAGTATCAAAACCATATATACTTTTCGTAACATTTATCGCATGCTGCGACACTTCTATACCAAAATGATTAAATCCAGCATTATCAAGAGCTTTTCGCAAATATCCATATCCACTGCCTATATCTAAAACTTTTGCTATATTTAGTCCAGTGATAAGAGACAATTCTTTTACTTGGCGAGTTGCTTTTTCAAGACGCCACGGTGCTTGAGTAATATATTCTCCATAACCACCAGCTATAGATTTATCACCTTCAAAATAATCCTCTTCATAAATTGGCGGGTTTTCTTCAATTTCCAATGAATCATTTCTAATTAATCTAGCAACGCCCTCATCTTCAAATAATTTAATTCCATATTTGGGATTTTCTGCAATATAATTAAACCATATAGGTGCATTATTGATGAAAGGTGCGGTAATACAGTTTAATTTTCTAAATGAATCGCCAAGTAAGGATACTATATCTTGACCCTCACTAGATATCAATGACATCCAGTGCTCAAAATTATTATGAGACATAGATAATAATCTTAAAAACCCATTATTAAAATGATCTTTTGTGTCAAAATAATTTACATATTTATTTGAAGATACAAAAGAAACATATTCCGACATTATATTTTCTCTTTCCTAAAGATAAGCGTTGTATTTTTAAACCAATAATATGGATTATCATTTGGTATAGAACTTCTAACTTCATTCGTTTCTTTCTCTAAATAAGTCATGCCTCTTTTAGAAAATCTATTTACAACTTCATGATTATCTAGACAATTTATATGCCCATCGCCACCTTGTCCCCTAACAGCCCAAGACATAATTAGTTTATTGTTACATGCATTAACAACATTATCTATCATTATGTTTTCAAATTGTTCAGGAATATGTTCTGCTACCTCTAAAAAAATACAATTGCCAGGGGTTTTAACTTTAAAAGATTTGGATAGATCTTGTTCTATTATATTATCAAACTGTTTATATTTAGGAATTTTACCTTCAAAACCTGTAAGATTTAAAAAACCATTTTCACTAATTTTTTTTAAATAATGTCCGTTGCCACAACCAAAATCATATAATGGAACATGTTTTTCATCTTTCAAAAAATCAATAATCCAATCGCATAAGGGTTCACATCGCACATGATAAAGTTTAATATCACTTTCCCAATATCCTGTAGAAGATATTTTCAATGACGCTCGCATTTTATTAATATCATCAGACATTATATCATAATCCTTTTCAATTCTAATTGATTAAGTAGTTGCATAATATCTCTGGCATTAATATGCGAACAGGGCGGTAATAAGTTTTCATAACCAGCAATTTGTAGACCTAAATGAGATATAGTTTCTTTCGTAAAAGAATCAAGACAATCATTATCCTGAATTATCCAATTTTCTGTATCTGCTTGTTTTATATTCTTATCAGATAGCCAGCCCCATCTTTTACCAATTCTATATGATTGCGGTCCATAGCTTCGCCCTCTATGATCAACAATACCATATCCTTCTGTTCCGTTTATTTCTAATTTAAATGTGCTTCTCCACCTATTTAATGAAACTTGGGAATTAAAAATAGTACCATCATCATTATGAGATATAAAGTGAGCTTCTTCTTCAATTCCAGTATTCCAAAATCCTTTCCAAGAACGGCAGTATTCTACCGTAATTGGAGAATTAGAAAGTTGTAACATTATATCAAATAAATGAACTGCCAAATCAGTTGTAACATTTCCACATCGTTTAGGATCTAGTTTCCATGATTTTTCCATACCTGGAGCATTCCCATGTCCCAATATCATATTTACAGAAATTAGTTTTCCAAATTTTCCACTTTTAGCATCTTTTATTGCTTGTTCTATTCCTGCAAAAAAACGATAATTAAAACCAACGTGTAGTTTTAAATGTTCTGGTTTAAGGCTAATAATTTTATCACACTCTTCTAAATTTCTACCAAATGGTTTTTCAACTAATACATTCGCGCCCATATCAAATGCTTTTTTTGCAACATCATATACAACATCATTTGGTGTGACAACAAAAATCCAATCTGGATTATCTCCACCAAGATCATTAAAATTATGTACTATAGGAACGTTATATTTCGCTTTTGCATTTTCTAGAGATTCAGTATTTATATCAAATACAGATGATATATTTACTAAATTATTTGTTAATTTAGATATGTTTTGAACAGCTTCAATTCTTTCTTTTCCTATAAGACCTGTTCCTACTATTGCTATCTTCATTGTACTCGCCTTAATGTAAACAATTCTTTATTAGAGAAGTCTGCAGAATTTATATCATCTCTAACATGTACAAATTTTCCATTGATTTTTTTTGAAGGAATTTTATCTTGCAAAAAATTACAGACAAAATTTGTGGGTTCACTTATATCGGTTCTAGTTTTAATATAACCGCCATTATCTATAACAACTTTTAATGTGTCAGTATCTACTGCCCCTGGAGCTATTGCAACAATTGAAGCATCAATACCAAGTTTTTCAAATTCCATACCAATATTTTCAGCAGCACGAACAGTTGCAACTTTAGTCAAAGCATAACCAGAAAATTCTGGATATCCATAAGCAGCTCCGCCGCCAGCAAAACAAACTACACGTAATTTTGCTCCATTTTTAACATGATCTGTGCAAGCCTTGATCATGATTAAATTACCAAGGACATTAGATGAATATTGATTATCCCACACTTGTATATCAGAATCAAAAATCCCACCAGATGGACCGATATTGCTAGCACAAAGAACAATTCCAATATTTTTGAATTTCTCACCGCTTATACTTTCTAGATCTAATATTTGCTGTTTAACGACATTATAACTAGACATATAATTAGATAAATTAGTTTTAACTTTGGATAATATACATTTTTTGTTTGGAACTTCTAACTCCATCACCAAATCAGTTGATGATATTGCAATTAAGTTTTTAGTAAAATTAGAACACTCTTTAGCTATATTATTACCAATACCTTTGCTCGCGCCAGTGACTATTATTAAGTCTAACATTATCATACCTTTACTAACCAGCTAACACCAAAAAGTTCAAAATTTGGAAAAGTTTCTTTTACTGCCTGAATTACACCAGGAAACGACACATGATTAAAATCATGACCACCCATATAACCACCCGGTTTAATTTTTGGTAACCAATGATCAATATCTTTTTTTACATTTTCATAATCATGATTTGCATCGATAAATACAAAATCTAAACTATTATCTGCATATAAAACTGATGCTTTGGTAGATGACATCTGCACTGGCGTAATTTTATCAATTACTGGCGACAAATTTTTTCTAAAAAGTTCATAAATATTCTTGTTATACGCCATGAATTCTTCATCAGTAGTAAATGCTTCTGGATTATCTTCTTCTCCAGTCCACAAATCAACTATATCTACTTTTATATTTTTGCCAGAATTTATAGCTTCTACAGCTAAAAATGCAGAAGACTTTCCTTTCCAAGCGCCAACTTCAACGATATGTGAATCCCTAGGCAAAGAATTTATAACATAATAATAAAGATTGCCAAAATCAAACCAACCTTGGATATTGTAATAAAAATGAGGAATAAACTTTTTTTCTTCGAAAAGCTTTTCAGCACCAGCTCTTATCTTAGCAAACTCATCTCTTAATAAAGATTCGTCTCTTAAACATTGCGAGCCCCAACCATATTTTTTATTAACTTCACTTAGTCTTTGTGCGCTAATTTTTTGTTTTTCAACAAACAAATCTGGATTAACATATTTGTAATGATATAGTTTGTATTTTTTAGAGCTATTTACTATTTTGCCTTGAGAGTTGGTTGAGTGACACCCACCTCCCTCATAACCTATTTTGGTAATATGCTTTTTATTGAATAGTAAATCTTTATCATATAAGGACGCTCTCCAAGAATCGTTCTTATCTCTAAAACCATAATGGATACTATTAACATCAAGATTATCTTTCATATTAACCATGTGCCAGCATTCAGATTTTATCTTGGTTGTTCCTAAAGATTCCTCATATTTTAATTCTTCTTCAGTAATGTCTAATAACTCGTCTGTATCACAAACTAATACCCAATCAGTTTTTGCATCTTTCCAACAATTTTCTTTTGTATCTAATAACATTTGGTCATTAACTTGACCGCCAGAATCATAATGCCTTATCTCACAACAATTGGCTTTGGCAATAGTAACGGTATTATCAGTAGATTGATTATCATAAATTACAATATGACAGTTTGGAAACCTATATCTATAATGATTTATCATTAATTGCAGTATAAGTTCTTCGTTGTATGTTACTGTGTATATAGTTACATTTGACATTAATAGGTACCTCTTCCAACTCCAACATTATTACAAGCACCATTTACGAGAAGGGCTCCCCTATAATTATGATTTAGAGAGGCGTGCTGACTACACAAAGCTTCAGTTGTTGAGCCTCTATGTTCCATATGATCTGGATGTAAAAATTCTCCATATCCATTAGGAAACATTTTACGATAATCAGTTGTCCTTTTTATATTTGGATTCCATGTAAAACCTGACCATAAACGATCGTCTGCAATTCTAACTAATCTATATTGTATGCCGTTACTTGTGGTTAATACTTCATCATGAAATTGTTTTACACCTTGACCACCATGACTAACATAAAAATTATTAAGATGACGAATCCAAATTTGATGTATATCTTCTCTTTCTTTTAAGATATCTATAGAGTTAGATATGAAATTTGGATTTCCGGTAAATACATAATCATCCTCACAATGTAGTATATATTCAGTATTAACTGCAGAATATGCTTTATCTATAGATTTTGCCTGACCAATTCTTACATCATTAAAAATAAGTTCAATTGCATTATCATATTTGCTAAGTATTTTATCTTTCATACCAATTATTGTAGAGTCTTCAACAACAATAATTTTTTCTATTGGATAGTTATTTAGTGATAAAAAACTATCAATTGTTTGCTCTAATAGATCAAATCTATTATAGGATGTAATACAGACAGTAATTTCATTCATGGCAAATCCTTCATATTAGGGCTTTTTATATGGAACACCGGGCTCTCTACAATCTGATGAATATGGCAATGGTTTTGCTAAACTTCTTGCTTCTACAAATTCTGCTCGCATACTTGCTTCTTTTGGATCATATGTTATTCCAATATTATATTTTAAGTTATTTTCAGATATTCTTTGCCAATTACTTTTAAGTTTTGCTATATACGCATTTACATTAACATATTTATAATGTAAAATTCTATATCTTCTTCTACTATTTACAACGTTTCCTTTGGAATTTGTAGAATGACAACCAGCTCCCTCATAACCAATTTCTGTTATATATCTTTTATTAAATAGCAAGTCTTTATCATAAACTGTATTTAATCTACCATCAGCATGACGCATTTGCAATCCAGTTTTTATAGATGCATAATCAAAATTATCTTCCATATTAACCATTTGCCAACACTCTGTTTTTATTTTAGTAGATCCAAAGGATTGCTCAATAAGCAGTTCTTCTTCAGTAATATCTAATAGCTCATCTGTATCACACACCAAAACCCAATCGGTTTTTGCATCTTTCCAGCATGAATTTTTTGTTTGCCACAATAAAATATCATCATGTTTTCCGCCGGAATTGTGTGAATATCTGACTTCACACCCATTAGCTTTTGCAATTTCTACCGTATTATCTGTAGATTGATTATCATATACTACTATGTGACAATTTGGAAATCTAGATCGATAATGATCAATCATGAATTTCATTATTTTTTCTTCATTATAAGTTACAGTATAAACAGTCAGCATCGGTTGTGCTCCAATTAATTTATTTCTTTGCGGAACTTCTATGGCAATACCGCGTAATCTTTCATAATCTTTTCTAATTTCATCTTCACTTCTTGTACACTGAATTCCCCATTTAAATCTTTTATTATCAGTACTTAATCTGGCGGCAGTTGTTTTGGCATGTTGAACAGCAATATCAGGATGTATATCTCTATAGTGATACATTATATATTGCTTGCTTCCAAACTTTACATTTCCAGTAGCGTTACATGAATGGCTTCCAACTCCATAATTTATTTCTTGAATATGTTTCTTGTTAAACAACATATTTTTATCATAACCAGGGTCTCTCATACCGTATTTGAATTCTTTAAAATTCAAATCATTACCCTTATTAATCATGGTCCATCCAGCCGCTTTAATAATAGTCGTACCAATAGACTCTTCATATTCTAATTCATCTCGTGTAATATCTAATAATTCATCAAGATCACACATTAGCACCCAGTCAGTTTTAGCATCTTTCCAACACGAATTTTTAATTCGCATATGTAACCCGTCATCAAGTGAATTCTTAGAATCATATGTTCTTATTTCACAGTTATTGGCTTTAGCAATTTCTACGGTTCTATCTGTAGACGAATTGTCATAAACTACAATATGACATCCGGGAAATCTAGATCTATAATGATCTATCATAAATTGAATCAAAATTTCTTCATTATATACTAACGTGTAAACCGTAATCATTAATCCCTTACCTTAATAGCTTTTCTAACTAAACTGTGATAATATGATCTAAGATCATTTTCATTTAATAAACAAGATAATCCCCATTTATTATTTATATTCTCTTGACTAAGTCTAGCATTTGTTTCAGTGATTTTGTTGACAACGAAATCTACATCAATGAATTTATAGTGATATATTTTGTATTTTTTATTACTATCATTGATTAAACCAACAGGATTAGATTCATGGCAGCCTGCACCATAATTTATTTCTTTAATATGTTTTCTATTAAATAAAAGGTGTTTATCATATCTAATGTGGCGGGCGCCATATTTAATTTTAGACAAATCAGAATACCCGTCTATATTCAACATGTCCCAGCCTTCTGTGCTAATTCTAGTTGTTCCAATAGATTCCTCATATTCTAATTCATCTCGTGTAATATCTAATAATTCATCAAGGTCACAAACTAATACCCAGTCAGTTTTAGCGTCTTTCCAACATGAATTTTTAATTCGCATATGGAGACCATCATTTAATGTATTTCCGGAATAGTAATATCTAATCTCACAGTTATTAATTTTTGCAATTTCTACAGTTCTATCTGTAGACGAATTATCATAAACTATAATATGACACCCAGGAAACCTGGACCTATAATGATCTATCATAAATTGAATTTTAATTTCTTCATTATAGGTTAATGTATATATTGTTAACATTTTACCACTTTAGATAAGTCAAAGTGTCTCTAACAGCAGACTCGACAGATCTATTACATGTTATGTATTTATCTAATTTGTTGCTACTTACGTAGATATTAGTTGGGTCTCCAACCGAACCGGTTAATTTTTCAGCATAAGAAAGAGTAAACGGCTTTTGAGAATTAGGATTCTTTTCATAATGCATTTTTTCCATAACACCAACAATATCGCGCCAGCTCCATGTTTCAGAAGATGTTACATTATAAGCGCCTGAAGGAATATTTTTTTCTTGATCTAATAATGTCATTATTACATCAACAGTATCATAAACAGATACCCAACTTTTCTTTTGCTCGCCGTTATCAAGCGCATGAATATGCTTATTTTCTCTTACCATTCTACAAAAATCTACAATAACTCCCCTATGAGTTCGGGCGCCAACTTGATTTACAAGTCTTAATGCATACCATGGATTCTGTTTTTTATACGCCCATGCAGCAATATAAGATTCGCATGATAATTTTGAAGCCGCATAAGGAGATTCTATTGTATAAGAATTTGCGTCATCTTCAGTCAACGCTCGTTTTTGTGTTTGATACAATGAGCCATATACGCTGGCACTTGACATAAAAATAATTGGAACACTTGGCATTTGTTCTAATACACTTAATGTGCCTAATTCATTGTTTTTGAATAATTTTTCTCTTTCAGATCTATCTTTCCAATTATCACGTAATTGGGCATATGCAGCCAAATGTACTATAGCATCAATGCCTTGCATTGGCTTTTGTAAATCTGAATTTAAATCTTGGTGGTAAAATTCAACTTTTTGTGGTGTATAATTAACGTTACTAGATAAATTATCAATTCCAACTACTATATGACCATTTTCTACTGCTTTTTGAGCAACCCAAGAACCGATAAATCCTGAACAACCTGTAACTAATATTTTCATATGTATTTCCCAACACTTATATAGAACAACGATAAATTTCTCTTGTAGATTTAGTCTTGCCAATAAAATCAACATATCTAAAATTATCAACAAGATATCTGATAAAATTTTTCTTATTATAATCTTGTATTGTTAAGTTTTTATTAAAGTCTAAATGATGGAGCATATCCACAATACAATCATCAGAAGGATCAATCCATTCAATATATAACACATGGTTAGTTATGCTTCTAAAATGCTTAACAACATTTTCAAGACTGCCTAAAAAACCAGTACAAGAATATACCCAATGTATAATAGCAAACGCAAATACAACATCTGTTTTTACTTTATAATCTACAGCATTCATTCTGTTACAAGATATATTCTGTAGATTTAATTCACTTATTATTTGCGCATTTTGCAATAAATAATCCACATCTAATTCAATTCCTGTTACTTGAGACGCACCGTGATAAAGTGACAGAAATCCAAAAAACATATTGGCACACCCAATATCAGAAACAGTTCTACCAGATACATCTTTATAAAATGAATTTTTGATTAAATCTAATTTAGTTTTAGTGTTTGACGATAATGCTATTATTCCTGATTTAGAAATTCCATATGATTGATATCCTGTAACAATAAATTCATCATTATTTTTTTTTAGAAAGGGACGCTCCTGTTTCCAATCACAATTAACGTCTAACAATTTCACTTCGGACATCGCTCATCCTTTTTTGTAAAAATATCTTGGTAATAATTTCCAGCAGGTTTTTCTTCTATGTCTGATTCTAATGTGTCACCACAAGTATAATCTTCTATTACTTTAGGACACCAACCAAAATCTATAATTGTTATCTTACCATCTTTAACTAAGAAATTACCCCACTTCCAATCATTATAAAAACAGTGATGTTGTAAAAGTACAATATGTATATTATATAGTTGTTCAAAAGCGTCAATGGGCTTATTATCATTACATAAAACTTCTCCACACCAACTCATAGTTATAGTAAATGTTTTAGGATTATATCCTTTTAGTTTGGGAGTTATGCCGGTCTTATGTAATTTAGAAAGCCAATATACTTCTCTTTCAAAGAGTTCTTTTGTATATGGCTCATAATCAACTATTTTTTCTACAATACCGCGGTCATGATCAATTATTATTGTAGAGGCAAAATTATTACTATCGCCTTTTTTAAGCTCTATTATGCTCATTAGCTTATTCCATATGGTCTTTTTCTGATTACTATAATCTCTGGCTCTTTAGTTTCTACATAATTTGTAAAACCACACTTTCTACATTTTATTTTTTTAACAACAGATTTATCTGAATTTATTATATCAGCCTCTCCATGACAAATGATGCATTTTAATATCTTCATTCATTACCTACTAAAATTTCTCTGAATCTATCCATATAAACTTTCACAGATATTTTTGCATTATGTTTATCAGATTTTCTAGAACCCCACTCCCCCTTCTGTCTATATAGCTCAACATCCTCAAATTTGCAAATATCTGAATTAATCGCACAACATGCAGCTAACGGATCGTGAAACGCTTTGCCATCTGGATTTTTAATAAGATACTTCGCCATACCATCATAAATTAAAGATAAACCCAAATTTTTGTCCTTAAATTGTGCCATAAAATTATGCATATTATAATCGTATTTTACACCATGACAGACATTTTTTGACACAAACCAACGTTCATTAATGTTAGGCGAATCTAATACTTTAAGCGCCGACTTCACGTCCCCGTTGAGGTTGAACGTCGGGCAAGTAATTCTGCCTTTGAATTTGTCTAAAATATCTTCCGGCGCGACAATGTTGTCCCCAGCAAATCCGCCCTGAACTACAAGTTTATTTATCTTAATATTTTCGTCTAATAAAGCCCCAATATTTCCTAAAGATGCCCCACAAACAATAGTTAAATCAGGATATGTAAGAACCATATCCCTAAGAACAATTGCTCCGGTACTATCAGGATCGGCTGGAGGAATTTTTCCCAACCATTTATAATGAAACTCTGATACACATTGTTTTGGATGATTAACATTTTTAGATCCTACTGGAATGTTTTTGTTCAAAAGATTAAGTATATGTTTTACCAAACCAATTTGATGTCTAGAGCCAGGCGTAACTGTTACTGAAACCAAATTAACTTTGGGATGATGAGACAATAAACACAGAGTAAATACATCGTCTGGATCGGCTGTCTCCATATCCCAAGCAATATTAAGTCTTTTCATTTCACACACCCACTCTGTAAATTCCCGCCACTATAACCATGATGCAATAATGTAATATTTTTTATATTATCACCATCATAAAATACATCATAAACAAAATGGTCGCACCCATACATTTCTTCATATTTTCTGCTTTGATACTTGCAATTTAATTTATGACAAAAATCGCTACCACATTTACATGCAAATGGCAGTTCAAATTTAGAATCTAATAAATAAAGGATTTCGGCTATTGCTGTTTGGTTGCCGGAAATTTTCATATTAAACCTCGTGTTCAAATGATACAATCACGAATCTATTATCTAATATATCATTTGCCGAAGTCTTTTAATATGGCATTAGCTAAATCTTTTACATCATTAGACGGATCATTTTTGGCTATAATTTTTAATCTATCGACAATATCTTCTGGAAGAGATTTTTCTGTATAAAAAGAAAGAGCACATAGTATCGCACTTTCCCTTAGTAAAACATGTACATGCTTTAAACATTTTCTTACTATAGGGAGAACAACCGCCTCATCTTTTACCTCTTCTCCCAAAATCTCTATGGCTAATGCCATGGTCTTAATATCTGTCTTATAATGATTGTTAATTATTTTAATTAATTCTTGAGGGTCAGTTTGCGCGAGTTCTTGTAATTGTTGATTGGAATAACTCATACTTAATAGACTCCTTCGAAATTTAGAATTAATTTATTAGTTAGCATTTTTCATTTCATCCTTTTCAGACACCTCAGGTGTTTCCTCTGGGTCTTCAAATATAATTTTAGTCATGCCTGCATGACCATGTATATATTCTACATCTTCTAAAGACTTGTATAAATTAGTACTTGAATGTTCTCCAAACCACTCTAACGCCACTTTCCCGTCTGAAAAAATAACACCTTCCGCTACTTTGCCAACACCACTTATACCTGACGCATCTTTCTCTCTAATGAAATGAAATCTACGCATTTTTATTTCCTTTGATTACTATTTTATATGGCATTTATTCACCCAATATATCTATACCTTCGGCAAGCATATTTGGTAAAATTGGTCTATCGTGCCAATGACTTCCTTGATTTAAGATACTATTAGTAAATGAATCTCTAACAAACTTATATCGCCCAATAGTTTCCTCATCCGTTTCTACTTTAATATAAACCCCTTCATCTAATTCTGACATATCTGTCTGGGCTTCTATTAATGCGAAATCTTGACCAGTATTTTGTGCCTGTTTTCGTAAATTTTCTTTCCAATTATGTGTTTTATAAAATGAAGGTTCTATAAATGATTTTAGATGATCAAGCGTTGTTGCCACACCAGAATAAGCTATAGGCACAGCATTATAACTCAACCCCTCTAATAATCTTCGTCTAGCTTTGGTAGAAAGAAATATCTGTCTCTCTTTATCATATACATCAAACTCAAATATATAATGAGGTAAATTATCATAAAATATTGTATGTTTGGCATATAAATTCTCTGCATAGAAAATATACCTATTTCCAAGAATATCAAATAGATCATGACGAAATCTATTTGCCCATATTCTCAATTGAAGAAATTCTTTCTCTCTAGGTCCACCACGCAGTTCGTGTCCACGACTTTGAAGAATCATATTATTATCTTCAAAAGAAACACCACAATTAGACCCATCAATCTTGTATTCATATATAACAAACTTGCCTTGTAAAGCAGTTTCGAATGGTTGATCTGTAATTTCAAAATCATCACCAGATTTACGAGAACCTGCAATATGAACAGTTCTTGGATATTTTACTATCGTTGACATATTAAATCTCAATATTAAAATGTTATAAAACTAAGAAAAACCTTTTCATCTTAGATCTTTTTACACATTTTGCAAACTTTTTAGTCTCTTCTATGTTATTTAATTCTAACAAAGCCTGCTCTATCTTGCTTACATTTGCTCGCTTTATCTTTTCCGCAAGTAATCTCATATAAGTAAATGAGCCAGATTCAATAATTAAATTCTCTATTAATTCAAAATCTGTTTGAGTCTTAACATGTTTCGCTAACTCAAATAAATATCTTGGTTTCTTAGATGCAATGATTATATCCTTAAACTTATTTACATCAACCGATCTAATATGTTTTATATACATATGTGCATATTTAACATTTTTAGATTTAAGAATTAATGCTTCCAAAGGTTTAAGATCTGCTCCTCTTACAAAACAAGCAAACTTACAAATATATTTAGTTTTATTGGAGTCTACTACAATTTTTTGAAGAGCCCTAATATCTGCATTCCTTATATTTTGAGCGAATAAATATGAATATTTAGGATCTTTGTTATTAATTATTACTTGTTGCATTCTATATGGTTTATAATCATACTCACAAGTAAAAAAATAAGCTAAGGCAGAGTCATTTGCTGTAATGATTTCATTCTGTAATTCTTCCAGCATTCCCTCATTACGATTCCAATACTTAGAGTCTGTTAAGTTTTTTTCCTCAACTCTTTTTATCCATCTTAATGAATCTGCACT
>Ga0172379_10004548_pt1 | contig 20329 bp, 16 predicted proteins | sample GrowelOW334metaG_FD_119756 | JGI IMG/M metagenome (GOLD analysis project Ga0172379, IMG submission 119756) | Groundwater microbial communities from an aquifer near a municipal landfill in Southern Ontario, Canada - Groundwater well OW334 metaG | ecosystem: Environmental > Aquatic > Deep...
ACAAAATTACCAAAATCTCTTTTACCTTCCATGTAATGCGTCCAAAGAGATGTACTTGTAACCCCTGTGATATAACCTCGCACTACAAATTCTACTGGAATTGCTTTACATTTTTTACCCACAACCACATTTGGATCAGGGAAATCTAGAACATGATTTTTCACAATATCTTTCGTATTTTCAAACCAAAATTTACTTACTTGTGTAAGTACTTGCCCCTTACAAGGTATAAGTGCCAAGTTGCGATCAAAAGCCGAATACCTGTCAGTAGAAATTAAAATAACCTTATCATCTTGAGTATATACGTCTCTGACTTTGCCAATATATTTTTCACCTAAATTTTTAAAATCTGTTTTTTCTAAAATATTCATTTTATTAAAAATAATTATATTAATTGTACCTTGCCTTCCCCTTTAATAATTTTACCAATTTCGTAAATTTTAAAATCTGGATATTTTTTAAAAATTTCTTCAATTTTTGTTTTTTCTAACATTGGAGAAACCAAAACCATTCCGATTCCCATGTTGAATGCTGTATACATTTCTTGCTCACTAATATTATCAATTCTTTGCATAAAAGAGAAAATTGGAAGTATGGGCCATGAATCTTTTTTTATTTCTGCGTCCAAGCTGTTAGGAAGAATGCGGGGAATATTTTCGATGAATCCTCCACCGGTTATGTGCGCAATGCCCCTTATTTCAATTCCCGAATCGAGTATTTCTAGTATTGGTTTTGTGTAGTTAGTATGAACTTGCAGAAGCGCCTCTCCTACTGTCATATCAAGTTCAGGAATTTTTTCGTCTACAGAATGTCCTGCTTTTTCAAAAATTAATTTTCTCGCTAATGAAAATCCATTTGTGTGTAATCCTGATGAAGCAAGACCGAGAATAACATTTCCCTCTTTAATTTTTTCTCCAGTTATTATTTTATCTTTTTCTACTATGCCAGTAATACATCCAGCGATATCGTGCTCTCCTTTCATATACACTCCTGGCATTTCAGCGGTTTCGCCGCCGATAATCGCTATTCCAGCTTCTCTGCAAGCTTTTGCCATGCCAGAAACCATTTGCTCCATTTCTTCAGGAATGAGTTTTTCATTAGCAACATAGTCTAAAAATGTGATGGGCTTTGCACCCATAGCTAAGATGTCTCCACAACTGTGTCCGACGATATCTTCCCCTACGGAGTCATATCTATTGGCCATTTTAGCTATCAAGAGTTTTGTTCCTACACCGTCAATACTTTGTACTAAAATTGGGTGTTTGTAATTCTTTAAAATTTCTCCTAAATCATAGAGTCCACCGAAGTGCCCAATATTTGTAAGCACTGCATCAGTGTGAGTGCTTGCCACACTTTTTTTTATTCGTTTTACGACTTCATTACCAGCTTCAATATCTACACCAGCTTGTTTATACAAGTCACTCATTTTATTTATTTAAATATTTTTTATATCCAATTTTTAAAAGTTTTTCTCCTTTTATTTTAACCTCAATCTTCATTTTATTTTTATAGGTAACTAATTTCTTTTCTAAATTTTTATCATTTAGGGCAAGGATGGTAACAGCTAACAACCCAGCATTTTTGGCAGAATTAATCCCTACGGTTGCGACTGGAATTCCTGGAGGCATATTGATAGTAGAAAGAATTGAATCAAGGCCGTCTAAATTTTTTGTTTTAATAGGTACACCAACAACAGGCAGGGTTGTGAGGGATGCAATAACCCCTGCTAGATGTGCTGCCCCTCCTGCTCCAGCTATGATCATTTTGAGTCCTCGAGCTTTTGCACTAGTTGTGTATTTGTGCACTAATTCAGGGCTGCGGTGTGCAGAAGCCACAGTCATTTCATAGGGTACATTAAATTCTTCGAGAACTTTCGCTGTTTCTGCCATTACCTCCAAATCTGAGTCTGACCCCATCACTATGCCGACAATAGATTTTTTTTCCATATTTTATCTTATCATTTTTTTAATATAAAACAAATTAGGCCAGCACACTTCCTCCCGGAGCATGCTGGCCTTTCGATAGTCTCACCTGTTATTAATTATAGTGTATGATCTCTTCTGGTTCCCAGAGATCACACTCATAGCTATCCCATGCTGCAATAGCATAGAACCTCTCATCGGTTCCTATGCCGACGAGCATTCCCTCCTTTTCTGATTTGATAAACAAAATAAAACCTTCGAAGAATGATCCTCTCATTCCTAAAAGTTTTTCAAAATGCTTTTTGCATTTTTTGTGAAGGTTAAGGAGTATTCCAAAATCCGAATCTAGGCTACTCGTTGATACTGAAGAAAATAGTATCATCAAAGATTTGTCGAGAATCGGCATTTCATCGTTTACTGCCAGTAAATTGCATAACTCACGTATTGAGGTATGCTTAAAATAAGAATAACCTTCATTTTCCATCTGATCTTTCATCTGAAACCTCCCTGGTTAAATATTGTTTGTCAAAAGGATTTGTTTTAGCAAACCCCAGCAATGTACCCTTAATGTATTCATTTACAATATACATATCCTAGAATAAACTGTCAATCTTACAATAATTAATGTTTAAAATGCCGAAAACCAGTTGTTGCCATTGCTATATTATATTTATCAGCCATATCTATCGAAGTTTGGTCGTTTTTTGAACCTCCAGGATGAATTACCGCAGTTATACCCTCTTCTCCCGCCAACTCTATACAATCAGGAAAAGGAAAAAATGCTTCTGAGGACATCACTGCACCTTTTAAGGAAAAATTAAATTTTTTGGCTTTGTCTACAGCTTGTGTCAATGCATCAATACGAGATGTTTGCCCGCAACCCATAGAGATAAGTGTTTCATCTTTAACTAAAGCTATAGAATTAGATTTTAAATGCTTAGTCACTACCGCGGCCATGAGTAAATCTTTTTTTTCTTGTTCTGTTGGTTCACGTTTAGTGACTACTTTAAGATCTGTTTCAGTTTCTATGTGAGTGTCTCGGTCTTGTGAAAGAATTCCTGTAAAACAAGTGCGGTTTTGTTTTTGTGAAAGTATTGGATTTTTCCATTTTAAAATTCTACAATCTTTTTTCTCCATTAATATACTTAGAGCTTCTTTTGAAAAGTCTGGCGCAATGATCACTTCTACAAAAAGTTTTTGTTCTTTTATAAGTTTCGCAATATCTTCTTCGATGATTCTATTGGCTGCGAGTATCCCACCAAAAGCTGAGAGCGGGTCTGCATTATAAGCTGCCTCGTATGCCTCGAATAAATGGCCTTCTTCTCTAACAGCCAGACCGCAAGTATTCATATGCTTCACAATAGCGAAAGCCGGATCTTTAAAATCATATACGGCCATGATAGCTGATTCTGTATCTATGAGATTATTATAAGAAAGTTCTTTGCCATGAAGTTGGGTGAAGCTTTCCTCTAAAATCCCTATAAATTCTGCTTTTTGATGTGGATTTTCTCCATAACGCAATTTTGTCCCCTGAAAATATCCGCGAATAGCTTTGTCGTAAATACTTGTAATTTCAAATGCATCACCGGCAAATTTTTTGCGTTCTTCTAAACTAGTTTCATTACCATTCTTTAATATCTGCTTAAGCTCCTTATATTGATTCTTTGAAGGAATAACTACAACATCATTAAAATTTTTGGCAGCCGCGCGGATTAAAGATATTCCACCGATATCTATTTTTTCGATAATTTCTTCTTCACTTGCACCACTTGCAAGGGTTTCTTCAAATGGATATAGATCTACGATTACTAAATCTATGTCTTCTATTTTGTGTTCTGCTTTTTCTTTCTGATCATTTATATTATCTCGGCGATTTAAAATCCCACCGAAAATTTGCGGTTGAAGTGTTTTTACTCTACCTCCAAATAAAGCAGGGTAATTTGTGATTTCTTCTACTTCAGTCACTGATACGTTAAGTTTACGAATAAATTCTGCAGTACCACCGGTAGAAATAATTTTTACATTATGTTTAGCAAGAAGTTTAATGATTTCTTCAAGTCCATCTTTATTAAAAACTGAAATAAGTGCACTTTGAATTTTTTTTGTTATTTTTTTATTCATGAATTTATATTTGAAAAGAAATTATAGCATATTACTCAAACTCTGTTGTGGCCGGAGGTTTTGGAGTCATATCAAAAAATACACGAACTATGTTTTTGTGTTTTGTGAGAGAGTTGGTGATTTCATTTATAATTTCTTCCGAAAAATAATAACCTTTAGCTGTCATAAAATCTACTGTTTGTACGGCACGGATAGCCAAGGAGTGACCATAAACCCGTTCATCACCTTTTACGCCGACAGAATTGACACCGAGAAGGGCGACGATGAGTTGGGAAATGTCTTTAGCAACATCATATTTTTTTAATATATTCGCTACGGTTTTGTCTGCTTCTCGTACGAGGTCCAGTTTTTCTTTTGAGACCGGTGTACCAACAATTCTTAAAAATAAACCAGGACCTGGAAAAGGATTCCGCTCAGAGATAGCTTTTGGAAGTTTGAGTGCACGAGCAAGTTCTCGAACTTCATATTTAAATAAGTTGCGAAAAGGATGTAAATCCTCTACTTTCCAGTTAAGGCCTACGTTGTGGTGAGTTTTTATCATGGCTGACTCTCCTGCTTTACCGCTTTCAATGATATCTGTTGCCAAAGTACCTTGCACTATAAACTTTGCACCCGTTTTTTTTATTTGTTCTTCAAATATTTTTTTATAAACAGTACGAAATTTTGCTCTCTTCTCTTCTCCGTCAATAGTTTTTTCAATATTTTTTATAAATTCAGTTTCAGCAGAAATTATTATAAGATTTTTTATGCCAGCGTTTTTACTATTATTTTTTAATTCTACTAATTCATTTTGTCTTAATCCTCCAGTGTCTATAGCCACACAAACGAGCCTACTCCCTAAGACTGGAGCCAAGACAGCAGCTAAAGTAGTAGAATCCACTCCGCCTGAAACTCCTAAAATAACTTTATCCCCGCCTCGCGTCGACGAGCCTCCGCGAGTCGAGGCGGGTTTTTCTCCTACAATTTCTAAAACTTCTTTTTGAATTTCGTGAATCAAATTTATGGGATTCCAATCTTTTTTACAATCAGCCATATCTAAAAAATTTTGTAATATTTTTTTACCTTCTTTGGTATCGACAACCTCTGGATGAAATTGAATTCCTAGAACACTATTAGTTTTGTCGCTCATGGCAGCATTTCCGCCGGACGTAGCTATGGAAACAAAATCTTTTGGAAGCTTGGTTACAGTATCCCCGTGACTTGCCCAGACTTGGGTTTTTTTAGAAATTCCCTTAAAAAGCGGATGCAAGGTGTTTAAGGTAACCATGGCTGGTCCATATTCACGATGATCGAGTGGTCGTTCTACTTTGCCACCATTCTTGTGCGCTAGAAGTTGCATACCATAACAAATTCCTAAAATTAAATATTTTCTACCAGTAGTATCGAGTGCCTGAGGAATACTTGGTGCTCCTTCGTTGTGTACGCTCCAATTACTACCAGAGAGGATAACTGCCTTTGGAGTATTATTTTTTAGCCACTGGTCTGCTTTATTTGGAGGTAATATTATGCTTCGCACACCAAGCTCGCGTAGAGTTCTGCCGATAACTAGTGTATATTGCGACCCATAGTCCACAACAAGTATTTGTATATCATTCATAATATGGTAGTATACACGATATATTATGGCTTTGAAAGTAAAAATAAATAAAGTAATAAATAGAAATAAAAAATTTAACGAAAACTTCAAAGAAGGTTTGGCTTATGATGATGTCTTGCTTGTGCCACAATACTCCGAAACTTTACCTCGTGACGTTGATATTTCTTCAAAGCTGACTAAAAAAATAACACTTAGTGTTCCTCTTGTCTCTGCCGCCATGGATATGGTCACTGAAAGTGCGATGGCTATAGCGATGGCCCAAGAAGGAGGCATAGGAATTATTCATAAGAATATGAATATTGAAAAACAGGCAGCCGAGGTGCGTAAGGTTAAGCGTTCCGAAAGTGGAATGATCCATGACCCCATAACCCTAACAGAAGAATCTTTATTGAGCGAAGCTCTTTCTATTATGGAAGAAAATAAGATCGGTGGAATTCCAATTGTTGATGAAAATATGGAATTAAAAGGAATTTTAACTAATCGGGATCTTCGATTTCAGAAAAATTTAGAACTTTCGGTAGGTGAAATAATGACTAAAGAAAATTTAATAACTGGAAATATTCGTACCGATCTAAAAGAAGCTGAAAAGATATTAACAGAATACAAAGTTGAAAAATTACCACTAGTTGATAGTAAAAATAAACTTATCGGTCTCATTACCTACAAAGATATTATGAAAGTAAAATCTCGTCCGAAATCTTCTAGAGATAATTTAGGTCGTCTGCGTGTGGGTGCGGCAGTTGGGATATCAAATGACACCTTGGAAAGAGTCCAAGCATTAGTGCAAAATGGAGTAGATGTGGTGGCTATTGATACTGCTCATGGTCATTCAAAAGGGGTGATCGAAATGTTAAAAAAAATAAAAAAAGTATTTCCTCAATTAGAAGTAATCGCGGGAAATATTGCTACAGCAGATGCAGCTTTGGCTTTAGTGAAAGCTGGAGCAGATGCCGTAAAAGTCGGTATTGGGCCAGGATCGATTTGTACTACTCGAATAATCACTGGCGTAGGTTATCCTCAATTTTCTGCAGTGTATGAGGTGGCGGAAGCCATAAAAGGTTCTGGCGTACCTATTATTGCTGATGGAGGTATTAGATATACGGGAGATATTACTAAAGCTATAGCCGCCGGAGCTAGTTCTGTAATGGCTGGTTCCCTCTTTGCTGGAGTTGAAGAATCTCCTGGTGAAATAATTATTTTTGAATCTAGAAAATATAAAACTTATCGTGGTATGGGTTCTATTGAAGCTATGCAGCTCGGCTCTAAAGACAGATATTTTCAAGACATGGAAGAAGATATTAAAAAACTTGTACCGGAAGGGATAGTCGGTAGAGTTTCTTTTAAGGGTGTTTTATCAGAAGTGATTTATCAGCTCGTCGGAGGTCTTCGAGCTGGTATGGGGTATTGTGGAACACCCAACATAAAAACTCTTCAAGATAATGCAAGATTTGTTAAAATTACTAATTCCGGCATAAAAGAAAGCCATCCTCATGATGTTGCAATTACTAAAGAGTCCCCTAACTATAGTATTGGACAGTAATTTATTTTTTTATGAATAAAAAAAATGGTTTTATTGATGTTGTCGTGGGTCTTCAGTGGGGAGATGAAGGAAAAGGTAAAAACATAGATCAACTTTTATCCCACGGTATTTATTCTGGAGTTGCACGTTTTCAAGGAGGAGCCAATGCAGGACATACTTTAAAATTAGGCAATACCACTTTTATCGGACATATTATCCCTTCTGGTTGTCTTCATAAAAATATAGAATTATATATTGGCAATGGTGTCGTAGTTGATGCCCTGTCTTTAGTTTCAGAAATATCGCAATTAAAAAATTTAGGGTTCAATGTCTCCCCCCGTCTTTTTATTTCCAATCGGGCAAAGTTAGTTTCATACTTACATCCTTTTTTAGATCAAGCAGAAGAACATCGCCGAGGCAAGCTGGGGACCAAGGTAGGTACGACATCTAGGGGTATAGGTCCTGCTTATGGTGATGTGCGAAACAGGAGAGGGTTTTTAATCGGTGATATATTGTTGTCAGATTTTGAAAAGAAAGAGTTTATTTTGTCAGAATTTCATATGAATCTTTTAAATATGTATAAAGAAAAATATGGTTTTGAAATTGATATAAAAAAAATAAAAGAAGCTAAAGAAAAATGGTTGAATGCAGTAAAAGAAATTAAAAAATTGAAGATTTGTGACTTAGCATCTTTGATACAAAAAAGATTAAAAGAAGGAAAAAACATTTTAGCGGAAGGTGCGCAGGCGGTGATGCTGGATATTGATTTTGGTGATTATCCTAATGTCACCAGTAGTAATACCCTACCAGCCAATGTTTGCTTGGGCTTGGGTGTACCTCATACTTATTTACGGAATATATATGGCGTAATAAAAGCTTATACGACAAAAGTAGGCGGTGGAAGCTTTCCTGCTAGAATAAAAGATCCGGCTCTGGAAAAACTTTTCCAAGACGCAGGACAAGAATTTGGAGCGACGACTGGACGACCACGAATGTGCGGTTGGCTTGATTTATTTGCTTTGCGTTACGCTATTACCCTATCGGGGGCCAATAGAATTTTCATTAATAAAGCTGATATTTGCTTGAGTGATAAAATAAAAGTAGTGACTGGGTATAAAGTTAAAGAGAAAAACAAAACAAAAATTCTAAAAGAATTTCCACTTTACTTAAATGAAGTTACAGATGTGATGACCGAAAATATTCATGGTTGGGGAGAAAAAAATTCTGGAGTAAATAACAAAAAGAAAGTTTCCAAAGAGCTTGTTTCTTATTTAAAATACATTAAAAATAAACTCTCTGATCTGAATGTAAAAATTATCTCCGTCGGCACCGGCCCAGACAGAGAGCAATTCTTCAATTGGGATAATTAAATATTTTTTATTTTTAATGCACCCTGGCCGATGTCTTTTCTATATTGCATTCCTTCAAATGAAATTTTTTCTATGGCTTTATAAGCTTTTGCAAGGGCTTCTTCTAGGGTATCTCCTGTGGCGGTAATTCCTAGTACTCGCCCGCCACTAGTGACAAGTTCGTCATTTTTTATTTTTGTACCAGCATGAAAAACAACGATATCAGGTTGCATTTCTGCTTCAGAAATTCCTGAAATTATCTTCCCTTTATCGTAATTTTCTGGATACCCTCCAGAAGCTAATACTATGGTGCAAGCAGATTTTTTGCTCCAATTTATTTCTATTTGATCAAGTTTTCCATCAATACATGAATTGAAAATATCCAAAATATCTGTATCTAAAAGTCTCATATAAGTTTGAGTTTCTGGATCACCAAAACGCGCATTATATTCAAGAATCTTAGGACCATCTTTTGTGAGTATTAGTCCTGGGTATATCACACCTAAAAAAGGATTTCCGTCTTTCTCCATTGAATGCACGGTCGGAACAACAATATCTTTTTCAATCTTTTCTAAAAGTTCATTTGTTACAAAAGGAAGTGGGGCTATCGTACCCATTCCGCCAGTATTCAGTCCAGTATCATTTTCCCCTATCTTTTTATGATCCTGAGAAGTCGGAAACATTTTATAATTTTTCTCATCTGAAAATGCATGAATAGAAATTTCTGGACCAATGAGGAACTCTTCTACCACCACCTCATTACCAGCATCCCCAAAAACTTTTTTTATAAACATATTTTCTAGGGCCTCATTTGCTTCCTCTAAGTTTTGGCAAATTATTACACCTTTACCTAAAGCTAAACCGCTTGCTTTGATAACTATAGGTAAAGATTGTTTTGAAACATATTCTTTTGCTTTTTCAAAATTATCAAATATTTCAAATTTCGCTGTCGGCAAATTATGTCGATGCATAAAATCTTTTGAAAAAGCTTTTGACCATTCGATTTTACTAGCTTGTTTTGTCGGACCGAAAATACGCAAATTATTTTTTTTAAATTCATCCACGATACCAAGAGCAAGCGGATCATCGGGTAAAGCCAAGGTTAAATCAATTTTTTCTTTTTTGGCAAATTCTAACAGCCCTGAAATATCAGTTGCCTTTAGGTCTACATTAATTCCAATATTACTTGTGCCACCATTTCCAGGAGCAAAAAAAATCTGCCCAGCGTTCCGCGATTGTGCTACTTTCCATCCGATTGCATGCTCTCTTCCTCCAGCCCCAATTATTAATATTTTTTGCATGTTATTCATTTTGACACAATTTTTCTAAAACTTCTATATACAAATGATTCTCTTTTGCCTTTAATCTTGAATACAATGACTCAACATCGTCATCCTCTTCAATTTTCTCAAAAGTTCTTCCTAAAACTAGCCCAAAATCAAAATTTAAGGTTAAAAAATGAATACTTGAACCAGCAAAAGTAGCTTTTAGATCAAAGAAATTTTTAATTGCTTTATTGGTCATCATGCCTTTATTCCACAGGGCTTCCGTTCCGTCTGGATTTTTAACATTTTCATTAGTTGTATCAGGGATTAATCCAGGGTGTAGGTTTAAAATCTTATTTGGAAAAGCAAGAATCACCTCATCTGTGATAATTTGTTTCCAACCTGCTAAACAAATATACATTAAGTCTTCACTGGGATTTAATTTTTGCAAAAGTGGCAATAGGTTTTCTTTATTTTCACAAATTTCGACTTTTAAATTATTTGCTCTAGCGTGTTCTAGACCTTTTGCATTTACAGTATCTGAAATAACTGCGCAAATTTCGGCATTAATTACCCCAGAATTAATTCCATCGATAATGGCTTTTAGGTTAGTGCCGGTACCAGCATTCGAAATTAATATTGCTAATTTTTTTTTCATGCTGATACTATTTTTATTCCTTTGAAATATTATAATCCACTTCCTCTCTGCGTTCTTTTAAATCTATAGGATAAATACCTGTAAAGCAGGAAGTAGATAATTTATCTTTTGGTAGACCAATGGCCTTTATCAATCCATCGAGTGAAAGATAGTGCAGTGATGTAGCACCCATGAATTTACGAACTTCTTCTATAGTTTTATAAGACGCAATTAATTCATCTTGATTTGGAGTATCCATACCGTAAAAATCTGGAAAGCGGACTGGTGGAGAAGAAATCAAAAGATGCACTTCTTTGGCGCCTGATTTAAAAAGTGTTTTAACTAATTTTCTGCAAGTGTGTCCCCTTACAATAGAATCATCTATTACTATTATTTTTTTACCTTTCAAAATTTGAGGTAGAGGTATGAGTTTGAGCGCCACACTATTCCGCCTGGATTTTTGATCAGGTTCGATAAAAGTTCTATGGACATAGCGATTTTTCACTAAAGCCATTTCCATTGGAATACCTGAAGTCTGACTATATCCTATAGCTACCGGCATAGCTGTATCAGGGACAGGTACGATAATATCAACTTTCTTCTTAAATTCTTGAGCGAGAACTTTCCCAAAATTTCTCCTTACTTCATAAATCAATTTACCATTTAGTACACTGTCCGGTCTAGCGAAATAAACATATTCAAATATGTCGTGCTTCGGATTGGGTGGTGCTAATTGGATACTTTTTAGACCATTCTTATTTATAACAATCATTTCTCCGGGTTTTACTTCTCTCAAAAATATTGCACCGACAGTTTGTAGAGCGCATGTTTCTGAAGCAACAACATAACCTTTTTCCAGCTTGCCTATGGCAAGTGGGCGCATTCCATAAGCATCACGCACAGCGACCAAGGTATCCTTAGTCATCATTACTAATGAAAAAGCCCCAGTAAATAAAGGAAAAGATTTTTCTACAGATTTTGAAATTGAATTACCTTCTTTGATATAAAAATCAATCGCATCAGCCATGAGTTCCGAATCATTACGGTCTTTTTTCAATACTTTTTTTGAAGAAAGAAAATTTTCTAATGCTTTTGTGCTTGGTAAATTACCATTGTGCGCTAGGGCAAAAGATTTATCGTTATTTACAACTGGTTGAGCGTGATTTAAGGCTCCGCCTTTTGAAGTAGAATATCTGTTGTGCCCAATAGCGATATGTCCCGTCAATTTTTTTATTGTTTTTTCTGTGTACACCTGAGATACGAGTCCTGCGCCTTTGTGGGTACGAAATTTTTTACCATCATTTGTAGTAATTCCTGATGCTTCTTGCCCCCTATGTTGTAGTGCAAATAAAGCAAAAAATGCCAATCTGGAAATAGGCAAATTCTTGCCGTATATTCCTACGATCCCACATTTTTCTTTTAGCTCACTCATTTTTATTTTTTAAAATAATTAATACCGTTTTTAAAAATCTGTAATCCTACTCCATCTTTTGAAACCTTTTTATTTAGTTGCCACGTAGGACTTTGATGTGAAAACATGGCTCTTTCTGGATGTGGCATCATGCCGAGCACTCTGCCATTATATGCTAAAACTCCCGCAATGTCATGTTCTGATCCGTTTGGATTTTTCTCGAGGTTTTGAAACTTACATATTTCTCCATTTGTATAAATAAAAGCAATTTCCTTATTTTGTTTCATTTTTAGGTATTCTTTTTGAGAAATTACGTAGTGTCCTTCACCGTGCGCTATAGGTAGTGATATTTTTTTAACCCCTTGGAGCCAAGGACTGTTTCCTTTTGCTTCTAAGTCAACCCATCTATCTATATATTGCCCATTTTTATTATAAGTAAGCCCTCCGGGTAAAATTCCTAGATTAGTTATTATTTGAAATCCATTACAGATTCCAATAGTAAGAGTATCACGTGATAGAAATTCAGTTAATTCTTTCGCTAAATGATTTTTAAATTTATTTGCATACGCTTTTCCACTACCAGTATCATCTCCAAAAGAAAATCCCCCTGGGAAAACTAATATTTTATATTCCGAAAGTATTTTAGGTTTAGTAATTAAGTCATTAATGTGTACAATGTCTGCAAGCCCTCCGACTTTTTCAAAAGCAAACTTTGTTTCTTCTTCACAATTAAGTCCATATCCCGACATTATTATTATTTTTGGTTTTATTTTTTTCATTTGATTTTACGAAATCATGTCGCGCAATCGTCCATCAAAGCGCGACGCTAGTAAACTTCTTGTTGATAACATTTTTCACAATAAACTATCTCTTTATTTTCTGGAGCGTGTCCAGTTTTAAATTTCTCTCCGCACGGTTCATCTGCATGGAGATGTTTAACGGTATTTTTATAAATTCCAGTTTCGTCTAAAGTTCCTCCGCACATGCAAGATTGGTCATACGATCTGATCGATAGTCTATCCTTTATTCTTCTATCATATCTGCAATCATGACACAAATCAGGCAGAGGCAGATTTTCTTTACGCAAAAAAATTAATTCATTTTCCATTATCCGATAAGCTTTTTTACAATTCTCGCATTCTATAATTTCTTTTAAAATTTCATTTTCTTCAGGAATAGAATTCGGAAGTTCGGATGATTTAATAGTAATTCTATATTCACTCTGGGGCGCTTCTACCCATAGGTATCCCTTTTTTTCTGCTTCTGTTTTCGTAAGTGGGAAATGTTGAATTGCGACAGTATTATTATATCCAGACTGAGAAAATTCTATTGGGAAAAATTCTCCGTACTTATAAATAAGACCTTGCTTGTCAGTATAAGGAATATCATCCATTTGTTTTTTAATTTTTTCTATTATCTGATAGTATTCTTCTTTAGTATATTGTTTATTGAAAATACAATATTGTTTTTTCTTTAAACCCACACAGCCAAAACAACCTGAGCAACTAAAGAGATCCATGCAGTATTCACTGTCCGTGCATGTCGGCCAGCAATTGAAACTAAATTTCATGTTGTAGGCATTTTCACCACACACTAAAGTCTCATAAGAAAGTTCTGTATTTTCTCCCCAATTAGAAACATCATAGCAATCTTTATTCGCAGGTACTTGCATATGTTGGCAGTAACGCATATTTTCACTTCCTCTGATCAAAAAACTATCATTCACATTTTTACAATGTGTAACATGAGAACCTGTTGAATTTAAATTTTTAAGACCATGTTGAGATTTTGTTGGCTGAGTTAACCAAAAGGCTCTAGCTTTACCTCGCATTTTTTTTAAGCCGAAAATAGTATTCAATTTCATACTTTCTATTTCTTTAAAATAATTTTCTTTAGAATATTGCTTATTGAAAATACAGTAAGAGGATTTGCGTAAATTTGCGCAGCCAAAACAATCATTGCATCCTAAACAATTACGACATAAAAAAAGATTGTGTGATTCTCCACACATTATAGAAAAATAACATTGATAACATTTTTCTAACCAAAAACATTCATAACATCGTTCTGAATATTGAATGTGAGAATTATCCACGCAATCTTTGCAATGATCATTCGCACTGCCATACATACTATCTTCAGTATAATTAGAATGAAAACAGAGGTAACAGTTTTTTAACGCTGTAGCGTTTCCAGAATATGGACTATTAATCATTCTTTGTACATTTAGATTGTAAATAGGCACTTCTCTTTGAAGTTCAAAAAATTGCTCGAAAAACGGTCGAGAAAAATCATATTCGCGGGCATATTCCATCGCATCCCAGCCATCCCCATACCACTCTTCTTGAGTAATAATTTTTCTGCCACTTTCTTCTGGGTATAATGAAAAAATTTCTTTACCAGTAAAAGTATCTTTTACCTTAAAAAGTTTACGTTCGTTTCTAAAAGCAAACCTCCTCTCTGCTCGACAAAGAGGGCAAAAAGTCGGAGCTGGAACTTTCATTTTTTCGTAGAAATTAAAATCCTCCGGTTCAATAACGAAGTCTTCTTTACAGTTTTGGCAGGTTGTAGACACTGAGCCTGTCGAATGTGGTTTAGTTTCTGTTTTCATTTTTGTGAGTTAGAAAATTTATGATAAGCATCGTGCAATTTTTTTACACTTGTTTCAATTATCTTTTTATTTCCATCCGTAATAACAAATTTACTATCTTTGGCCACTTTGCCCAACTTGGCATAAAAAATATTCTTCATTAATTTTTCAAATCCTAAAATATTTTTAGGATTTACAGAAACTAAAATCCTTCCCTGACTTTCAGAGAAAAGTTTTACATCTACCCCATAGATCTTGCCTATGGGGTCAAGGGAAACATTACATCCAACCATTCCTCCTACGCATGCTTTGGCGAGTGCTATAGCCAGCCCGCCAGAATTAACAGACATTGCCGAAACTATTAATTCTTTTTGAATTGCTTTTTCTAGGGCGCGATAAGTTTTGATATTCTTTTTTAAATTTACTTTGGGCACAATGTTGCCAATAGCTCCAAGCATTTTAAGATATTCTCCTCCTCCGAGTTCATCATTTGTTTCTCCTAATAAATAAATTATATCACCTATATTTTTAAATTCTGGAGAAACAGTTTTATTTAAATCGGGCATAACACTAATCGTTGAAATAAGAAGTGTCGGTGGGATAGAAACAGTCACATGGTTACCGTCACTATCGTAACCCCTAAAGTCATTAAACATACTATCCTTACCAGAAATAAAGGGTGTTCCATAACCGACGGCATAGTCGTAACAAGCTTTTACTGAATCTACGAGCTGTGCTAAACGTGTTTGATCATAGGATGAACACCAGCAGAAATTGTCCAAAATTGCTAAGTGTGTAAGTGTTCCACCAGCGCAAAGAGTATTTCTAATAGCATTATCGATAGCGCAGGCGGCCATATGATAAGTACTAATGTCTCCATATGAAGGATAAGTGCTCGAAGATAGAATGACTCCTTTGTTTGAATTTAAAACAGGCTGAAAAACTTGTGCATCGGTATTGATACGACCTCGTCCAGAGAGTGGTTTTAAAACAGAAGATCCTTGAACTTCGTGATCATACTGCTCTGAAATAAAAGAAAATCCACTGATATTTTTACTACCGAGTAATTTTTCTAAGGCTTTCGTATAATCCTCACCCCTTGCTTTCCCCTCTCCATTATCTAAATAATGGAGAGGGGTTTGGGGAGAGGTGAATTGAATGGGTTTTGTATATAAATGCTGTTCCGGCAAACCATCATGCAAAAAATCCATAGGAATATCCATGATTTTTTTATTAGAATATTCCACAATACATTTACCAGAATTTGTGAATTCTCCAATGATAGTAGCTTCTACTCCTCTCTTTTCCATTAATTCTTTAAATAAATTCCATTTTTTCTTTGGCACAGATAAAGTCATACGTTCCTGTGATTCTGAAATCCAAATTTCCCATGGACGAAGATCGGGGTATTTTAATGGAACTTTTTCTAAAGAAACTTTTGCACCGCCACATTCTTTTGCCATTTCAGCAACTGAACAAGAAATTCCTCCAGCGCCATTGTCTGTGATGCTGTTATATAAATTCAGATCTCGCGCTTCTTTGATTAATGCATCACTTAATTTTTTCTGAGTTATTGGGTCACCGATTTGCACTGCAGTCGCCGGAGAACTTGAATCCATCACCACTGAAGAAAAAGTCGCCCCATGAATACCATCTAGACCTACTCTCCCTCCGACAACTACGACATAATCTCCGTTTTGCGCTTTTTTGAGATGTGAAAGCCTTTTTTTTCCTTCCAAGGTGGGCCCGCCTAGACTCGGTGAGGCTGGTAAATTTCTTGGAATCAACCCTACCGTACCAGCAAAAACCAAAGGCTTTCCTCTATATCTATCATCATAACGAACGAAACCAGAAAGAGTCGGTATACCAGAACAATTTCCACCAACATTTATTCCTTTTACTACACCCTCCATAATTCTTTTCGGTGAAAGCATTTTTTGAGTTAGATTTTTATCACGAAAGAGTGATCTTTTATCTTCAGGGTTACCGAAGCAAAAACCATAAAGATTAGCTACCGGTTTAGCGCCTAGTCCGAAGCCTATTGTGTCCCGGTTTACACCTACGATGCCAGTGATGGCTCCACCAAATGGATCTAGAGCTGAAGGACTATTGTGTGTTTCTACTTTATGAGTAATTAAATAATCCTTATCAAAAATAATTCCTCCAGAATTATCACTAAATACAGAAACACAAAAATCTTTTGCTCCTTTTTGTTTGCGAATTAAATTCGTTGCGCCTTTTATATATGTTTTATATAAACCGTCTTTGATGTCATCGATAGGATTTGCAAAAATAGTATGTTTGCAATGCTCAGACCAAGTTTGTGCCAAAGATTCTAGCTCAATATCAGTCGGCTCCCTTTTCAATTTTTTGAAATGTTCTTGGATTACTTTCATTGACGCTAAATCAAGAGCCAAAGGACCGCGTCTTTCTTTTGTCTTATCATCCATTATTCCTCCACTACCGATTTTTATAAGTTCTTCGTCAGATACATCAAGAGAGACATTTATGACTGGGGTAGCCTTTTTCAAAATGACTTTAGGAACTTCTAATGGTAAACCTTTCTTTTTTAAATCAGAAATACTTATGATATGTGAACGCTCAATCAGAGGATTATGTAGCGAGAGAGCTATCTTCTCAACCTCTTCTGTTTTAGAATTAGAAACTAAATAAATTTTAGAAGTATAAACTGCTAAATCAGCTCCGGACGTTGGACGTCCGAATCCCCGACGTCCAACGTCCGGAGCAATATGCAATAAGTCCATAATAGTTTCCTCCACAGTATGCCCGACATTGTCTGTGACTCCTGGCTTGAAACCTATTTCTATGGCATAAGAAAATTTAGCTGTCGCTGGGAATTTATTTATAGAAAATTCTTCAAGGATAGGGTTTGTTAGAGCTTCCGCGATTTTCAGGATTTTGTCATTCCCCAACTTATGGGAAATTAAGTAAGAGTTAATAAAGTCAGCTTTTCCTTTGGACGCTACATATATTCGGGAAATCATAAATACATATTACCTTATAGGAAAATCAAATACAAATAAATACGAATAATTTATTAGCTATTGCTTTTTATTTAAAGTTATTGTATGGTTTTAAAAAATCTAGAAGGAGGTTCTTTATGAAAACAGATTTATTCAGATTGGGTTCTGCAACCAAGGAGGCTATGAGAGTTCTACCTGGAGTAAAAATAACCAGGACAATAAAAGGGGTCAGGATTTCTTTCCTGGTACCTAAAACAAACAAGGAGTCAGAGGGGTCGGTTTACCTCTCTGAGGAAACAGCGGCCCAAAGAGCAATTTCTCGATGGAAGAGAATGCAAAAAAAGAATAAAAAATAATAGAAAAAAGATACTCGTTAGGGAGAGCTTCGGCTTTCCCTAATTTTTTTTTACAACTTTTTCCAATTATATTCAAAGATTAATTTTTGCGTATGATAAATTTCTTGATTTTCTATCACTACCCCGACTGGATTTTCTGCATTGTCGAGGCTGATATGCGCTACTTTATTCCCGCCATAAATTATTTCATACGTAGAGCGTAAATTTTCTTGCCCTTTCATATTTGGTAATTCCATCCATTTTCTTTCATCAAGACCCACCGTATCGCCTCCTTCACCTAGAGCAATAGTCTTTACCTTGATTTTTCTCCTTATTCTTTTTTTACTAAAATCTTTCATCGCCTGATGCACATTTTTTCTTACCGTTGAAGAAGAATAGACATAGTAAGTCTTATCTTTTACTCTATCCATACTTTTCAATACATCCTCCAAGATATGCCTGATACCTATCAATCCCTCATACAATTTCACCACTGGCTTACCTCCTTGTTTTTCAAAGATGGTTTTAAAAAGAGGCAGGTTTTCTTCAATATTTTCTTTAACCTCTTTTAATTCTTCTTGTTTTTTATCTATCACTGCGAGCAAGGTCTCCGGCCGTTCAGCGATAAAATATTGTTTTGATTCTTTATTGTAATAGGAAATGATACCAAGATTGATCAAGGATTTTAAAATATCATAAGTAGTACCACGATTTATTTTTGCTTTTTGGGATATAGTTCGCACTGAAGAAGACCCGAGCTCTATTAAAGCCAAATACACTGCTATTTCTTTTTCTGAAAGACCAAAATTTTTTAAGACAACTTGAATTTGCATATATTTGAATACTATATTTTTATGACTAATTTGTCAATTTTTCATCTACAGTTTATTAATATATCACTTAAAACCTTTATTTATTAGGTTTTTATACTAAAATTTAAAGTAAATTTTCTACATATTTGACAGGATAATTGTATTTTTATTATTCTAGAATTAGATTTCTATACTTGTTGCTTGAGTACAAAATAAAAACGGCCACCCTTGGTGGTTGAAAGATAAAGGAGGAAAGGTTATGAAAAAATTTGATGCAGTGATTGGGGTTTCGGTAAATCCCGAGATGGAACTGGTGATTGAAAATACACCAGGACCAAAGAAGGTTTTGAAGTGTATGACTTGTTGCCTGAGTGGATCATCGGGCAACACAGCTACAGCAATTAAGTGTTTAGGCGGATGTCCTCATCTTCTTGGTCTTGTTTCAGCTTATGAAAAAGAAGATGTTGCAGATGTTCTTTTGAGAAGCGCTGTCTTGAAAGGCAAAGTGCCTTTCACCGCAATTCCGATCCTCAGTGAGACCAACCACGCCATCATTCCCGTTATTGGGGAAAGTAATGACGAGGTTTGGGGCAAAAAGGGAGACATTGTACACTCTGAGCTGCCTCAGGCATTACGGATTCTTGCTGGACCGGAAATAGGTATTGGTCCGCAGACCTTCGTCGTCATTACCGGTCTCAGAGCTGTAGAAATACTATTTGCTAAGGCACTTCTGTCTCAGGCAAAGGTAAAGAAAGGCTTTCGTGTTCTGAACGCGAAAGACACTCTTTGTGCAAACAAAGAGTTTAAAAAGATCCTGCCCTTGGTGGATCTACTTGTGCTGAATAAGCGCGAGTTTGAAGAAACAGGGATGGGGTTCTCACAAATACACAAATGTGGCCCCAAGATTGTTGTGGTAACTCATGACAAAGAAGGAGGCATATTTTCCTTCTCTAATTACCGTATTTCGTTTAAACCCGTCAGTTTTTCAGGCGGTAGATTTGAGACAGGTGCCGGGGATTGGTTCCTCGGAGCAATGATCTCTGAGCTTGTTAGGCTTAGAGAATCCGTTTTGACTATTCAGTTAAAACAATTTATGGGGGTGATTAATTTCGCGGCACGAGTCGCGGGAAAGAAAATCACAATGGCAGGCGGAGGGAATGGCCCTTCACGCCATCAGTTAAGGTAAAATATAGATTCAAAATATCATTAATATCACAAGCCTGCTTACACGACTATGTTGTTGTAAGTGGGCTTGTTTTTTTTGTGCTATATTAAATATACCTGTCCCGTACTAAATTTTTGATTATGGGACATAAGGATAAAGATTATTAATTAAAATTTTAGTACTGGGATGAAATTTATTTTTGATTTTGATGACGTGTTATTTTACAATAGTGAAAAACTAAAAAAGCGGATATATTCCTGCTTAGATAAAGCAGGCATACCTTATGACACAGCAGAAGCATATTATAAAAAAGTACGAGGTGGAGAATTTTCTTTAAAAGATTTTATATCTGAACTAATAAATCTTGAAAATAAGAAAGATATTAATCCTGTTGAATTACACGAAGAAATAATGAGCGAGTGTCCTAATTTTATTAATACTGAATTGGTGAATCTTGTGCAAAAATTTGGAAAAGAAAATTGTTATTTAGTAACTTATGGAGGATACGAACATCAAAAAGACAAAGTAGAAAGAAGCGGACTTGCTTCTTTATTTTCTGAAATTCACATAAGAGGAGAAAGTAAAAAAGATGCTGTAGAAAAAATATGTTTAGAAAACAAGA
>Ga0172379_10004549_pt1 | contig 20328 bp, 14 predicted proteins | sample GrowelOW334metaG_FD_119756 | JGI IMG/M metagenome (GOLD analysis project Ga0172379, IMG submission 119756) | Groundwater microbial communities from an aquifer near a municipal landfill in Southern Ontario, Canada - Groundwater well OW334 metaG | ecosystem: Environmental > Aquatic > Deep...
AGCGAGTATCTTATCAAAGTCTTTAATTTGGTCCTTTTCAATTAAATGATGCGTTCCAAATAAATAACTTGGCTTTGATAAACCATTACCGGATATTTTCCAAAACAACTGAGCATGGACATTTAAAACAAAAAGCAAGACGAAGGGCAATAACAAAATTTTCTTATTCATAGTTCCGGTATCTTTTACGAAATTATTAAATTACAAATAATATTAACCTATAATTTAACCGATTATTATATATCCTAACTAAGAAATCAGTTAAAAAGTAAAAGGTAGATTTTAAAGTGAAGAATGTATCACATTCCAGGTTACATTCATTAATACCGAACTTGTTACAGAAACATCCTGATTAATTTCAATTGGCTGATGAATATGCATTTCAATCGTTCCGGGAGTAACATCAATAGTATTCCGGTGTAGACGTTCAAAACTTCCACGAAGCGTAACCGGAACAATTGGAAGCGACAAATCGGAAGCTATTTGAAAAGCTCCACGCTTAAATTTTCCCATTTCGCCGGTATAGGTTCTGGTTCCTTCAGGAAAAACTACAAGTGAAACTCCGTTTTTAAGTTGCATTTCAGCTTTCTCAATACTATGTTTTGTAGTGATTGGATTCCTTCTGTTAATAAATATATGTCCGGCAGATTCACAGGCAATTCCTACAAGTGGAATTTTTCGGAGTTCTATTTTCATCAACCATTTAAAAATATAGGGTAACCAACCGTAAACGACAAAAATATCGAAAATACTTTGATGGTTTAAAACAAAAATATAGGATTGTTTGGGTTTCAGATGTTCTAATCCTGTTATTTTCAACCGGACAAAGCATATTTTACAAATCACACGTCCCCACCACCGTGCCGGATAATAGGAAAGTTTGCTGTTTGGGAATAATGGGGAAAGTATGATGGTTACCAAAGCAACAAGAATGGTTATTGCTAACAATATTGGAAAAGCAATAATCCATTGATAAATAATGAATGGTGGTGTTTTTCTCAGTCCCATTAGTACATTTTTAATATAAACTCCGAAAGCGATTGCAACAAATAATTGACTTAAACGAAAAAATCTGACGAAAATAAATCATAAAACTGACGAAAATAAATCATAAAACTACTGATAGTAAGCTTAATCAAATAAAATGATAAATACGCTTATATTCAATAAAAGAATAATATTTGGGGGTGGAAAGCCTCAAATTATTAAGAGTATTTTATAAAACATCTTCAACTTGCTTTCTAAAACTTATTTTTCCCCACTGGCTTACAAATAGTCCAAATACAACAATCAGTATTCCGAACCACTTTATTAGAGTAAGCTTTTCGTCCAATAGCAACCAGGAGAAAACAGCCGTAAAAACCGGAATTAAATTGACAAAAACATTGGTGCGGGTTACTCCCACCTGACGTACAGCTCCGGCAAATAAAACAAAAGCTACAACTGATGCAAAAACGCCTAACATCAGAAGAGACATTATCCCTTCGTTTGTGATTTTAATGGATTGAATATTTGAAAAATCAGTGAGAAAAAATGTTGGGATAAAAAAAACTAATCCCAACAAACTTTGATAGAATATTACGTTATAAGTTGTATAATGTGTTGGTATTTTGCGTAATATGGTTGCATAGCATATGGCAGAAAAAACAGCCAGAAACATGAGAGCCACTCCCCATGGATTTGCCTGAAAACCTCCGGTTGGTTCATATATTACAAAGAAAACACCTATCAACGATACGATTATTCCACCGATACTTGCCCACCCGACACGTTCTCTTAAAACTACATATGCCAAAAGCGGCGCAAACAAAGGAATAGTTGAAACAATAACGGCAGCAAGTGTTGACTCCACCATGGTTAAACCAAATGTTTCTCCAACAAAATACAAAAATGGTTCAAAAAAAGCCAGTAACAAAAATAATTTAAAGTCCTGACGTCTTAAAGGCTGAAATTTTCTACCGGCTTTGGCGACCAAATACAATAACACAGAAGCAATAATTAATCGAAGCATTATTAAGGTCATTGGAGGAAAAGAGTGTATGGCAACACGGGTCCAAATGAACGAAAAAGCCCAGATGATCATTGCAAGAACTATGGAAGTATATAATTTGAAGGATTTGAACATTGGAGGATTGTAAAACCTGAAAATACGAACCGATAAGAAAATTACCCTTTAAATGCTATTAACTATTAACTATTAACTATTAACTATTAACTATTAACTATCTCTTTTATTTCATTCTGAATATCCGTCCAGACTTCATTTTCCATTTTCGCACCCAGAACTTCTACAACCTTACCTGAAACCAAAGAACCGATTTTACCGCAAACTTCAAGGGAATAGTTCAAAGCCAGTCCATATAAAAATCCCGCCGCATACAAATCACCTGCACCGGTAGTGTCAATACAATTCGCCAATCGGGGTTTAATTTGCACCATATCATTTCCCGATTTAATATAAGAGCCTTCTTTACCTATTTTCACCACAGCTATGTCGCAAAGGTTGGAAATAGACACCAAAGCATCTGTTGGTACCTGCCCGGTGAAAGCCCATGATTCTTCTTCATTGGCAAAAACAATATCAACATATTCACGTATGATTTCATGAAGGAAATCAAGATTTTCTTCTACAACATTATAGCTGGCCAAATCCAGTGAAACCTGTAAACCGGCTTCTTTTGCCAACCGAACAGCAGTACGAATTAAATCATGGTTTTGCACCAAATAGCCCTCAATATGAAAAATATCATATCCCTGAAACATATTAGTAGTTAAATCTTCAGCCAATAATTCGCATGCAGCCCCTAAAAAAGTACAAAGCGTACGTTCACCATCAGGCGTAACCAAAACAATACATCTTCCCGATGGCGTTTCACTCAGTGATAAATGAGGAGTTACGCCATTTTCGTGTGAATCATTTGTAAAAAATAAACCAATATCATCTTTTCCTACTTTTCCAATAAATCCGGCATCTGCTCCAAGACGAGTAATTCCATTAATTGTGTTTGAAGCCGAACCTCCGGTAGCCATTTTTCTGGTATAATTATTCAGAGTTTGACTAATTTCTTGTGATTTTTCATCATCAACCAACTGCATACTGCCCTTTGGCAAGTTCAGTGAAAATAAAACATTGTCATTATCTATTTGCAATAAAATGTCTGTCAGGGCATTACCCATTCCTAAAATTTTTTTCATAATTTAATCCTTGTTTTTTGTGCAAAGATATTGCATAATTCAATAAAACCTATTACTTTTGCAACGCATTTGAGAAAAAAATGTACAATTAAATTCTTCCTTAGCTCAGTTGGTTAGAGCATCTGACTGTTAATCAGAGGGTCCTTGGTTCAAGTCCAAGAGGGAGAGCAATTAAAAAAGCCAAATCGTTATAAAACAGCGATTTGGCTTTTTTATTTTATTGATTTGCACAACATTTGCACAACTCCTATTTGCTATTCAATTTCTTGATATATGTAATCATTTGACTCCCATAAATTGGTCATCGATAAATTTAGTAACATCGGTAAGTCGGTAAAAGGACTTACCATTCATATTACAATAGGGTAATTTGCCATTTGAGCGATAACGCTGCAATGTACGATGACTTACCTTGAGCATTCCTATCAAATCTTGATTATCCAATAATTCATCACCTTTAAGACAGGCATCGTGATTGAGCAGTCTATCCATCTTCTTGTCAGCATCTTCAAGTTTACTAAAAAGTCGGTCAATTATTATTTCTAGATTTTCTTTGTTGATTTCCATAATGATAGTTGAATTTTGATTGAATATTAACATTCGTAAAATGTCATTTAATTCCCTTGGTAATCCGTCTCCTTTCGGCAACTTGCTTATGATTCGTAATTAAGTCGTTCAAACATTCTTTGTTACTCCAGATTATGTGTTGGCTAAGCATTCTCTTTACTTCAGTGAGCGTGTAGTATGATTTACCTGAGATAACTGAGTACGAAACTACCCCATTAGAACGAAGACGCTGTAAAGTCCGCTCGCTTATTTTTAGAAATGTGCATACATCGTAGTTATCAACCCATATTTCATCAGGGTTTTCTATTATTATAGGTTGTTGTTCGTTTACAAACTTGGCAATCAGATTGATTTTTGCCTCGAGCTCTAAAAATGCTGTTGATTCGATTGTGATGACATCCATAATGATAATTTTTGATTACAAAGGTCTGGAAATTGGGAACATGGATTTCACAACTTGGGTAAACTATTTGATAAAATCGTTAGAAGGAACTTATAGTGAGGACTTTGGAACATAGCGCTATTCAACTAAAAAACCAGACAACTTGGGAGTTGGCTGGTTTCTTGAATTAATTTTAGATCATTTTAAAAAACTAGAAGCTTTCGCATTAATCGTTATCAACTTCATCCATGCGGGCAATTAATTTTCTCCGAAAATCATCCAGGCACTGAACACGACTGCCCTTCCTGTTACGGATTTCAAGAAAAGCACGATACACATCGCCTAAATCTATGTCGAATAGATTTTCAACATAAGAAGTCATCTTTTTTAAATCGCTTTTTCCGTTGTTGATACATCCTGAGGTCTGAAATGCATATATCAGTTCAATAAGGGCAACTTTAGAGCCAGTCCACTTTGCTTTAACTTTCTGGAAATTCGTATTATCATACTGTTGTTCATTAGGTAGATCATCTTTTATCAATTCCGCATTCAGGTAATTACTCAACATATCATTTGCCAAAATCGTTGCAACCTTTAAATCAAAACCAGTAGAGAACTTTTGGTCTCTCTCAAAATACTGGCTGTCAAAATATATTTCTACATCAGACTGATATCGTAAGAAGTATTGCTGATCTAAATCTGTCCGATGTGAGCGGCAGTATTTATAAAAATCAATATTATTCTCAAAGTACTCTCTCAAGGCATCAAATTGTTTGAGAGTAAATGCCTTTTGCATACTCTCGCTTCCAGTTGGACGGTTAATTTCCAGTTTGTATATATTGTCATAAAAAATCAACATACAAAATATCTGAGGTTTTGTTTCTTTGAAAAATTGAATTTCATCCGTTTCGTTATTGAAAGTATAATCCGAAATATATTCCTTTAATTCATTGAAATAAGTTTTCAACAAGTCAATAATCTTTACTGATTTATTGAGAATAGTATCCTCTTCCAAATCTATGGCTTCAATTTCTGATTTAATTTTATCGAGAAGATTTAACGTGTACTGTATCATAAGATTCATTTTTAATTGATTGGTTTAAAATTAATCGTTGAATCTGGAAGTATGGTGACCCCAGTAGTTTTAAGTAAAATCGTTAACTGAATGCTTTAACGGTTAATCTTAACTATTAGTTTCTTTTGAATGTGTAAAAAAGTATAAAACATTGATAAACAGGATTTTTAAAGAAATTGATTAGCAGGATTTCTTTCAATCTTAATTACAATCTAATCATTTTTAGGACACATAGAATATTGTCAACCAAACAGTTAACTAAACAATCATCATCTGCTTGCATACGAATGAGAAACTATCGGTCGAATATGCCCGTTGTTTTGTGATTTATTTTTCAAGTCACTTTCTTCAGTTTTAGTTTCACCCTGCTCAATTGGTTTTAATGACAATTGAATCTTTCTATCCAATGCCATAAATTCCGTTTTGAGGACTTTTAGTTCATCTTCCTTTCGCCATGTCCCATTGACTATTTCATTCATTACTGGAATATCCTTGGCTATCTTGGCTATTTCGATTTCATATTTCTCAATCAGTTTTGGGATACGTTCCAAGGCATTGAGAAAATTCAACGCCGCCAGTTTCGGTTCCGATGCCAAATGCCCATTGTTGTAATTGTACTTTATATTGCCTTCGCCCTCGATGAAGAAACGGTTTTCCCTCAAATCCAATCCTTCTTTCATACTGGTTTCAGATTTCACCAACAAGTTGAACTCATAGAGCGTCCCTATCTTGAAGTATTCTCCGCTTGTTCTCGCATTGTCATTAATTTCATTCAACTTAATTCCAATCATTTTGGGGTCGGAACTTTGTAGCTTATCCAATCTAATTGGATTAAGGTTATTCCCATCTTTATCCAGTTGTAATTTGCCGTTTAATGTGTTTAGGTCTTTGTTCATACGTTCAATCATCTCCTGACTACTATCAATTGTTCGGGTCATCTTGGTTAGTTTAAAAACTGAATTGGATTTACTCCGGTTAAAGGCGTGTCGCTCACTTTCCAAAAAGCCAATCTTTTTCTCCAGTTTGGCTTTCTCCAACAAATCGGTATTACCGGAAAGAATAGCCACGTATTCGGAGAAATTCATCCCTGACTTTTCATCCAGACTACCCTCGTCGATGGTTCGGCTACCCATGTTGTTGTTCTTGAGCTGCTGGATAAAAAGCTGTTTGTTGTAAAGCAAATTGAATTTATACGAATCCAAACTTTTCTCGACCGCATAGATAATCACATCTACTTTGTTATTTGCATAGAACTTAGCAATTTCGTTGCCTTTCCTGACCGCACGCCCATCCCGTTGCACCAAGTCACTGGGACGCCATGGCGTATCCAAATGGTGAACGGCGACGGCTCGTTTTTGCGCATTAACACCCGTGCCCAACATTTCGGTAGAACCAAACAAAACACGTATTCTTCCTGCATTCATGCCGTCAATAAAAGACTTCCGTACTTTGTCATTTTTTGCTTCCTGAATGAAACGAATCTCTTTTTCAGGAATACCGTAATCTTCTACCAGTTTGCGTTTGATTTCACTGCACGGATTCCATTCACCGGGTTTATAGGTTCCCAAATCCGTAAATACGAATTGTGTCCCTTTTTGAGCATTGTGTTTTTGGTAATATTCCGAAATCTTTGCTGCGCAATGGGAGGCTTTATTATCCACATGGTCCTCATACTCCGGACTGATCATGCGCATATCCAAAGACATTTTCCGTGCAAAATCTGTCGCGATCAACATTTTTGCTTTTTGCTCGCTATCCGATAAGGGTGCCCTACCCAACAACTCCGCATTGCCCGTCTGGGCAAACTTGACCAGTTTCTCGATAAAAGCTTCCTGTTGGGGAGTAGGTGGAATATTGTGCATGATTTCATTCTTTTCAGGTCGATCGATACCGATTCCCTTGGCTGTTCTAAAGTCTGTAATTTCAGAATAGAAAGCTGCCAGTTCCGGAACTTTTATAAAATAACGAAATCGTTCTTTCTGTATAATCTGATTTGTAACTGAAAACTCATAATCAATGGTTTTCTTGGCAAAGATAGCTGCCCAAGCATCAAATGTATTGATATTTTGACGTTCCAGTTCTTTGGGACGCAGGTATTTGAAAATTAAATAAAGCTCTGTAAGCGAATTTGAAATGGTTGTGCCTGAAAGAAAAGTTGCACCCAAGTCTTTTCCTGTTCGCTCCTGAATGGTTCGAATGGCAAAGAGCATATTCAGTGCCCGTTGACTGCCGTCGGAGTTGCCAAGACCTGCCACACGGTCGTGGCGGGTGCTAAACATCAGGTTTTTGAACCTATGACTTTCATCTACGAACAAATGATCAATTCCCATCATTTTGAAATCAACAACCTTGTCGGTGCGAGCTGCAATATCAGAAGCAATCAGTTTCAATTTCACTTCCAGATTCTGCTGGCGCTTGATGACCCCTTTGAGCATGCCACGGGAGATTTCATTTCCCTGTTGTTTTAGTACTTCCAAATTTTCTTCCACACTATCCAATTCTGCTTGCAAAATTTTTTGCTGCATTTCGGATGATTGGGGTATCATACCAAATTGGTCATGCGTTAGAATAACTGCATCCCAACTATTGTTCTTTATGTCATTAAAAATCTTTACACGATGGTCAGGTGTAAAATCTTCCTTACCCGGATACAGGATGCGGGCATTGGGATAAGCACTTTTGAAAGTTTGTGCTATTTCCTGTACGTTGGACTTTAACCCAATAATCATAGGTTTGTTGGCAAGTCCCAGTCTTTTCATTTCATAAGCTCCACAACACATGATAAGCGTTTTTCCAGCTCCTACTTCATGGTCACAGATACCGCCGCCGTTTTGTTTTAACATCCAGACAGCATCTTTTTGACTACCGTAGAGGTCTTCAATACCCAAATTTTTCAAATTCAGTTGTGGAAAGGTCTGGTGTGAGCCATTGTAGTCCGGTCGTACAAAGCAATTAAATTTCCGGTTATATAGATTTGAAAGTCTGTCTTTGAATTCTGGTGATTGCTCACTGAGCCATTCGGAAAAGCCTTTGCGTATCTCATCTATTTTTGCGTTAGCCATTTGTATGGCTTCGCTGTCCCGTACACGAACTTCTATATCGCCGACAATCATACTTTTTGTAATGTCGGGTGAAGTATTGACCAATGCATGTTTCATCAAAGCCAAACCATTAAAAGTTCTGCTTTGTGATTTTACGGCATATTTGTCGTTGATATTGGCATTCAGGTTGGTGGCGTTGACTGAAAATTCATCGGCAACGGCTGAATAGTGGATGGTGGTATTGGTATCAAACAGATACGAAGCATATTTACTATACATACCCGTCGGTATCCACCGTTCTCCAAAATTAAAATCCAACTCATCAAATGAAATGGGTCGGGGAATTGCTTGCTGCAATACCATTAGTGATTGTTTTGAAATCTCATCAGCTGGATGCTCAATCAGGTAGTGTTCAATGGACTCGGCTTTTTCAACCACATTACCAGCAATGAATTTCTCTTTAATCTCATAATTCTCCACCAATGGATTATAATAAACTCGTCCGTGAAGTTCTTGCAAAAACTCTTCACGATTCTTCTCAGGTAAAAGGGAAGCCATATATTCCAGATTGACTTCTCCGTATTTATTGAGTGAAGCGGACAAAGCATCTTCTGATGTTTCTGCATGGGTAATTTCGTTGATATTAAATGATACAGGCTGATTGAAAATATCTGCTTTTACCATTTTACCATCCAACGAGCGTTCAAGGTACAGAATATCCTTTCCTCCACTGTCCATCTTGATTAAGTCAAGATTCTTGGGATTTGAAAGCTGTCCGAATCGTTTGACAAATTTATCGTAAAAAGTATTCAACTCCAACCGAAACGGTTTATGTTCTTCTCTTTTTTCTGCTTCGTAGGTATATAAATGTTGATAGACATCGCGCAAATCAATATAGAGTAAAACCTTTTCCTGTTGAAGTGAACTTAACTTCAATGGTGTAAATGTCGCTCCAGCATTATATACTTCGGATAAATACCCCACTTGTGATTCCATATTCACCAAAGAACCTACCTGACAATGTGGTTCACGTATTCCATTGTATGAACGTGGCTCCATTGAAATCTTAGGCTCAATCGGCTTAGGATTTGATACTTCTGTTGATATTGGTTTTGAATTCACCTTGACTTCCGATGTTTCGAAAGACAAATCAAAAAGCGAGGTCTGACGTGTTTGAATTCGTTTCGGACCATTACGTTTGGATTTGACAATTATCTGCGAACGTTCTTCTACATTCATATCGAAGAGGTCGTAGAGGGTCATAATCGGTGCTTCAATTTTTGTTTTAATTTCTACTTTTTCAATTTTTGGTTGGAGAATAATTGAATTAGTATTGATTAAGATTGGGTTTGTTTTTGCAATTAATTGAGGCTGTTGTTTCGTTGATTGAAGTTGATACTGTTCGTACAGTTCCAAGTTTAGTCGATTCGAGAAATCATCCGTTAGCATAACCCGCATGTCATTTGCCATTCCGGTTACGCCTCCTTCGTGCAGGAATACCATGGCTGGTTTTCCGTACTGGTCGGTATCAAGACTGCCTTTGGTATGAACTACTCGTTGGGTATTCTTGAAATAACTGTTGGTGACAACCCCACTACTAAGCAAAGAACTTTTTACAAACAGTTTTTCATCTTCTGTCAGTTCAGTCTTTGAGGAATTCTTTTGCAGGATAATCAAGTCGCTTCCTACTTCCGTATTGGCACTATCCACAAACAGGTTATTGGGAAGTCGTACCGCCGAAACTAAATTGGTGTTGTCCATCAACCATTGACGTATCACTTCGTTTTGGGGTGAATTCATTACACCTTGCGAAGTGATAAATGCCAATATACCACCCTCACGCAAGGTCTCGACTCCCTTGATAAAAAAGTAGTTGTGAATGGCTCGGGTGGATTGTTGCTTTGCCTTGTCCTTACTTTTGGAAAAACCGAAATCAAAGGCGGAAACATCACCAAACGGAATGTTGGATGCCACTACGTCGAAATGATTATTATACCTCGATTCTATCTCTTCAAAGCCGTTGATATTAACCGTATTGTTTGGATACAACTGTGAAAGGAGTTTGCCGGTGAGCAAGTCTTTCTCAAAACTCATAATGGAGCTATCCGCTGGTGCATTTTGCTGAAATGCGGATATAAACTCGCCCATGCCTGCTGAAGGATCCAGAAAGCGGGTTGGTGTTATCCCACTTTTTTGCAAGGTATCCGCAATGGTGATGACAATTTCTGTTGGCGTATAGAAAGAAGTTAGAATGGAATTCTTCAAACTTCCCCAGTACCGTTTGTACTGTTCTTCCGTGTCGCAATTTTCCCGAATTACAACTTGTAGCTCAGCCACCAGCGGAAAGAGATCCAATTCGGATTTTGACCAGTAGGAAGCATCAGCCAAGGTTTGGGTGGGATTGAGAATACATTTCAATCCTCCAAACCCCGAATAACGCTGAATAGTTTCTCTTTCCTCGGCTGTGGGTTGGCGGTGCTCTTTTTCAAGCGCAAACGCCAACCTTATGGCTTCGATATTGGCAGTAAGGTGCGCCTTTTTATTGAAGCTCATGTTCTTCCATCCAAATGACGATAGTTCCTGTCAATTCCGTATAGAGCTGATCGAATTCAGGGTCGTAAGCAAAATCATCCGAAAGGGGATATTTTGCAAAAACACTTTCACAAAAGGCAAGTAGTTTTTGAGCAAGATTATTGGCAGAACCTTGCGGCACTTCCTGATAAAACTCATTCCACAACACATTGACTATTGTATCGTGCTTTGAGAAGTAAAGGCCTTTATAAAGCACTTCACTGGCCAATGCTTCGGCGTGATTGTGGGATTGCCCAGCCTTTATGCTTTGTGAATAAGTCTGGACAGCGAGGTCGCCACGGCTTGCAATAAATTCGGAATCATTTGCCAGTTCGGGATGGCTGTCCAGTAGGAAAGATTGGAGGCTGAGTCGGTAATAAGACAACTCAACCGGTTCGATATTTTTGTTCATATTTAATGTTTTTTTGTTTTGACTCTTATTAATAATCGTTTTCTGAATACAATTAGACATTTACTATCGGTGTAATTTGGGTTTAGCCGTTTTCTTATCATCCACTTTTTTCTCTTGACTTTCCGTTGGTTTCGTCTGACCATTTTTCAACGGTGCATCTATTTTCTTAGTGGCTTCGTTGGTTTTACCGACCGTATTTTCTGCAACCTGAGTTTTACTCGTTTCATTAGGGCTTACTTCTTTTGCGTTGGACTTGTCAGGATCCCAGCGGTAGAAATTGAGTTTGCCTTCCTCCGTATTTACCTTCACGAACGCACTGTATTCCTGACCTTCGCGGTCTTTCATGCCGGTTACGTGAATGGTACCACCTTCCTTGAGTTTGCTTTGGTCGGTTTCCGGCAATTCTACACCACCCAATTTAGTAGGAATAGCAAATTCGGTATTCGATTGTTTCTGGGTTTGATTTGGGTTGTTGTCGAAACTAAACTCAATGCCTTTTTTGTCGGCATTAATTTGAAGGGTGGCATTAAACAATTTGCCACTTTTGGATAGCATATCTTCCAAATAAATGGCTTTGCCTTCTTTCAAACTCTGCATTTGTTTGTCATCCAGAGAAACACCTTTTATTTCGTTGGGAATATGAATCTTGTCGGCTCTGACTGCCACCAATTCGTTGGTCAATTTATCGATTGAAATATACGCAGGAATTGGTTTCTGCCCTGAATACTCAACATTGAGTATACTTCCAGCATTTCCATTTTTTAGCAGGTTCTTTTTTTCATCATCCGTGAAATGAATGCCAAAGAAAGGCCTGTCCAAGTCGGGCGACTTGCGTACGGCATGAATGGCCACGGTCAATTTCCCCTCCACTTCCCTAAAGGACAAACGTGCATCGGTACGAAGCGTCATTTCGTCAAACTTAGGTGTGATGGTGATTAGTACGGGTGATTTGCCCCAATTAAGCATAGCATCCAAACTACCGGTCTTCTCCAAAGTGTCTCGTGTCACTCCGAGTCGCTCCAACAGCTTCCAGTCGATACGGTTTTCATCAATGGGTTGATAGTTCAGTTTAGCTGACACTTCATCGGACGACACCCGATGTTTATCGAGTGTTTCTTTGTTCACGGCATTTTCAGGTTGTTTCAGCATTTCATTCAATAATGCAGACATACCCTCAACCAGCTTGGCCGGTACTTTAAAAAATTGGAAGTGTGTGGGATTTTTGTACTGATTGTGGAAGTTGGAAAAGAAATTATCCAACATATTACCTTGCTTGTCAAGTTTCAAAAAAAGTGGCTCGTTTTCGGCTTTGGGACTGACAGACTTCATTTTTCCATCTTTCCCAATTCCTGAGACAACATCCATTCCCTTGCCTTTTTTGTCTGTGACCAACAGCACATCCTGGTCATTTACATTCTCGTTCATAACTTTACTTTTTTATGGTGAATACTTTATTCGCCGGCAAAGTTATGTTTGTAAATCAACTAATTATCATGTTGCGGCTGCGCTGTCTTTGTTTGGCTGGGGGTGGCGTTGTGTGGCTGGGAAGTGGTTACAAGCTTTATTATTAAAGTTTGAATAGAACGGCGTAACCTTTTCAAATTCTAAATTTTCGGACAAGAATTATTCTAACACACGAACTCCAATTATCTAAATAAACTGCTACCTTTGCTTTTAATTTGCTGACGCTATATTGCTTAAATGAACCGACTAAACTTTAATAAAGAAACTGACAGAGACATGAGTAATAGACATTTTGCAATTGGAGATATTCACGGTTGTTTTGATTCACTGAAGGAATTGGTGGAAAATAAAATCCAACTTCAAAAGGAAGACAAGCTTATTTTTCTTGGCGATTACATTGATAGAGGACCTAAAAGCAAAGAAGTAATTGATTATATCATTGAATTGCAGAATAATGATTATGATGTCGTTACTCTTTTAGGGAATCACGAGTCTATGTTAATTGATGCTTACAACAATAATGGCTCAATGGATAAATGGATAAAAAATGGAGGTTCTGAAACATTGAAAAGTTTTGAGTTTGATTCATTGACAAATATAGATTCTAAATACTTAAACTTCTTCAATAATTTGAAGTACTATTTTGAAAATGAGGAGTATCTATTTGTTCATGCAGGATTTAATGATACAATTGAAGATCCTTTTTCGGATAAATATTGGATGTTATGGAAAAGTAGAGAAAGGTATTCTAATCCGTTATTAAAAGATAGAACAATCATTCATGGTCATGTTCCAGTATCTCTTAATATCACGTTAAACCAAATTGCTAACAACAATAAAGTTGTCAATATTGATGGTGGTTGTATTTATTCTAATGCACATTTAGGAAAACTTGTAGCTCTTGAAATAAATTCCAGTAGTATTCTGTTTGTTTAATAAAATAATAGTGCTATATTTGCAATTCGCGAATCGCGAATCAAACATCATTCTTATGAAGAAGCACAATGGTATGAGACCACAAGATATAGTGGTGCTGATAAAGATAATATCACTACAGCAGGCAGATTGGCGTAATATAGATATTGCTAATGCTATACTGATTAGTCCTTCCGAAGTATCTGAAGCATTAAATAGATGTAAAATTGCTGGACTTATTGATTCAAAAAAAAGAAAAGTAAATATTAACTCCTTTATCGAATTCCTGATTTATGGATTAAAATATGTATTCCCTGTAGAACCTGGTGCAGTAGTTAGAGGAATTCCTACTGCTCATTCAGCATCTCCAATTAAAGAACATATTTCTTCAGGTAATGATATTTATGTGTGGCCTTATGCAAAGGGAAATTATCGGGGACAAGCAATTGAACCGCTGTACAAGACGTTGCCCAAAGTGGTTGAAAACGATGCTTCATTCTACGAATTATTGACAGTTGTAGATACGATACGAGTTGGTCGAGTGCGAGAAATAGAGATTGCTATAGGCGAATTAAACAAACGACTAAAATATGCCTAGTACAAATATTACAATGCTTCAAACCGTGGCAAACGGTTTAGGTGACCTGAAAGCTGAAATGGTATTTGTAGGAGGGTCTGTAGCTGAACTTTATGCCAATAATCCAGCTGCATCAGATATTAGACCAACATTGGATGTTGACTGTGTAGTCGAATTAAGTTCAAGAACGGCACATGCAAAATTGGAAGAAAGACTGAGAGCGAAGAAATTTGCCAACGACACATCACAAGGTGCACCGATTTGTAGGTGGATTTACAAAGACATATTGGTTGATGTTATGCCAACGGATTCAAATGTACTTGGATTCACCAATATTTGGTATAATGAGGGAGTTGACAATAAAATTACAAAAACATTACCAGATGGAACTGAAGTGTTTGTATTTCCACCCGAGTATTATTTAGCCACCAAATTTGAGGCTCACAAAGGACGAGGTGGAAATGACCTCCGACAAAGCCATGATTTTGAAGATATTATTTATATCTTTAATAATTGCTCTGACCTTTTGGATAATATTAGTAACGCAAATGCTACTGTTAAAGCATATTTAAAAGAAGAATGCCAAAATTTACTGAATAACGATGGTTTAACAGAAGGTGTTGAAAGTGCTTTACCATATGGATCTGGTGAGGAGGGTACAGATATTATTTTGGAATTAATATACAATATTGCAGGGATTGAATAAAGGAGAAAAATAAAACAATACATAGTTACCTTAAACACAAATAACTATAAATGAATACTAAAATAATTTTAGAATATGATGCTTTTTTAAGATCAATAAAAAGGAATAAAGATATTCCCCACTCTTTATTAATAGGGGCTGGTGCATCAATCAGTTCTGGAATTCAATCTGCAAATGATTGTATTTGGGAATGGAAAAAGGATATTTATTTAACTAAAAATCCCAATGCATCTGACTATTATAAAAACACAAAGAATGAGTCTGTTAGACTGAGCATCCAGAATTGGCTTGATAATGAAGGTATTCATCCTAAATTTAACTCAAATAACGAATATTCATATTATGCAGAAAAAGCCTATCCAATTGCGGATGATAGACGAAAGTATTTTCAATCCCTTATAGAAGGTATTGATCCGTATATAGGTTATAAACTGTTATGTTTACTCTGTGAAAAAGAAATTGTAAAAGCAGTATGGTCTACTAATTTTGATGGTTTAGTTGTAAAATCAGCTCATCAAGCAAATTTAACTCCTATTGAAATAACCTTAGATAGTGTTGAGAGAATATATAGAAATCAGAGTAGAAAGGAATTATTATCTATTTCATTGCATGGAGATTACAAATATAGCACTTTGAAGAATACTCAAAGTGAATTAGACTCTCAGGAGGCTGTCTTTGTTGAAGCATTAACCAGATATCATTGTGATAAGAATTTGATTGTTATTGGTTATAGTGGCAGAGATAAGTCTTTAATGCACGCTATCTCAGAAGCATTTAGCAAAAAGGGATCAGGAAGACTTTATTGGTGTGGGTATGGACATGAGATTGACGAAGAAGTTAAACAGCTTATTGAAACTACTCGGAATAGTGGTAGAGAAGCATTTTTTATACCAACTGATGGTTTTGATAAAACATTATTGCATTTAACAAAATCTTGTTTTGAAGATGATAAAACATCTTTAGATAGGATAAATGAAATATTGTCATCATCTCAATCCGTAGAATTAGAGACTACAGATTTCTCACAAGAAATAACGAGGACTGACAAATATATTAAAAGTAATTTGCATCCTATAAGTTTCCCGAAAGAAGTTTATCAATTTGAGATGGAGTATAGTGGAGAAAAACCATGGTCGACGTTAAGAGAACTTACGAAAGTTAATGATATTTGTGCTGTCCCATTTAAACAAAAGGTATTTGCTTTAGGAACCCTATCATCTATTAATAATGTTTTTGGCAATAAAATTAAAGGTGAAATATTACGTGTTCCTATTTCTAAATTTGATATTGAAAATGTTACTGCTTTTAAATCACTAATGCTTCAAGCAGTATTAAAAACCCTATCAAAGAATGAATTAATACAAACAAATGAGAAAGATGAAATATGGCTTACAAAGAGTGATAGTTCAATAACTCAAAATTCACAAACGGTTGAAATTCACAAATCAATTCATTTGTCTTTTTTCTTTGATTATAGAAGCAAATATGCATTTCTGACATTTAAGCCATGCGTACATTTGTCCAGTCAATCAGACATATCAAAAGAGATAAAGCAGAATTTGAGTAAAGTATCACTAGAAAAACTCTTCAACAATCAATATGATGGGACTCTGGAGAAGTGGAAAAGTATTTTATTTAATGGAAAAAAATTAGTATTTGAATATCCAGTTAAATCTGGTACCGGATTCGAATTCTCCATTTCTCAAAATACTGCTTTTGCAGAAATAATGGTCGCAGATACCAATTTCCGTGCTTATCATCCAACTGCTTACAATAAAGAATTTTCATTACACAAAGGAGTTCAATTGCTAGAGCCTCAACTAATTTTCACTCATAATAACTCATTTAATCCATCTAAGGATTTTCACCCAATGAGAGCCCTTACTAATCATAGGCCTTTTGATTTCCCATTAAATGGCACTCTATACTCAAATGAAATAAATTTGAGCATAATTTGTAGTCAGAAATACTCCAATGAACTTTCCAACTTCTTAAATGCTTTAAATCAAAAGCATATATCAAATGTCAATCAGGACTATCTTATAGATTATCCTGGTTTCGCCTCTGCTTATAATATACCAATCAACATACCATTGATTAATGACTCATACAAATGGCTTGATATTGAAATTGATCATTCTAAAGGAGAAATAAAAGATATTGCTTTAAAGCTGGCTAGATTAATTACGGCCAAAATTGACCATCTTGCTAACAGTCAGAATCAACATACAATTGTTATATTTATACCTGATGAATGGCAAGCTTATGAGTCATATGACGAAGATGGTGAAGTATTCGACTTACATGATTATATAAAAGCATTTTCAGCATCTAAAGGGGTTTCAACACAACTAATTAGACAAGATACTCTGTATGACAATTTAAGATGTCAGATATTCTGGTGGTTATCATTATCGTTTTACGTAAAATCACTAAGAACACCATGGGTTTTAAATAATACAGAAAAAGATACTGCCTATGCTGGAATTGGATATAGCATTAATCATAAGGCAAATCAAACAGATATTGTTATTGGCTGTAGCCATATTTACAATTCGGAAGGTCAGGGTCTTAAATACAAATTGTCAAAAGTTGATAATTTTTACTTAGACAAACAAGCAAATCCTTTTTTGTCATATGATGATGCCTTTCAGTTTGGAGTTTCAATTAGAGAACTCTTTTACAACTCCATGGATAAACTTCCCAAAAGAGTTGTAATACACAAAAGAACAAGATTTACAAATGATGAAATTAAGGGAATAACAGAAAGTCTTAAAATGGCTGGAATAAAAAAAATAGATTTAATAGAAATAAATTATGAACCTGATGCCAGATTTGTAGCAACCAGCATTTTTCGCAATGAAATGCAAATTGATCGTTTTCCAATTTCAAGAGGAACATGTATCGTTACAAATAATACAACAGCATTGCTGTGGACACATGGCATTGTTCCATCTGTCAGAGATGCAAATTATAAATATTATCTTGGTGGAAGAAGTATTCCTGCACCACTTAAAATTGTAAAACATCATGGGGACTCTAATATTAATCTCATAGCAACAGAAATACTCGGACTCACAAAAATGAATTGGAATTCGTTTGACTTATACACGAAATTACCTGCAACTATAAATTCTTCAAATCAAATCGCGAGAATAGGAAAATTGTTAGCTCGATTTGAAGGAAAAACGTATGATTACAGGTTATTTATTTGAGTGAGTCCAACCAAATTATCTTTAGTGAGGTTCATACCAAATTCAACATACAATAATTTTAAAATTGTTAATAAATCAATTTCGATACATATGGCACAAGTTAAGATTGAAGAGATAATTAATCATCTCGATTATAAAATTAGAAAATCGCTGGAAGCTACTTTAGAAGAGCACTTTCCAAATCAAAACTTTGATACGAGATCTGTATTTCGCACATTCAAACGACAAATTTCCAGAAAATGTGATACATGGGAAGATGTACCAGATGATCTCGTTGAAAGAAACTAAAATTAGAAACGTTATAAAATATTTTGTCATTTTTTCACCAAATGGCTCAATTCCGGATTATTTCTAATTCGTTCCATTTCGTCCACGATTATCTGTGCCACTTCTTGTTTGATTCGATTGTAGTTTTTATCAATTTCTTGTTTCATGTTATCGTTGCCATCGCCATCCACAAAGGATGCTATTTCAGGAATCATTTTGTAGGCTTTTGTTTCGGCAGCTACTTTGGCATTATCAACGACTATTTCCGCATGAAAAATCTTTTGCTCAATACGTTCCTCAAAATTATCGGAGACCGCACCCACAAAAACGCCTTGAGTTAGGTTACTTATTTTTGAAGCCGGAATAAGACTGTCCAGTTGTGTGCTTAATGAGGTGGATTTATCCTGACGATTGATGGTTATGGATTGGCGCAATTGCAGCACTTTCCCAAAACGGTCGGACAGGTTCTTGGCTGTTTCGCCCACCACTTGTCCGCTAAAAATATTACCAACCGTATTCTGAATCACTTTTGCTTCCTTGTCACCATAATCCCGATTCAACTGACTGTAATCCTGAAACCCCAGACATACAGCCACTTTATTACTACGGGCGGTGGCAATCAGGTTGTCCAAGCCACGAAAATAAATGGTCGGTAACTCATCAATAATAACCGAGCTTTTGAGTTGTCCTTTCTTGTTGATCAACTTTACAATACGGCTATTGTACAAACCCAGTGCTGCCGAATAAATACTCTGCCGGTCGGGATTATTACCCACGCAAAGAATTTTTGGTGCTTCCGGGTTATTGATATCGAGTGTAAAATCATCTCCGGTCATAACCCAATAAAGTTGTGGTGAAATCATTCGGGACAGTGGAATTTTGGCAGATGCAATTTGTCCCTGCAACTGGTCTTGCGCTCCTCCTTCCCATGCATCCATAAACGGTGAGAGGTAGTTTTCAAGGTCGGTATACGAAGTCAGAATGGTGAATGTATCGGAATACTTCTTATTCAAAAATTCAATGGCATGGGGAAAGGTGCAATACTTTCCGTCCTTATATATTTTCAAGTACCAAATTATGGCAGCCAACAGAATAATCGGTGATTCTACAAAGAAATCACCTTGTTTTTGTATCCAACTTCGGTTCAGGTTCAACATAATGGTATAGGCGCTTTCATAAGCATCGCTAATGTCCGTCATAAAAGTTGGGTTAATCGGATTGCAGCGATGGCTTTTTCTCGGATTATCGAAGTTGATAACATAAAACTTGGGAGCCACTTTGTACTTGTCACGGTGTTTGAGCAAATGGTTATAAGCAATGGTCGATAAGTCGTCGAACTTAAAATCATAGATATACATAGCAAAGCCTTTTTCTATCTGCTGTTTGATAAAATTATTGACCACCGCATACGATTTACCACTTCCAGGAGTTCCCAACACGATGGTAGCCCGAAAAGGGTTGACGATGTTTATCCAACCATCCCATTGTTTCTTTTTGTACCAGAATTTGGTTGGCAAGTTAACCGAGTATTCATTTTCCATTAGCCGCGTTTCCTGCATAAAGCTTTCATTCTCGTTGTTGAACACATCGTCCATCAAGCTATTTTTCAACAATCGGCTCATAAACAAACCAGCCATCATCATACAAACATACCCAATGGTCAAGGTAGAAATATAAAAAGCCACGTTTGCCAGTATCGGCAATGGCAAAGAAAGTATCCACCAATTCAGGAAGAACAGTTGAGTTCCAATAATCAGCAGAACACTGATTTTAGTCCAGGAGATTTTCTCTTCTTTCACACCTTTAGTGCCCAAGCAAGACAACCCCAGAAAAACCACTGCGAATAATTTTGTCCACAGGATAGAAGAAAACAATCCTCCTGTTCGCTGAAAGCCCATTAGGATTTTGTTCAATGTTTCGACAGTCAGATTCCATTGTTGG
>Ga0172379_10004550_pt1 | contig 20326 bp, 13 predicted proteins | sample GrowelOW334metaG_FD_119756 | JGI IMG/M metagenome (GOLD analysis project Ga0172379, IMG submission 119756) | Groundwater microbial communities from an aquifer near a municipal landfill in Southern Ontario, Canada - Groundwater well OW334 metaG | ecosystem: Environmental > Aquatic > Deep...
CTTTAAAAAACCTTGCGAAGGTTGAACACTAAAGACAATAAAACCTTCGCAAGGTTCTTATCAAGGCGAACAATGAGGTCGCTTTTTTTGTGTGGCGAACTTCTGATTATCTTGTCTCGTTTTCAAAATCCTAATCGAGCAATCGAATTCATTGGATTTTTCTAACTGTTTTTATGTTTTTCTTTAAAAAACCTTGCGAAGGTTGAACGTTAAGGACTATAAAACCTTCGCAAGGTTCTTATCAAGGCGAACAATGAGGTCGCTTTTTTTGCGTGGCGGAATTCTGTTTATCTTGTCTCGTTTTCAAAATCCTAATCGAGCAATCGAATTCATTGGATTTTTCTGACTGTTTTTATGTTTTTCTTTAAAAAACCTTGCGAAGGTTGAACACTAAAGACAATAAAACCTTCGCAAGGTTCTTATCAAGGCGAACAATGAGGTCGCTTTTTTTTGCGTGGCGGAATTCTGTTTATCTTGTCTTCGTTATCAAAATCCTAATCGAGCAATCGAATTCATTGGATTTTTCTGACTGTTTTTATGTTTTTCTTTAAAAAACCTTGCGAAGGTTGAACACTAAAGACAATAAAACCTTCGCAAGGTTACAAGGGTATTATGCCGCATGGTTTACGAAACGGGGAAATACTATCACGTTTATAATCGTGGCGCACACGGACAAGAGATCTTTGTCTCAGACGAGAATTTCCGTTTTTGTATTTCTCTTCTCAAGAAGTATTCCAGCCATTTTCTCGTTTCTATCCACACGTTCTGTCTCATGCCGAATCACTATCATTTGCTCCTGCAACAGCATCAAGGTGGATCCATCCGGTCATTCATCCAAACTACGTTCAATGCTTACTCGCAGGCATTCAATAAAGTCTACCAGCATAGCGGGACATTATTCCAGGGGCGGGCGAAGGGGAAGGATGTGGAGAGCGACCTGTATGCGGTTCGACTGAGCCGTTACATTCACCGAAATCCCATTACAGCGAAGTTGGTTTCTGATGCTTCGGAGTGGATATTCTCAGATTATCGGGTGTGGATTGGGGAGGAGGCGAGTATGCTTACTGACCTCGGTCTACGGAATGGATACTTCACAGATGCTTCACATTATCGTGAATGGTTTGGCGAGTTAGAGTATGAAGGGGATTTGTCCCGGTTTCTTTTTCAGGAATGAAGAATGCCTGCGAAGTTTGCGATCTTTTTATGATTTACCCTTAGCAAGGATTTTCAAATTATGTTAAGTTGGCAACCCTTGCGAAGGTCTTATTGCAAAAACTCTCTCAACCTTCGCAAGAGATAGCATCCCTAGTATGTAGGTTAACCTTGCGAAGGTTGTATTGCAAAAACTCTCTCAACCTTCGCAAGAGATAGCATCCATAGTAGGTAGGTTAACCTTGCGAAGGTTGTATTGCAAAAACTTTCTCAACCTTCGCAAGGTTCTCGGACATTACTCTTCCAGTGTTGAAATATCACCTTCGCTCATTCCCATTGCCCGTGCTTTTAGTACACGACGCATGATCTTGCCGCTGCGCGTTTTCGGTAAGGATTTCACGAATTCGATCTTCTCCGGTTTTGCAATCGGACCCATTTCGTGAGCAATATGTTTCTTGATATCTTCTGCCAGCTCGTCGCTCGGTTCCGACCCTGCTTTAAGAATAAGATAAGCATGGATTGCCACGCCTTTAATCTCGTGGGGCAGACCGATCACTGCTGCTTCTGCAACCGAATGATGTGTTATGAATGCGGATTCAAGTTCGGCTGTACCGAGGCGATATCCGCTTACCTTAATGACATCATCCACTCGGCCGATAATCCAGAAGTATCCATCCTTGTCACGGCGAGCTGAATCTCCGACGAAATAGAAGTCCTTGAACTTGCTCCAATACGTTTGAACAAACCTGTCCGGATCTTTGAAGATTGTCCGCATCATGGCCGGCCAAGGATTCTTCAATACTAAAAATCCTTCTTCACCGTCCTTCACTGGTTTCCCCTCTTCATTAACGACTTCTGCATCGATACCAGGGAGCGGTTTAGTGCCGGAGCCGGGTTTCAACGGCATTGCGGGCATCGGTGCAATCATAAACGCGCCGGTTTCGGTCTGCCACCAGGTATCCATGATCGGACATTTTTCCTTCCCTATGTTTTTATAGAACCATCGCCATGCTTCGGGATTGATCGGCTCGCCAACGCTGCCAAGCAGTCGCAGGGAAGAGAGGTCGTGACGGTTGGCCCAAGATGTGCCGAAGCGCATCAGTCCGCGAATGGCGGTCGGCGTTGAATAGAAAATGGTGATGCCGTACTTTTCGATCATTGACCACCACCGGTCAGGATACGGATACGTGGGTGCCCCTTCATACATAAACGATGTTGCGCCGGCAATGAGCGGGGCATAGACGATGTATGAATGTCCCGTGATCCATCCCGGATCTGCAGTGCACCACCAGCGGTCTTCTTCTTTCAGATCAAAAACATCTTTTAAAGTTGCATGGACTCCAACAGAATATCCACCGTGAGTATGCAGAATTGCTTTCGGCTTTCCCGTTGTTCCCGAAGTGTACAAAATGAAGAGAGGATCTTCCGCATCCATTATTTCAGTTTCACATTTTTGTGTGTTTCGTGAGATGGGAAGGGCCATTAATTCGTGATACCAATAGTCGCGTCCCTGTTCCATCATCACATCAATTCCGAGATGTTTAATGACAACAACATGTTCCGGCTGTCCGCTGCGCTGCAATGCTTCGTCGACGATCTTTTTTAATTCAACTTTCTTTCCATTCATGTTACCGCCGTCCGCGGTGATGATCACTTTGGATTCGCTGTCCTCGATTCTGCCATGCAATGCTTCGACGGAAAATCCGCCATAGACCACTGAATGAACTGCGCCGACCTTTGCGGTGGCCAACATAGCGATAACTGTTTCTGGAATGCGTGGCATGTAGATCGTTACACGGTCTCCTTTCACGACACCCATACTTTTCAGCACGTTAGCAAACTTGCACACTTCACGGTTGAGTGCATGATAGGAAAGGGTACGGAGATCGCCTTTTTCACTTTCCCAGATCAAGGCAAGTTTGTTCCTGCGCCATGTTTTCACATGCCGGTCCAGTGCATTTTGCACGATGTTAGTTTTTCCACCGATAAACCATTTATAAAACGGTTTGTTCGAATCGTCCAGAACCTTGTCCCATTTCTGATACCATTCCAGTTCTTCAGCACGTTTTGCCCAGTATGCCTGGATGTCCTTTGCCGCTTCCTTTCTGACCGCTTCGGGATCCGGAACATTTGCCTGAGCAATAACTTCAGCGGAAGGATAATAGATCTCGTCTGGTGCGGTGGTTGATGCTGACGGCGTTGTTTCCTTCATAGGTGAAACTCCTGTGAAATGGGATAAAAATGGTTAACGCGGTACGATTTTGAATATTACAGAAGAGAAAGGATTATTGCAAGGGATGGATGATTAAAACACCCCGGTAAACGGGTGTTGAACTGTCTTTTGCTCATTTGATTGTATAGTTCACGGTAGTTTCTAAAAATCGGAGTCATGATTTTGTCTCCCAGTACGATGTACAATTTTTCCAGGACAAAAAGAGAGTTTTTGATTTACAATTTGTCCTCGTATCTTCTTTCATGATCCGATCCTTGACAATACTGTTAATATTATTCCAATCCATGGCCGCTCAACAATTGCAGTTTGAACGCCTTGGTATCCAACAGGGGTTGTCCCAGAGTACGGTCTTTTCCGTGACGCAGGACTCTGCCGGATTTTTGTGGATAGGAACATTGGATGGATTAAACCGGTTCGATGGAAATACTTTTAAAATATATAAACATCATCCCGGCGATACGAACAGTATTGCCGCCAATAGCTTTTATCGATTGTACCCGCTCCAGGACGGAAGCATCGCGGCGTCGACCCTGAATTCCCAGATCAACATTGTCAGCACCATCAATCCGAATATCAAACGATTGAATATGTTGGCGGAAGGCGATCCGCTTGGAAAACAAACCGTACCGCGTGCAATGGTGCAGGATAGCAGTGGGAACTTCTGGATTGGAACGGATGACGGGATCATCAAATACTCCAACGATTTTTCTATTCGTCGTGATTTCGCTTTGCCCGTTGACAATAGAAATGAGAGCATCGTATTTGACCTGTTTTGCTATCGAAACAAAAAGATTATCGGATCGATGTATAATCGTATAGTGATTATCGATATGACGACCGATCGTGTATCGTTCATCCCGGTAGTGAAAAACAGGCCGATGGATATGCGCGAAGTGTTTTTGCGATGGGCTGCAGCGTCTGATTCACTGTTGTTAATTGGAGGAGACCGAAGCGGTATCTATATTCTCGATGTCGATCGTGATGCTATCAGCGTGTTGCCGTTTCTACCGCATCTGAAACGACAATTCACATTTTCTCTCACCTACACTGCACTATTTGATCATGAAGGAAATCTATGGATCGGAACGGATAACGGATTGCTAAAAGTCCGTATCACCATCGCAGGCGGTTTGCCGTCGGTTTCCGAAATGAACATTTTCCGAAATGATCCTGCGGACCCGAAGAGTCTCAGCCACAATAGTGTTCTCTCCTTGCATCTGGACAAAGAGAACACATTATGGATCGGGACATCGAATGGATTGAACAAAGTGTCACTGCGAACGAAAAAATTCATCACACAAGTGAACGAGCAAAAGAATCTGCGCAGCATTCCGGACGGGAATGTCTGGACATTTATCGAATCGCTTGACGGTTCATTGTTTGTCGGCACTCAAGGCGGTTATGCAGTGAGGAAAAGAGGGGAGAATTCCTTCCGAAGATTATATGCCGTTAAGCCGGTCAGTTCCGCACGCGATAGCAGCGGACGTATTTGGTTCGGCACCCGCGGTGAATTAGTTCAGGTGTCGAACGACAGAATCATCAGCCGGGTGCAGGATCCATCGCAGTTTAGAAAAACCAGCAAGAACTTCTATTCCAGTTTATTCACTGCACATGACGGAGCGTTGTGGTCAGCAACGTCATACGGTCTTGTCCGATATCATCCCGCGGAAAAGAAACTTGTCCGCTTTTTGGCGGCAGCGGATACAGCGTTGATAGACAATTCGGTTTACCTGCTGGATGCCGTGCAACGCAGAAACGGCACTTTCTGGACCGGCACAAATGGCGGCGGGTTGGGAAGGCTTAATCTTGAAGATTCAACGTTCCGGATGTACCGGTTGATACCCGGAAATCCGCGTTCTCTCAGTGATAATGTCGTTATCGATCTTCTTGAGACAAGTGATAGGACACTTTGGGCAGCGACGCTCGGAGGTGGAATTAATAAAATCGTAGAGGTCGGCGGAGACTCGTTGGAATTTACCCATTATAGAGAGGACGACGGCTTACCGACCGATGCCGTGTACGGTATGCTGGAAGACGAACGGGGAAATCTGTGGCTCAGTACCAACAAAGGCATATCCCGTTTCAATCCAAAAACAGGAAAATTCCGGACTTTCACTTCCGCCGACGGACTGCAAGGGGATGAATTCAATCAAAATGCATTTTTTAAGGCGGCGGACGGGAAAATGTATTTCGGCGGGATTAACGGATTTAATGAGTTCTATCCGGACAGCGTTTATGATAATACGGTTCTGCCAAATATCGTCGTTACGGAGTTCAGAATCTTTGAGAAGGATTTTTCTTCGTTGTTGTTTGACAGTGTGGTCTCATTGAATTACGATCAAAACTATTTTTCCTTTGAATTTACATCATTGTCTTTGATTGCTCCGAAAAATAATCGCTACTCATACATCCTGGAGGGACTGGAAAAGGAATGGACAAACTCCGGAGACCGGAGAACCGCGCATTATACGGATATCGATCCGGGAGAATACACATTCCGGGTCCGCGGCACGAACAATGATGGTGTCTGGAATATGGTCGGCACTTCGGTGAGGATCATCATCACTCCGCCGTGGTGGGCAACAGTGTGGTTTCGAGGATTTGCATTGTTTGTTTTCGTGGGAAGTATCGCTGTTGGGGCATGGTATATCTCACGCAGAAAGCTTAACGCAAGAATCGACGAATTGGAAAGGCAAAAATCAATCCTGGAAGAACGACAACGAACAAGAGACAAGATTGCACGCGATTTGCACGATGATGTTGCTACCACCATCAGCAGTATTTCACTCTACGCTGAGATGATGCATCAACGTACGAAAAAGCGTCGCATCGATCTTGAAGAAGCGGTAAAAAAAATCTCTTCTCTCTCTTCTGATGCAAAACAAGCGATGGAAGAGGTGGTATGGTCTCTTTCGCCGAAGAATGACACATTAAACAACCTCGTGGACCGCATGGGGGATGTCGCCGCTCAATGGTGTTCCGATCATTCTCTCCAGTGCCATCTGGCATTTTGTATTATCCCCTCCAACATTATCATTTCGGAAGAGATCAGGAAGAATGTGTATCTGATTTTTAAGGAGGCAATGAATAATATTCTAAAACATTCGAATGCAGATGCAGTTGAATTAATTTCTTGGGTTGAAAACGAATTTTTTTACCTGACGATTCGGGACAATGGGAAAGGATTATCGCCCGTCAGTTCCAAAACAAAGACAATTGGCGGTAATGGATTGTTGAACATGGGAATGCGGGCTAAAAGCATAGGAGCGGAACTCAATATTGCATCGGAAAAGAATAAAGGGACGAGCATATCCGTTATTGTGAAAATAGCACAATTGCGTCATTGATTCTCCTGCAACCGAAAAACATATTAATATAATTCGATGACTGTGAAACGAAAAAATATCCGTGTCGTTCTTGTTGAGGATCATCCATCCTATCGGGAAATTGTGAGCGAAGTGATTCAATCCGCTAAGGGATTTTCGCTCTCTGCGGTATTTGAAAATGTCGATGATGCACTACGTCAGATGCCCGAAGCGGATGTCATATTGATGGATATCGGATTGCCCCAGCGCTCAGGAATAGAAGGGGTTGCGGAACTGAAAAAAAGAACTGATTCCCCCCGTATCATCATGTTAACAAACTTTACGGATGACGAAAAAATTATGCAGGCAATTTTTGCCGGTGCGGACGGATATTTGTTAAAACAGATTCCAGGACACAAACTCCTCGATGCTATTGTTGAGACCATGGATGGGGGAACATCCATGACTCCGTTTGTAGCCCGGCGTGTATTAGAAGCGTTCAAAACTCGCGCGGAAGTAAAGGATGAAACTACGGAAAATATTTCTGTGCGCGAACAGGAAGTGCTTGGGCTTCTTGTGCAAGGATATAATTATAAACAAATCGCTGAAAAGATTTTTATCTCGCCCGAAACAGTTCGAAATCACATCCGCAATATCTATGAAAAACTTCACGTCCATACCCGCAGTGAAGCTGTTTCCAAAGCAATCAAGCAGGGTCTCCTGAAATAACCACCCGTTGTTTTTCAACGTTAATAAATGACGCATTTGCGTTATTGAAATCATTTCATCCGATGGATACTTTCGATACAGTATTTTTCACAGTCTATAATCTAATTAGGGGGAGGAACACCATGAAGTATTTTGTTTCAATTATTTCCATTCTTGTGAGCGTCACTGCTATTTCATTTGCTCAATGGACATCCATCGGTGGACCGAGCGGCGGCGGATATATAAATACTTTATTTGTCGACAAAACAACAACTCCGCATACTCTGTACACATCTTTTTTTTCAGATGGTGTGACCAATAAAGGTTTGCAGAAGAGTACAGACGGTGGTGAAACCTGGAAAAAAGTTCCGGTAGACACAACACGCATCGCCACGATAACTGTGATGGCGATTGGTCCGACAGGAACGTTGTATGCCGGCGGCGATAATCTGTATAGAAGTACCGATGGAGGAGTGAAATGGACCGCGACAAAATCGTCGCTCTATGGTTTTATCCGTTCCATCGCTGTGGAAAGTGCCTCGATTTTGTATGCAGGAACAGACGGCGGACCATATAAATCGACCGATGGTGGAGAAACTTGGGCTGCTGTCGGCAGCGGATTTCAAGCAAGAACCTTCGTGGTGTCGGAAAGTGCAGGAATAGTTTACATCGGAGTAAATGGAAAAGGTGTTTTCAAATCGACAGATGGCGGAACGGCATGGTCACCCGCAAAAGGAGGCATGACGGATTCAAATATTGTTGCCCTTGTTCTGGAATCTCCGGGAGTGTTGTATGCAGCGACAAGCGACGGCGGAAATACCGGAACGATAATGAAAACAACGAATGGCGGCACGCAATGGACGGAAATGATAAACGGACTGCCGGTGCATCCTTCCATTACAGCAATCGCGTTGGAATCTCCTGGCGTTCTCTATGTTGCAGGGATGTTTATTAATATGTATAAAACGATTGATGGTGGTGCAAACTGGGTAAAAATGAATTTTTCTATCACCGCAATTGTTGGACTGTTAGTCGTTGACACACCCGGTATAGTGTATGGTGGACTTTTAGATTACGCCAATGGTGGACTGTATAAAACTACAGACGGAGGTACAACGTGGGTGCATACAAGCCCGAACCGGTACACAGTGAACAATATGGCGTGGAATGAAAATACCGGCACACTCTATATCTTAAGCAGAGACAAAGGAATATTTAAAACCACTAATAATGGCATCGAATGGATCGATATTGGGAAAAATCTATCAAACAGTTCGCTTACCTCGATTGTGGTGGAACTTCCTTCAACGCTGTATGTAACAGCATCAAGTGCTAATGTCTTTAAAACGACGGATGACGGATCAACATGGACAGATATTAGCATTGATACAGCAACAGGAACAGTGATATCCCTTATGATAGAAAAACCTGGAACACTTTTTGCCGGTGTGGAATACGCCGGAATCTTCCGTTCAACTGATGGAGGGGAAACGTGGTATAAAATTCTTCCGGGAATAAATACTGCGGCGACGGAATTTCAGGTAGAAAAACCAGGCGTCATTTATGGAAGAACGCCTTTGGGCATTGTGAAAACTGAAGATGATGGAAACAATTGGGTGAACAGATCTTATGTAACCCTTGGCGTTGAGATTGGATATCCTTCACATATTGCATTGGAGTCGCCAGGCGTTTTGTATGCTTCCATGAAGACGTCCAATGTAAAAGGCATTTACAAATCTACCGACAGCGCACATACATGGTCCGCAGCAAATTCCGGGTTGAGCGATTGGGATATTTCATCATTTGCAGTGTCGGAACCAGGACTCGTGTATGCTTCCTCTAATGTGAAGGGAGTATTTAAAACAACTGATGGCGGTACAAATTGGGAGGATATCAGTGCGGGATTGACAGAGAAACAAGTGAAGGTATTGACGATGTCTTCGAACGCTATATTTGCGGGAACACTTTCGGGAGTGTTTAAAACTACACGCCCAACAGCGGTCAAAGAAAATAAATCGCACATTCTGCCCGAACGATATTCGCTTTCTCAGAATTATCCAAACCCATTCAATCCTGAAACGAATATAGAATTTCATATTCCCCAGAATGGATTTGTGTCACTGAAAATCTATGATGCACTCGGAAGGGAAGTTGCACAGCTGGTGAATGAAGTCCTGAATGCGGGAGTCTATACGGCGAAGTTCGACGGCAGCAGCTTGTCCAGCGGAGTGTATTATTGCCGGATGACTGCTGGAAACAGTTCCGAAATGAAGAAGATGCTTTTGCTGAAATAATCGATGGTGTATTGTCGTTCTGTTGTGAAGATGAGGGAATGACAACAAAACGCCGCTCTCCTGGGGAGGTAGAGCGGCGTTTTTACTTTTCAAGTCTCTCGAATACTATTTTAAAGCTTCTTGGTTTCGCTTTTTTTGCTCTTTGCTGGTGCTGCATCTTCTTCGCCGCAGCATCCGTCTTCGCAATTCTCTTCGCCGGACGATTGTTTTTTCATGCCCGCCTTTGGTGCTGATCCTTCGGAAGCATCAAATCCTGCATCGCTCACCGCCTTGATCAAGTTCGCTGATGAAGTCTTCGCACTTGCAAAGGTTACCACTGCTTTTTTATTCTTTAAATCTACTTTTGCTTCTTTAACGCCGTTCACTTTTTGCAGCGCCTTTTCCACTGTCCCTGCACAGGATTCGCACGTCATGCCAGAAATATTCAGCGTAACGGTCTTAGTTTTTTCTGCAGCGAACAATGAGAAGGAAAAAATTATTGTAACGAAAAAGATCAACTGTTTCATTGGTGCTCCTTGATTATTGGTTGGTATAAAATAACGCTCTGAAGGTCAAAATTCAATTGGGAAATGGGTCGAGTTTCTTTAAATTCTATCTATGTCTTCCGCTAAAGTGAACATACTTCTCTCTATTGTAGTTCCAGTTGCAGCTATTTTCAATTTTTCCTGCGTCGGCGATGACCGGAAAAGTGAAAATAGTACCGGAACCGCCGACCAGTCGCTCCATTGGTATCGACAGGCGATTGTCGACCTCGGCGCACAAATACACATGTTCTCGCCGGATGACGGTGTTGCCATTTCCCGCGGAATGGGAAAGGATGTGAAAGGGAAGGCGTATCGTTTCTCCAAAGGAAAATGGACCCCGTTCTATGAGTATGCATATTCAGACTACCCGTTGATTGCAGGTGAAAATCAAAAAAATCTCTGGACAGTGCACCATTCAACACATGAAGGCGCTTATCGTCCGAACTTAACGGAATTTTCTTCCGGGACAAAGAGGAATATTCCTCTTCCGAAGATTATGTGGGATGATGTCGACTATGTTATGTTTAAAGGATTATTCCGGTGCAAGGATGGCACTGCATGGATGGCCGGGCAGCAAGGACACATCATCTATTATGACGGAACGAAGTGGAATAAGGCAGAATTCCCTCATAGAAAAACCAATAAGACTTCAGGATATGAAGGTGACATCAACGATATCGTTATGACATCCCCCCATACAGGCTGGGCCGTTGGAAGGGACGGGAGAATTCTCCGGTATCAAAACAGAAAATGGAATTATGCTGATTCTCCGGTCAATCAAACTCTCAATAAGATTTCCATGATCAATGATTCTACCGGATGGGGAGTAGGAAACGGCGGCACAATTATAGAGTGCAGGAATTATCGTTGGAATACCGTGACGTTGGATGTGCGCGATCAGCTCAATTCTGTCATTGCATTGAACGAACGAGAGGCGTGGATCGTTGGCGCAAATGCAGTTCTTCTGAAGTACAATGGGTCCCAATGGAACCGTGAAACTTCGATCGCGGTCTTCGACGACTTCTTTTCCGATATCTCTGCAGTGAAGGATTCTGCTGGAAGAGTGCATCTATGGATTATCGGAAATCAGGGAATTTACACAGCTTCTCAATCGCTTGGATTTTCATTTACGGATATCACCAATCCAGCCGGACTGCACCGTACAGGCAAAGCTGGACATTTCATTCAGCGAAACAGAAATGAACTGCCGCAACTTCTTATTGCGAACGACGGCGGATCGAATCTGCTTTTTATGAACAGAGGTAGGAATCTGTTTTCCGATATTACAGCGGAAACAGAGTTGCTCACTGCACCAAAGGATGCCGCAGTGATTGCTGTCGGCGATGTGAATAACGACGGCGAACAAGACGTGCTGGAGGTGATCGATCAACGCAATTTCAAATTCTTTCTCGGTACCGCCGGCGGCGGTTACAGGGACTTCACGGAACGTTCAAAATTAATGTTCGATGAAATCAATCCAATGTCGCAAAACGCAGCGGCGTTTCTTGATCTGAATAATGACGGTAATCTGGATTTATATCTGTCGAATTTCGATCTGCCTGATCAGATCTTTGCCGGTGATGGGACCGGGACATTTTTCCGTCTGTCGGCGGAAACAGGCATCAGAAAAATTTTGAAGCATGCATCCTACGGCGCAGTTTTCGGAGATTTTAATAATGATGGTCAAACAGATGTTTTCATTCCATATTATGTCAGCAGCGAAAACAGATTTTTCTCCCTCTTTCTAAATACCGGAGGTTTTCGTTTTCTAGAAAAAGAAAATGCATTGTTCTTTTCCCGCTCCGATCTTTCCCCAACCGCGGTAACTGTTGCAGATATGAACAACGACGGGAACTGCGATCTGTTCATCCACAGTCAGAAAATTGCACCGATGCTCTGGCTGAACGACGGCACCGGATCTTTTACCGAAATGTCAATCTCAGCGGGACCGAATGTGCATCCGGAACCGATCAACGGCATCGTTGCTGCTGGGGATGTGAATAATGACGGATGGATCGATATCTTTGACGGTTCAAAGCTTTTTTTGAACTCTTCCGGTGTTTCGATGACGGAAGTCTCCGAACGGGTGGGACTGCAGTTCACCGGGACGCCGGCAATGGCGGATATTGATAACGACGGGGATCTGGATATCTTCATCGGCAGTTCGCGTTCGTCGCTGGGGAAAGGGGACCGCGCAGCATTGTTCAGGAACAATCTGGACCGGAAGAATTTCATCAAAGTGCGTTTAGAAGGGAGTATCTCGAATCGTTCCGCTGTCGGCGCGAAAGTGATTGTCCTCTCATCGGGAGGTAATGTGCAATCACGGAGTGTCGGGTCAGGCGGAAGTCAATTGATAGCACAAAATCTTCATGAATTGCATTTTGGTATTGACATGGTGGATACATGTTCCGTTGAAGTTCGATTCCCTTCGGGTGTTGTCCGCAGGGTGGATGGTGTTCATCCTGGAACAATTGCTAAAATTTCTGAAACGAATCCGTTCCAGGAAATGGTATTGTCCGTTTCGCGGTCACTGAAACGGACTGCAATACTCTTTTCGGCATCTAACGTGTTCCCAAAAGTGACATCGCTGATTGTCTTATTGTTCTTATTATCTGCCGCAGCAAAAAAGGGGAACGTGGAAAAACTACTTTTTCGATGGTATATGCAGACTGCCGTTATAGTCTTATTCCTTGCTCTCATCCATTTTAGTATTTACCAACATGAGATTGTGTCAACCGCAATAGCCTTTGGGGGAACCGGGATCAGTACTGTCATTGCTCTTTATTTTGGGAAAGTTATCATTGAGCGAAGAGAAGCAAGGTTTATCGCCCATTACAGGATTTATGAATTGCTCGGCGCAGGAGGGATGGGAAGTGTTTATAAAGCTGTCGATTCCGTCACGAAAAACGTTGTTGCGCTTAAAGTATTGAATCCCGAACTGCTGAAGGATCCGGAGAATCGCCGAAGATTATCCGCCGAAGGACATTTGTTATCGTCATTCAACCACCCGCATATCGTAAAAGTTTTTGAGATAGGCGAGTCGAGTGGTCGCGGATATATTGCCATGGAATATCTCGGCGGAGGAACACTCCGGCAGAAACTTGAACAGGAACATCCGCTGTCCAAAGTCGATATAGCCAAATTTTTCATTCAGGTGTGCGATGGTCTTGAGGAAGTACACCAAAAAGGGATTGTTCATCGCGATTTAAAAACCGGGAATTTGATGCTGACCGGTGACGGAAACATCCGTATTATGGATTTCGGATTGTCGAAGTCACCGTTGGTGACAACCATGACGTCGCTCGGAACCGTACTTGGAACCCTCGGATATGTTGCGCCGGAACAGATTACCAGTATGAACGTGGATCAACGGACGGATATTTTTTCCTTAGGAGTGATTTTGTATGAATTACTTACCATGGAACTGCCGTTCAAAGGAGAAAATGAGATTGCGCTCATCCACTCCATTTTCAACACCGAACCTCCGGTTCCCTCAACCTTCCGGAACGATATTCCTGCCGGTTGGGAACCAATAATAATGAAGTGCCTGGCAAAAGATGCCAATAAACGCTATTCTTCTGTTGCCGAACTGAAAGAAGAATTTCAAAAGATACAATTGGACACAAGCTCTGATTCCTGAACACGAAACTCAATACTCAATAGTGATCTCATAAGTATTTTTTCGTCATGGTCATTTCAATCGATTTTCCAAAGGGACAAGCGAGAAATCTCAGTTTTTACTATCGGCAGAAAAACGAGATTCTTTGTCGTCCGCTTCTCGATACGAAGTGACCGCTTGGCCATTTTGGATTTTTAGAGGTCTCTACTATTTAAAACTCATAACTATTTCTTCCATTATAACCGATCCCATGTCCGACTATCGTCAACAATATCAAAAGCTGCTCGGTGATTCGATGAGCCAGCTCTCTTCAGAATTCATGGAATTGAACTCATTGCTCACTTCGTTGCACACTGCTCCCGACATCGTGAAAAAAGTGGACAGGTTGTTCCGAATTGTGATGGAGACGAACCGGAAACAAAGCAGCGAAACCAATGCGCTGTTCGAACGGTTCGAGAGTCTTGAAAAATCCGTGGCTCAGATTTCTGAAGCAAAACGGCAGTTCGAAATCCTGTATTCATCAGGCATCCTTTTTACGTCGGAAACAGAAATGCACTCGTTGATGGAAAAGGCGATTACGACCGTTGTAAAGGAATTGAAAGCGGATCAGGGATTCATTGTTCTAACGGATGAACTAGGATCAACGGAATCGATAGTGGCGTGCAATATGGATCCGGAACAAAATCCGGAAGCAAAGGAAATGAGCTCAACGGTCATTCGGAATACCATCACAAAATCCAAACCGACGCAGTTTCCGCAATTCGATAAAGACTATGCAATGCAGAACAGTGTTATCCGGCTCGGAATCACTGCGGCGATGTGCGTGCCGTTAGTCGCATCGGGAAAAGTCTTCGGTGCGGTCTATCTGGATCGACGGAATAAGGAGAATTCCTTTGTGGAGAGTGATCTAGTCTTTTTACTCTCGTTCGCCCGGCAGATTGTCCGGGGATTTGAGATCTCGCTCGAAATCACCACGCTGGAAAAGAAGTTAGTCACAGAAACAATTATGAAGTTCGACGATCTCCGGCGTGAATTACAATGCGATGAGATTATCGGTTCCAGCAGGAAGCTGTTCGAAATCCTGAAAATCACTTCCAAGATTGCACCGACTGATGCGAGCGTAATGGTGTACGGGGAAAACGGCACAGGGAAAGATTTGCTGGCCCATGTCCTTCACCGGAATAGCAGAAGAGAGAACGGACCGTTTGTTACGATCAATTGCGGGGCGATTCCTTCCGACCTGCTGGAATCAGAACTGTTCGGATATGACAGCGGGGCGTTCACCGGTGCAATGAAATCAAAACCGGGAAGGATTGAACTTGCACATGGCGGAACGCTGTTCCTGGATGAGATCGGTGAATTGAGTTTGAATCTGCAGGCAAAACTTCTGCGTGTGATTCAAACGAAAGAGATCGAACGGTTGGGCAGCGTGCAGATGAAGAAGATCGATGTTCGGATCGTCGTTGCCACTAACAGGAATATTCCCGAAATGGTTGCTGCCGGTACATTTCGAGAGGATTTGTATTACCGCCTGAAAGTGATTGAGTTAACAATACCTCCGCTTCGGGAACGGCGGGAAGATATTGCGGATCTGACACCGTTTTTTATCGGAAAATATTCGAATGGGAAATCGATTCCAATCTCTGCCGAGGCAATGGCAATACTCGAAAGCTACAGCTATCCCGGCAATATCCGCGAACTCGAAAATATCATTCAACGGGCGGTCGTTCTGATGAAAGGAGAGACCATCGAAGTTGCCGATCTTCCTCCGGAAATTATCGAGGATGAAAAGTCGGAACCGGTGGTTGCCGGAGGCAAATCCCTGGAAACAGCCGAAACGGAATTTCGTCGGTTGTATATTCTTCGGGCGCTTCGAGCGACCAAATCCAAATCCGAAGTAGCTCAGATACTCGGAATCAACCGCACTCATTTTTATAAATTGCTTTCACAACTTGGGATAGACGTGTAACAATCGTCCTTCATACCAAGCGCTTCCTCGCCGAAAGTCTTTCGTGACTGCTCCGTCATTCCATTCCTGTCGCAAATCGACGACACCGTTTGTTCCTCTTTTGTATCCAAAAAGAGACAGTGAGAGTCGGTCCTTCTACAATCGTGAATAATCAGTTCAATCTGCCATTTTTCGTCGAAGATTTTTGGAACGGTGTTTGTATTACTTCGACAAAAAACAAGATTTACCGAACGGAATATTCATGCAAGAGCATATCCTCATCATCGACAATAATACACCCGAGTTAAGAAAATTACGGGAAATGTTTACACGGGAAGGTTATCAAGTGATGACGGCAACCGATATCGAAACGGCCCGCCAGCTCTGCACCCAGTTGTCGGTAAAATATATCGTTGGGGAAGTGGAAACACTCGATTGCGGTTCCAAAAAAGTGAAATAACACTCAGGGAGAACTATGCAAAAGCTCATAGTGGTACTCGTCGTGCTGGCGTTCTCGTCAGCTTCACTCTTCAGCCAGGGGTACTGGTCGAAACGGTTCGGGCAATCCGGAACCAATAACAATGTGCCGCAGGCGTTGAATGTAGATAATGCTGGGAATGTCTTCATCGGCGGCGGATTCGATTATGTCTACGGGGTAAAGACGAACTATTTCGCCCGCTGGAATCCGTCAACCGGGTGGGATTCCCTTCCGGGAGTATTTACTGGTTCATCGTTTCCCATCAGTTCTATTGCTGCCGGCGCCGGCAGTGATATTTATGTTGCCGGAAGTTTTTCAGGTGTCGGGACTTTGACGAAACGGGGTATCGTTAAATGGACCGGAACACAATGGGATTCGGTGCCCGGGACATATGCCATGCAGGACTTTGCAAACACGATGAGGATTGTTTTTGCAAATGGCGTGCTCTATGCAATCGGAACATTTACCAAAGTGGGAAGCATGACGAATATTCACGGCGTCGCACGGTTCAACGGAACGCAATGGGATTCAATGGGTTCGTTGCGGTATACAAATTCGAACAACAGTGTCAATAACACCGCCTTTACAGTAACTGACGATGGACGGATCTATGCTGCTACATACGCCGTCGATACCTGGAATCAGGAAAATGTGGCGATTGTGAAATGGAACGGCACGGCGTGGGATACAGTAGCAAAAGGATTGACCGGATCAGCAGGAGGGATCAACGGTTCCATGTCGAAAGCTCACGTGAATGATATCGCCGTTCATGGTGATACGATCTATGTTGTTGGGGCGTTCAGCAATGCCGGAACGAAGATCGCCAACTGCATTGCAAAATGGAACGGCACAGCCTGGGATTCGCTCGGCGAAGGAACTAACACCGAATTGACGAATGTAGAAATTGATTCCCTTGGACGCGTTTATGTCGGCGGTGCACGGAGTCCATTTACAGTAAACAATGGGACCGAAGCATTAGCACGATGGGATGGGAATAAGTGGGAACGTCTCGGAATGGGCATCTCGAAATCACAGTACGGCCAATCACCCGTGGTCAGGGATATGAAAATTGTTGGCAGCATGCTCTATCTCGCTGGCGATTTTAGAGAACCGGGAGGAATCGGAGCCACCGGTGCTGTGGCGTACGACATAGCTGCCGACCAATGGAAACCGTTGAGTGGAAAGAATGCAAACGGTTTTAGCTCCGCAGTCTACGCTTATCATGAAACCAAGAATGGCGAGATTTTTGTCGGCGGGGAATTCAACTTTGCGGGTGCTGTCAATGCTCGAAGGCTTGCCCGCTGGAATGTACACTCCTGGGATACGGTCGGCACGGGAAATTACAAAAACAATTCCGTCGTCAAGGCGATTTCCAGCGATGATTCTGTAGTATACATCGGGGGCGAATTTTCAACTTTCAATGGCGTCTCTTCCACTGGCGTGATCAAATGGAATGGCCACTACTTCGTATCGATGAACGGCGCAGGACAGCCCGGTTTCGATGTACGAGTGATAACTCGGTACGGAAACGATTTGATCATTGGGGGAAATTTTCAATCGTTTTTCGGTACGTTCCCGAATGGCAAGGCAGTGAACGCGATTGTCAAATGGAATGGATCAAAGTACGATTCGCTCGATGTCGGTATTAAGGCCGGCACATCGAACGGACAAATTAATGCAATGGCGGTTAATAACGCTGACCTTTATGTGGCAGGGAATTTTACAAGCGCAGGAAATGTCAGCGCCAGCTCCGTTGCGAAATGGAACGGAACTTCCTGGAGCGCACTCAATGGCGACATCATACGGTACAGCAAAAGTGCCGCAGCGGCGACCGTAACGGCCATGGCCGTCGTCGGCAACGACTTATACATTGCCGGTAAGTTCGATTCCATCGGTACTAAGCCAATGTGGCATCTCGCGAAATGGAACGGCTCGCAATGGGATTCGGTCAGTCTCGGTTTGAAAGGAGATTACTCCGGAATCGCCGATATGGCGGTGGACAATGCGGGGCGGTTATATGTAGTAGGTAAATTTACTTCCATCAACGGCGACAATACTCTGAGATACGTTGCACGATGGGATGGTTCGAAATGGGACAACCTCGGAGCGTTGACAAGCAATTTTCAACAGGATATGTTTTTTGCGGAATCCGACAGCAAAGGGAACATTTATATCTCGGGATATTTCGGCTATGTAAACGGATTTAGTTCACAAAATTTTGCTGCCTGGATCAATGATCCCGGTATTATTGAATCCGTCCGCCGTATTCCTCACACTTCAGCTCCCGGCCGGTTTATCCTGAATCAAAATTATCCTAATCCGTTTAATCCGTCAACAACCGTCCGGTTTACGCTTCCATCGGACGGGCTGACCACCTTGACGGTGTACGATATTGTAGGACGCGAGGTGGCGGTGATAGTGAACGAATCGCTGACGGCAGGAACATACGAAAAGTCTTTCGATGGATCTCGATTATCGAGTGGTCTGTATTTCTACCGGCTCAAAGCGGGAAACCGTTTTGAAACAAAAAAAATGTTATTGGTGAAATAAGGACAGCGGAGGAGGAGCCATGACAAAACAATATATTTCCCTTACAGTCCTGAGGTAAGAGCATAAAAAAAATGACATTAATTCACTAATCTCCATTAACTCACAACATTCAATCAATTAAAAAAAGGAATACAATGAAAAAACTGTTTTTTGCTGCTTTGCTGACCCTCTCCCTCTCAACCCTTATGTTTGCCCAACGGACGCTGATCAATGCGGGAGATCAGTATGCCGGCGTGAAACTTGCTTTGGGATCTATCGGCGGTGCCTCTGTAGGTTTTATCGGTAATTATGAAATGGGTATTCAGGAAAATATCGGCGTAGGCGGCGCTATTGCTTACTCCGGATATAGCGAAACAATCGGATCGGGCGAATGGTCTTATTCGAATCTTCTGATTCTCGCAACAGGAACATATCATGTTGATGTTCTGAAGAATGAAAAACTCGATACATGGGGTGCATTGCATGTCGGGTATAACATTGCTTCTGCATCATGGACTTGGAGCAACAATCCTTTCAATTTACCCAATCCGACAGTATCGGTCGGCGGATTTGTTGTCGGACTTTCCGCAAATGCCCGATATGCACTGACGGAACAATGGTTTGCTACGGCAAGTGTTGGTTTCGGTTTGGGCATACTGAATATCGGTATTGATTACAAATTATAATTGTGCTGTTGCCATGCAATGACTTTCGGCGAACATCTGCGAAGTTACTTTCGCTATCGCTACCAGCGCCGGAAGATTCATTGTTGTGTAGCGGAAAGTATTGCATTCGAAACAATTGTTGCATGAATTTTTGGAGCTGTTGATTGTTTCCATCTGGGGAGGTGGGAGGCGATCGGCAGTTTCAAATTCCGAAGCGGGATGTTGATGAAACATCCCGCTTTTCATTTTCATGAAGAAAAAAATAAGAATTTCGTTCTTGCGCTCTATTCTTATCTTACCTATATTTTCCAGCCGTTATTTCATCTTCCTATACTACTGAATGTCTAAAGTCTACTGCACATCATTCGATTCCAAGATCGGAACAATCTATATCGCATCAACGGAGAAGGGTGTGTGCAAAATCTGTATCCCGAAAGAGTCCAAGAAAGATTTCTTTTCCTGGCTGCGGACGAATTTTGATGACGATGATGTTGTCGATAATAAAAGCCGCAACAAGGATGTCATCGATCAACTGACGCGCTACTTCAACGGCAAACTTGCAAAATTTTCCGCCCCGATTGATCTCATCGGAACCTCATTCCAACTGCGTGTATGGAAAGAACTGCGAAACATCCCGTACGGCACGACAATCTCCTATAAGCAGCTTGCACGCCGTGCCGGCGTACCGCGGGGATTTCAGGCAGTCGGTCTTGCCAACAGCTGCAATCCTGTTCCGATCATCGTTCCCTGTCACCGGGTCATCGGATCGGATGGATCGTTAACCGGTTACGCCGCCGGAATTAAAACAAAAGAATTTCTCCTGCGCGCCGAAGGCGCAATTTTGATCTAACCGGACAACAACTCTTTTTTC
>Ga0172379_10004551_pt1 | contig 20324 bp, 17 predicted proteins | sample GrowelOW334metaG_FD_119756 | JGI IMG/M metagenome (GOLD analysis project Ga0172379, IMG submission 119756) | Groundwater microbial communities from an aquifer near a municipal landfill in Southern Ontario, Canada - Groundwater well OW334 metaG | ecosystem: Environmental > Aquatic > Deep...
AGTGACGAAGGATACAGCGCAACGCCGCATCCGGATCTTTTTACGAAGCCGTTCTTCCGCTTTCGAATCAAAGATGATATCAAGGCGGCAAGGAAGAGGCGACGCAGGCGTATATGGAAATACGTCGAGGAGCATCTGACGATGCCAACGAAGATAGAACTTTGATATAGAGCTTGTCCGTAAATAATCCTTACCGGCTCGCATCCCATCTTCATGCTATCTTTTCCCGTGTCTCAATCGCAAAATCCTCGACGTGGCGATGCTACGCCTGCGGTTTTACTCAATCGACCCAGAAAAATCTGACTTAAATCTGGGCGCGATCCCAGGCAAAGTTATTTACGGATAAGCTCTTAGAAGCGGAATCAGAGCTTGACGAGGCGTTTGTTATACTCCCGTTCTCTCCGAGAGGGTTTTTTCGCCTGACCTTTCTTTTTTGTTCCCTTTGTTCCCTGTGACAAGTCGCCGTCTTCCTTGCCGGTAATAACATTGCCGTAGGACGGCGATGATGACGGGGGGAGATCCCCAGCGACGATACCTTCAAAGGTTTGCGAATCCACCACTGTGCTACCGCATCGTTCCACGAAATGGCCGATGTCCCGATCCGAGGTAACCACGACCAGCTCGTCACCGGATCTTTCCGCCATGCGCTTGATGAGATCGTCGGCCTTTTCCCCTTTCCGGGAATAGATGATGTCGATTCCCCCTTCCCGATCACGTTCTTCCTGGAAAGAACCCCCGTCCCAGCCGTCAAAGACCACTGTCAACCGGTGTCCTTTCCGTTCCCGGTAGGGGATGAGGAAACGAATAAGTGCATGGCGGCCTTCTTCGAGGGTAAATTTCTCCGCCCGCCGGAGGTGGTCAGACTGGCGAATAAGATTATATCCATCAATGATAATATGCATGAAAACCCAGCCTTTTTTAATTGTCAATAAGTGGGCGATATGTTATAAGCGACGCATCATTTCATCGTAACGGATTCGTGCATGGGTATCGACAAAGACCACTGTATGCCAAATTCGTCCTCAACGAAAACCCTTTTTATTACTTTTCATCGTCCTGACACAAGTAGAAAAATGACCATTGACTTTAAATCACTTAAGGAGGGAATGTATGGCAAAGAAAGTTTATGAACCGGGTGAAAGTTACAAGTATCAGCTGCTCATCAAACACATCCTCGAAATGCCCCTGGCTTTTGCTCCGAACCAGGAGATCGTTTACCGGGATAAGGTCCGCCTCACCTACCGGACCCTTAACGAACGGATCCACCGCCTGGCCAACGGATTGGGAAAAATCGGCGTGGGAGTTGGGGATAAGGTCTGCATCTTTGATTATGACAGCCATCGTTATCTGGAGTGTTTTTTCGCCGTCCCCATGATGGGTGCGATAATGCATACACAGAATTGGCGCCTTTCTCCGGAACAGATCCTCTATACGATGAATCATGCGGAGGACAAGATCGTCCTGATCCATCAGGATTTTGTCCCCATGCTCGAGGCGATCTGGGACAAGCTGACAACGGTCAAAAAAGTCATCCTGATCACCGACGACGGCGCCAAGCCGGAGTCAAAGATTCCCTTCGATACGGAATACGAGGAAATGCTGGCGGGAGCGGCGTCCGCGTACGACTTCCCCGATCTTGACGAAAACACCCAGGCGACGATATTCTACACCACGGGGACGACCGGCCTGCCCAAGGGCGTCCATTTCTCTCACCGCCAGTTGGTCCTCCATGCCCAGGCCCTCCTGCTGGCCACCGGTTCCTATGAATCTATTGCCCGTTGTAAATCGAACGATGTCTACATGCCCATCACCCCCATGTTCCATGTCCATGCCTGGGGGTTTCCGTGGGCGGCCACGATGCTGGGGGTTAAACAGGTTTATCCGGGGCGCTATGAACCGGCAATGCTCCTGAAGCTGATCCTGACGGAACGGGTAACCTTTTCCCACTGCGTCCCGACGATCATTCAGATGCTTGTGAGCAGCCCGGCGGCCAAGAAATTCGATCTCTCCTTCTGGAAGGTCATCATCGGCGGCGCCCGTCTCCCCAAGAGTCTGGCCCTCGAAGCCATGGAAATGGGTATCCAGATCTTTGCCGCCTACGGGATGTCGGAAACTTGCCCCCTCCTTACGGCGGCCAATCTCAAGCCATGGATGCTGAACGAGACGATGCAACATAATGTAGACACCCTCGTCAAGACCGGTCTGCCGGCGCCCCTGGTGTATGTGCGCCTCAAGGACCCCTTGGGAAGGGACGTTCCCCATGACGGCGTTGCCACCGGGGAAGTTTGCGTCCGGTCGCCCTGGCTCACGGAGAGCTATTTCAAGGATCCGGAGCGGTCCAAGGATCTCTGGGTGGACGGCTGGCTCCACACGGGCGATGTAGGCCTGATCGACAAGGAAGGATACCTCCAGGTTACCGACCGCATCAAGGACGTCATCAAGACGGGCGGTGAGTGGATCTCGTCCCAGGATCTGGAGAACGTCATCGCTAACCATGAGGCGGTTATGGAAGCTGCGGCCATCGGCATTCCCGATGCCAAATGGGGCGAGCGGCCTTTCCTCGTGGCCGTCCTGAAACCGGATTTTGTCGGTAAGGTCACGGGCGATGAACTTCGCCAGTTTGTCCTGAAGGCATCCGAGGCGGGCAAGATTCCCAAATACGGCGTTCCGGATCGGGTGGAGATCGTGGCGGCAATTCCCAAGACCAGCGTCGGCAAGATCAACAAGGTGGAAATTAGGAAAATATATATCATCTGAGATAGTTGCGAAACTGCTTGTCATCCCCGGATGCCTCTATCCCCGATAACGGCATTCGGGGACGGATATGGTTTTTCGTGCAGTTAGAACCATATCCCCGCTCAGAGTCGTTGCGGGAAGGACATAATGGTGGTGGGCCGTCTCTTAATTCTTTCCAGTCTTTATGGGGGAGCAGATATGTTTTCTGCTCCCCTTTCTTTATTTCTGCGAATCTGCTTGACCAACTGTGGGAAGGGATGTAAATGAGCGTTCGATTCGGAGCTGATTATTTTCTTGATATCCGGAATAATAACGCACCGGCCATGTTGATTAGAATGAAATAGGGGCGCTGTTCTCCCTATTTTCTTGAGGAGATATATGAAAACAAGAATTACCGAGTTATTAGGAATCAAGTACCCCATCTTCCTTTCCGGGATGAGTTGGATCAGCGTGCCGAAGATGGTGGCGGCAGTCTCCAATGCCGGTGGTCTTGGCATTCTGGCGACAGGTCCCATGGACCAGGAAGAGACACGCAGGGCCATCCGGGAAATCCGCAGCTTGACGGATAAGCCGTTTGGTTGCAACGCAACTCTCCTTATGCCCGGAGCCGCAGAGAATGCGAAGATCCTCTTGCAGGAGCAGGTTCCGGTTATCAACTTTGCATTGGGGAAAGGCGACTGGCTGGTGAAAGAGGCTCATAAATACGGCGGCAAGGTCTTTGCTACCGTGGTCAATGCCCGCCATGCCAAACGGGCCCAGGATTACGGCGCCGACGGCGTCATCGCCACGGGAAATGAGGCGGCGGCTCATGGCGAAGCGGTAACGACGATGGTCCTGATCCCGAGCCTGGCTAATGTCCTGGATATCCCCGTGGTGGCGGCAGGTGGTATTGCCGATGGCCGGGGATTCGCGGCGGCCCTGGCCCTGGGGGCAGAGGGGGTGGCTATGGGCACCCGTTTCATGACGACGAAGGAGAGTCCTCTTCATAAGAATTTCAAGGATCTTTCCATTGAGCTGGATGTGACGGATACCCTTTATTCCAAGCGGGTGGATGGAATCTGGTGCCGGGTACTCAAGACGAAGGCGGCGGAAATGGCCATCAAAAATGGGGTCGATCTACCGGCGGCGTTTGTCAATTCCAGGGATATTGCCAGACAGATGAAGATGCCTTACCTGAAACTGTTCATCGGTATCCTCGCTTCCGGATTGAGCAATGCCATGAAGATGGCCTATATGGCCAATGGTTTCAAAGCCTTCCAGTTGGCAACGGAAGAGGGGGATTTGGATAAAGGCATTCTTCCCGTTGGCCAGGCGACAGGTCTGATTCACGACCAACCGACAGTGGCCAAGGTCATGGAAAGGATCGTCGCGGAAGCAAAACAGGTACAGGGGAAGCTGGCAGAAAAACTATCATGAATCTTCCGTTTCTAAATCAAAGATGCAATCAAGGCGGCAAGGCAGAGGCGACGCAGGCGTATTTTTCATACGTCGAGGAGCCGATTGCCGATGCCAACGAAGATAGCGCTTTGATTTAGAAACGGAATCAGGTGTTTTTCAGGGTGGTGATGGTCTTTCCGTAGTCATGGCTGCCGAAGACGGCGGCCCCGGCGACGAAGGCCTTGGCCCCGGCTGCGGCAACGGCGCCAATGTTCCCGGTGGTAATGCCGCCGTCCACTTCGAGAAGGACATGAGGTGCGTGGGCGTCGATCAATTTTCTTGCCGCCTGAATCTTGGAGATCATGGAGGGGATGAACTTCTGGCCGCCGAATCCGGGATTAACCGTCATGATAAGCAGCAGATCCAGATCCGCCAGGACCGGCTCGATCTGGGTCAGAGGCGTGGCCGGGTTTAATGAAACCCCTGCCTTTTTCCCTTTGTCCCTGATATAGGTGATGGTGCGATGCAGGTGAGTGGCTGCTTCCACATGGATGGTGATATAATCGCTTCCCGCCGCCGCAAAGGCATCGATATAGCGGTCAGGATCGGAGATCATCAGGTGGATGTCGAAGGGAAGCCTGGTCGTTTTCCGCAGGGAGGCTATGACGCCGGGTCCGATGGTCAGGTTCGGCACGAAGTGACCATCCATGACATCGATGTGTATCCAGTCCGCCCCCGCCTTTTCCACTGCGATAATTTCCTCGCCCAGGCGGCTGAAATCGGCGGAAAGTATGGAGGGGGCAATAATTCTCATGGCGTTCATATACAGTAATGGAGCGGGGGTGTCAATCCCTTCTCCACAGAACCACATCCCTACCCCGCCCCTTTTGAAGGGGAGGGATGTGAGGTGTATGTGCTCATATAATAATCAATTATAATGATTTTCTTTCTCTATAATATTGCCCTTTTTATTGCCGCTTGTCTGGCCCTTCCCTATTATGTTTTGAAGATGGCGCTGACGGGGAAATACCGGCGGAGTCTTGGCGCCAAATTCGGGATGATGGCGGAAGAGCTTTTTTTTGCGATGCAGGGGGCGCCCAGGATCTGGATCCACGCAGTCTCGGTGGGGGAAGTTACGGCGGCCGCACCCATTGTTGCCGCTTTACGGGCGGAGCTGCCGGAGGCCTGCATTGTCCTGTCCACCAGCACGGAAACGGGTCAGGACATGGCCAGGTCCCTGGCGACAGAAGCCACCGCTATCATTTATTATCCCCTCGACATCCCTTTTGTTGTCCGTAAGGTAATCACAAGGGTCAATCCCGATGTCTTTGTCATGACCGAGACGGAACTATGGCCGAACTTCCTTCATACCTGTAAAGAGATGAAAATTAAGGTGATCATGGTGAACGGCCGTATCTCTCCCCGCTCTTTCCGTCGCTACCGGCTTAGCCGTTTTTTCTGGAAGCGGGTCCTGGCGTTTGTGGATCGTGTCGGCGTCATTTCCGATGTTGACGGGGAACGGATTCTCTCCCTCGGCCTGTCCCCGGAGCGTTTGGAGATTATGGGAAACGCCAAGTACGATGGTCTGGCGGCTAAGGTTTCTCCGGCCCTGCAGGAGGAAATCGCTCTGCGTCTGAATATCGCGCCGGAAGATCCTGTTCTTGTGGCCGGAAGCACCCATGAGGGAGAAGAGTCGGTTGTCTTGGATGTCTATCGGCGCCTCCTGCCGGACTATCCGGCCATGAAGTTGATCCTGATTCCCCGCCATGTCGAGAGGGGAGCAGCAGTTCGGGAAATTGTTGCCCGTAGCGGCTTTGCGGATATTATCACTCTTTCCGCCATCAACGGCGGCCAGGGGCGGGCGGAGGAGCGGATCATTATCGTCGATGTAATCGGAGAACTCTTCAAGATCTACTCACTGGCGACGGTGGTTTTTTGCGGCGGCAGTCTCGTACCCAGAGGGGGACAGAACATTCTCGAGCCTGCGGCCTGGGGAAAGGTGGTCTTCCACGGTCCTTCCATGGAAGATTTTCTAAGTGAGAAAAACATCTTAGCCGGGATCGGAGCGGGAATAACCGTCACAAACGGCGAAGAACTGCTTGCGGGTGTTCGCCGGATGCTGTCTCAGCCTTCCCTTCTAAAAGAAAAGGGAGAAGAGGCCAGGAAAGCTATTATCGCCAACCGGGGGGCGGCAAAGCGCTACGCCGGACTGATTATAGAATCTTTGCGTAATCAACGGGGATAATATGACACCCCTTACTCCTGTGATCGCCGCTGATATTCCTGCCACTTGCCGTCCACCCAGTGTTGGACCTGGTGGAGCTGCTCGATATTCATTTTTTTAAATCTTCCCTGCTTCTCCAGATAGTTGATGACGGGCAGACGGTTTCCCCGCTCGGCTATGGACTTGCTGCGGCCGGTAAAACGGAATCTCCCGTTTTCTATTTCAAACAGAGGGGCAATGCCCGTTTCCACGGCCAGTCGGCCCATCTTTACCGTATCCTTGGGGGGATAAACCCAGCCGGGGGGGCAGGGTATGTACAGGTGAATATAGCGGGTTCCCTTGATCTTTTTGGCCTTGACGAACTTGTCATAGAGATCGATGGGATAGGACGGAGACGCTGTTGCCAGGTAGGCAATGTCGTGGGCCTCCATGATCTTCAGGAAATCCTTTTTGTGCTGCTGCTTCGTTGCGATCGGCGTGGTGGTCGTGAGCGCTCCCAGCGGGGTGGCGCTGGAGCGCTGGGTGCCGGTGTTCATATATCCTTCGTTGTCGTAGCAGACATAGATAAAATCCGTTCCCCGCTCGGCGGCTCCGCTCAGGGCTTGAATGCCCATATCAAAGGTTCCTCCGTCCCCGGCGATGGCCATGACGGTGATATCCGTCCTGTTCAGCGCCTGGAGCCCCGCGACAAGTCCGGAAGCGGAAGCGGCGGTGCTGGCGAAGGAGTTGTTGAGGGCGGGGATCAGTACCGGCGTACTCGGATAGATTCCGTGGAGGACGCAGAGGCAGCAGGCGGGCAGGGTGACGATCGTGTTTTCTCTCAGCGCCTTCAAGGCGTATCGGTAGGCCAGGGATAGCCCGCACCCCTGACAGGCCCGGGTGCCCGGGAGAATATATTCTTTCGCATTTATTTTAAATAAGTTTTCCGGCATGATTTCACCCCGTATAGCAATTGAGCCAGGTTGTAGGTTTCTCGACGATCCCCGTTTGCATCTCCGCCCAGGACGCCCTGGCGGCGTCGGCGAGTTCCCTTGCCTTCACATCGCGTCCTCCGAGTCCGGCAATATAGTTGTGAACAGGGGCCTGATTTTCCGATCCGTAGAAGGCAGCCTTCAAATCGGAACTCAGGGCCCCTTCGTATCCGTAACTGATTCCCTTCTCAAAGATGACAATTCCTTTAGCGCCGCGAAAGGTCTCTTTAAGGTTTTTAGCGGGGAAGGGCCTGAATACCCGAATTCCCACGACCCCCGCCTTGATTCCTTCGTCCCTTAAGATATCGGCAGCCTGCGTGGCCTCGCTGGCAAGGGAGCCCATCCCGGTCATGATCAGTTCCGCATCCTCCATCCGGTATCCCCAGGAAAGGCCGCCGTGGTCCCTGCCGAATACCTCGGCAAAGCGTCGGCTTGTCTCCTGAATGACGGCAGGCGACCGTTCCAGGGCGGCCTGAAGTTTGTAACGCATCTCCATGTAACCGTCGCAGAGGACCCCCTCGCTGTTTGCCCGCCGCCAGGGGAAAAGGACGGCATTAAGGGTACGGGGGTCTTCCGGGGATAGAATGGTGTGGGCCTGATAGGGAGGGAGAAACTCCCGGACCTTTTCCGGATCGGGAATATCGACGGGCATCATCGTATGGGAAAGAACGAAGCCGTCATAGCAGACCATGATGGGGGCGTATACCTCTTCGGCAATCCGGTAGGACTGGATGATCGTGTCAAGAATCTCCTGGTTGTTCCGGCAGTAAATCTGAATCCAGCCCGTGTCCCGCTGGGAGATGGAGTCCTGTTGATCGTTGAAGATGGTCCAGGGGGCCCCGACGCCGCGGTTTACACAGCACATGACGATGGGAAGGCGGGAGCCGGCGGCCCAGTGGAGCTGTTCATGCATATAGAGCAGGCCGTTGGCGCTGGTGGCGGTAAAGACCCTGGCCCCAACGGTGGAAGCGGAGATGCAGACCGTCAGGGCGGAATGTTCTCCTTCCACGCGGACGTACTCGGCCTTCAGTTCCCCACCCTCGATATACTGGGAGAGGATTTCCGCCAACTGGGATTGGGGGGTGATGGGATAGGCGGCGACGACCTGGACGCCGCTGAGTTTGGCCCCGATGGCGGCCGCCTGGTTGCCGGTCATGATCTGTACGTTACTCATGGTCCTCTCCCTCCCTCACCATAGTGATGGCCTTGGCCGGGCATTCTTCAGCGCAGATGCCGCAGCCCTTGCAGTAATCGAGATCGATCTCCACAGGGATTGTCGCCTTGACCACTCCTTCGGGGCAGTAGAGCCAGCAGAGAAAGCAGGCCGATTTTTTCTTCACCGAGGGGATGCATTTGGCGTGATTGATGACGGGGCCCAGGCTACGCCAGTCCCCCGTTTTTCCCGCCTCGCCGATGGCCACCGTGCACATGGCCGAAATACTGTCGTCTTTTTTTGTTGTCATAAGTTCAATCCTTCTTTTCCCTGACTATGGTTTCCTCATAGGCCGCCTTTACGGTGGTGAAGTTACGCGACCCCTGCTCCTTCGACAACTTGTGATTCAGGGCCTTTTCGATATATTCCAGGGAGACAAGTCCCGAGGCCCGGGCGAAGGCCCCTAACATCGGGGTATTTACTACCGGCGCCCCTTCCTTGCTCAGGTGGTGTCTCAGGGCGATGCCGGCAGCGTCAACGACGGCGATGCGGTATTCTCCCTGCTCGTCCCACTTCTCCAGTGGTGTCTGGGTATTGATGATCAGCAGACCGTTTTTGCGGAGTCTGCTGAAGATATCGACAACCTTGAAGAGGCTCTCGTCCAGGACAACGGCAATGTCGGCCTCCTCGATCTGAGAGAAAATCCGGATCGGCTCCTGGGCAATCCGTGTCGAAGCCGTCAAGGGCGCCCCCCGTCTTTCCGGTCCGAACGTCGGCGCCGAGGTCACCCCTTTGAATTCCTGTAGATATGCAGCTTCCGCAAGCATCTGGGCGGCGACGACCACCCCCTGTCCCCCTCTTCCATGCCAGATTACTTCGTACATGATTGCCCTGTCCCCTTTGCAAAAAAATAAAAAGGCCACGGATTCTCCACCCGTGGCCTCTTAGGATTTCTTATAGATGAACTCTTTAACTCCTAAAATCGCCGGGCGGTGGGTACAGGCCCACCAGAAGAAGGATGAGGCGCAATAATCCAAACAGATTGTTCGCGCTGTCAGCCGCTCTTCTTTTCTCACCAGTCACGATATTTCAGCCTCAAAAAGTTTTCTGGACCGTAAAATAAAAACAAAGGCTTGTCAATAGATAAAATTAATGAATTCACCGTTTGCTTTCCAATGTCTGAATGACGGCAGTCAATCGTTCGGCAATCAACCGGTGTCCATCGGCATTCATGTGATCATCAAGAGTAAGATATCTGCCGGCGTTCAGCTCTTTACCCAAATCAAGAACGACTATGTTGCGAATATAATCCGGGTAGGAGGGATCTTTAATTTGTTTTTTTAAATTTTCAAGAAAAGATCTGTCGTTTGCGGCATAAGGATTAGCCTCAAAAATAATTATCTTAAGATTACGGAGATCGGGACGGGATTTCTGCAGTACCTGAAGGAAGACGTCAGCCTCATCCGATTGATAAGGAGATGCAACCGGGTCCGAGATACTAATATCCGGGCTTCTAAGGATTTTAATCAGGGTGAGGATGTGTTTGCCCGGATAGTATTCGGTATTTTCCTTGTGAAAGCGGCGGACGTCCTCATACTTTTCGGCAGAGGATATGTTCATGTGATGATTGTTGGCGACAAAGTAGCGGTTCTCATCGTAATCATTGTCGGCGTATTGAATGATGAGATATTTGAGCCGGCCCCTGGCAACACGATCAAGCATGATCATTTCCCGGGCGGTGCCATAAGATGAAACCCCTGTGTTTAATACTGTCTTCCCCGTAAACTTCCCGAGGAGCGATGGAAACGTCTGCTCCTGCCCGACAGCCCAGCCCATAGCCTGCGAATCGCCGATAACGACAATCTCAGGATTCTCCAGCGCTGTTTCATTATCACGCACCCCGAGGTTGTTGATGTTGTATCCTACATCGAATTCCCGATTGACAAAGCGGCAGGTCCCGGGTTTGAGGGTGTAGAATAAGCCGGCGTCATAACGGGAGCAGGAATCTGAGAATTGAATGACGTCACGTTCAAAATTGGCATAATAATAACGCAACAAGTTCAGTGCGTATCCCTTGGGAATGAGCCGGGGGTGGCTCAAGGCAAAGGAAATGCAACCTTCTGCGGCAAAAAACAAAATAAAGGGGATCAATAGGGAGAGTGCCAGGGCTGGCGCCAGCGATCGAAATGTCGATTGTTTGGTCTGATGGAGGGCCTTGATTTTTTTTGGTTTGCGCATTTTTTATTTACGTGCCATCTGGATTCCCGTTTACTCGGCAAGGACGTCTTATCGAGAAGCCGTCATATTTCAGCAGCTTATTTCCTTGGAGGGCGGAGTATATCGGCGGGGCTGTAGCGTGTCAAGGTTAATACTGGCTCCGAGGCATTTTATTACTAGTTGCCCATTGACCTCCATTCGCAATTTTTGTTATGATTTAGAAAAAACGGAGGGCGTTATGAATCTTGGATTGAAAAACAAGGTGGCCTTGGTGGCCGGGGGAAGTATGGGCCTGGGTCTGGCGGTGACCATGGAAATGGCCCGGGAAGGGGCGAAGATGGCCATTTGCGCCCTCGATGATCCTTCTTTGCCGGATGCGGAAGAGCTTATCCGCAGGGAAACGGGTGCGGAGGTAATTGCCGTGGCGGCGGACGTTTCCGATCCGTTGCAGGCGGCCCGGTTTGTTCGCAAGGCCATGGCACATTACGGAACTGTGGATATTCTGGTCAACAATGCCGGCGGACCGCCTTCGGTGGGTTTTATGGACATTGATGACGATATGTGGGCATCCGGTTTCCGGTTGAATCTGCTGAGCACGATTGTCATGACCCGGGAAGTTGTGCCGGTGATGAAGGAGAAACGCTGGGGGAGAATCATCAATATGACCTCCATTTCCGTAAAACAGCCCATTGACGGTCTGATCCTTTCCAATACTATCAGATCCGGTGTCATCGGTCTGGCCAAGACCCTCTCCAATGAGCTGGCCCCGTTCAATATTACGGTAAACAGCGTCTGTCCCGGTTACACCCTGACGGAACGGGTTCGGAGCCTTGCCAGGACAGTAGCGGAGAAGGAAAAAACAAACCCGGAAGCTGTAATCAAAAGATGGGAATCAACCATTCCCATGGGCCGTCTGGGAAGGCCCGAGGAGTTCGCCGCTCTGGTGACCTTCCTGGCTTCAGAGCAGGCGGGCTATATAACCGGCGCTGCGATCCAGATCGACGGGGGCTGGTACAAGGGTGTAATGTAACGAAAGTAGACTGGAAGGAGTAGCCATATGAAACGCTTGGCATCAATTATTGTTATTGTTCTTATCACTCTTCTGATGGGAGGATGCGCAACGACAGGGGGAAACGGAAAGGATAATGAATCGAAGGTAGAGCTGGCGTTGGCGGCAAAAATAATCCTGGATGTTGAAGAATCGGAAGATCGCAGAATGCCGAGAGTTACAGAAGGACATGCGGCTTTAGCGGCTTTGGTCAATACCGTGGCTGTTTCCGCTGACGGGCGTTATGCCGCCTCTGGCCTTAGTGATTATACAATAATGCTTTGGGATATTTCTTCCGGTAATTGCATGTACATTCTCAAAGGTCATAAAGGATCTATCAGATCCCTCGCTTTTTCACATGACAATCGCAAACTTGTTTCCGGAAGTGCTGACGGTACCATAATCCTATGGAATGTTCTGACAGGGAAAGAAATAATATCCTACAAAACTGACTCCGAACCTGTCAATACACTGACTTTTGGCCAGAACGACCAAGCAGTCATCTCAGGTAATGACAGGCAGGAAATCACGATAACGGGCATCTCCGGGGGGGGGATGAACGGTATGTTCAAGACAGGTGAAAGCGCCGGCAATGTGAAGCGGGAGATCACCCCCTATGCTTTCTCCAAGGATGGCCGTTACGCCCTGGCGGCAAATGAAGAAAGTACATTATCATTGTGGGATATATCAGCCAAGCGGGAGATGAGAAGCTTTTCCGGCGATTTTGGTTCTGTATCGTCGTTAGCCTTTTCAGCAGATGGACGCCATGGTTTGGTGGGAAATTCCCGGGGAAATTTGAAGCTCATTGATATAAGCACAGGTAAGGAAGTCCGTGCTTTCCAGGGACATTCAGGACTGATCCGGAGCGTCGCTTTTTCGAAAGACGGCCATAATGCCTTCTCCGGTAGCCACGATGATACGATAAAGATGTGGGATGTAGCCACAGGTAAAGAACTCAGAACATTCAGCGGGCATACCAATGATGTTAAGAGTATCGCCCTTTCTCCCAATGGGTTGCTCCTCATTTCAGGAAGCTCAGATAGTACAACCAGGGCATGGAATACAAAAACGGCGCAAGAGATTGTAATGATGGTTAAGTTTATTAAATATTTGCCGCCGATGTACATGAAGGCCAATGTGGCGGCGAATGCGGATGAATTTAAAGAATTACAAGACGCCTGGGTTATTTTGGCACCAGACGGTTACTATGTAGGATCAGCGAGCGCCCTCGGGAATATGAAAGTCACCAAGGGCGCGTGGTTCTATAAGATTGACCAGTTCTATGATGTCTTTTACCGGCCGGACATCATTGGCGCCAGGCTTCATGGTGAAGATACAAAGGGCCTGGTTTCTCTTACGATAGAAGATGCCTTGAAAAACCCGCCTCCGGATATAGATATATCTTCCGTTCCCAAAAGTTCGGGCGAGGAAGTTTTGAAAATAGCATACGAAGTTGCGAGCAATGGAGGTGGCATTGGAGAAATCCGTATATTCCATAACGGCAAACTGATACAATCCGATGGTTATTACCGTGAAACTAAGAGGCCAATTGCGGACAAAGTTGTCCTGGCATCCTATAGCGGCGATATCATTCGTGAAGAAATGCGGGGCGTAGTCGTTGTAGCCAAGCGGGAAGGCAAGGCCAGCATGATCGAAGCTCCTCCGAAGGGAGACGTCTTTAAGGGCGTCATAACAATAAATGCCATCCCGGGAGAGAACGAGGTCAGCATTGCTGCCTTCAATAAAGATAATACCGTGCAGAGCATGCTTAAAACGGTAACTTTCAATTCGACCATCAAACCGGAAGACCCTCATATCTATATCTTATCCATAGGTATTGACGAATATAAATCCCCAAAGGATAATTTGAAATTTGCAGTGAAAGATGCCGAGAGCATCGCTCGAATGATCAAGGAAGAGTCCCTGACTCAGTATAAGGAAAATAAGATTCACGTCACGGTACTAAAGAACCAAAGTGCCACAAAAAACAATATAATCAAAGATATCAATGAATTATCACGGGTAGTCAAACCGAATGACGTGTTTATCCTGTTTATTGCCGGACATGGCGTTCTTCATGGGGGGCTCTATTCGATCGTGACCCATGACTTTGACGGAAACTTAAGTAAAGACAACCTGATCAGCTCCAATGAGATTATGGAATTTTCAAAGAATATGAAGTCCTTAACGCAAACATTCATTCTTGATACCTGTCACGCAGGAGGACTTGATAACTTTGTAAGCGGTCTTTACGATGCCCGGATGTCTGTTCTTGCCCGCAATATGGGCTTGCATATGTTTGCTTCCGCCAGTTCGACCCAAAAGGCGTTGGACGGTTTCCAGGGGAAGAATGGCATGTTCACATACGCACTATTGGAAGGCCTCAACAACAACAGGAACGCTGATGCAAACAAAGACGGAAGGATCAGCATCTATGAACTTGGGGGCTACGCAAAGATGCAGACCATAAAAAATTCCGGTGAAATCGGTTATATACAGACGCCGGTGATCAACAATTTTGGCAAGGATATCTCAGTTTACATCCTTCATTAACGGCAAGGCGGTTTTCGTAGGGAATGTGGAAGCGGGGGACGCTTCCTGAAGACCTTCGTAAGCGTTGCCGTCGCCGGGGCGGAGGATGAGAGCTTCCCGGAAATGTGTGGCGGCCTCTGCTTTCCGGCCCATTTTCAATAAGACGGCCCCCAATGTAACATGCAGATCCGGGTTCCGGGGCTGCAATTTCAACGCCTTTGCAAGTAGTGGTACAGCTTCCTCATAACGTCCCTGCTTGTAAAGGGCGGCGGCCATATTTTGGTTGGCCCCGGGGTAATAGGGCATGATATTCAGGGATTCGGCAAACCAGGTCATGGCCGCATCGATCTGTCCACGGGAGGCTAGGGCGGCGCCAAGATTGTTGCTTGCCCAATAGTTACCGGGGACGACCCGCGCCGCATGACTATAAAGGGTAATGTTGTCCCGCCAGTATCCCACCTGTCTCCAGGTAAGAAAGCTTAGGATCAGCAAAACAGCCACCGTCAATCCGAAGACAATCCGACCGGGGACAAATAGTTCGGCTCTCGACAAGGCGGAAACAGGGGTTGGCTTTTTCTGTTTCCTTGGCGACGTTGCGGCGCCGGCGGGTTGATCCTTTTCCGGGTTGATTTCCTGTTGTCTGGCGAGGAATGAAGCGAGGTCTAGCCCTCCCCAGGCTATCATGATAAAAAGACCAATCAGGGGGATATAGGTGTAACGATCCGCCATGGCCTGGACCCCCACCTGCACCAGACCGATAACCGGAACCAGTGTTCCAAGGTACCAGAACCAGCCCGTGATCAGGTAGGGATAGCGGCGACCCTTCCAGATTGTCGCGGCTGAGACGGCTATCAATAACCCCGCTGCACCCAGGACTTTCCAGAGGGCAAGGCTATGCAGGGGGTGGGGATAAAAAACGGCCAGGCTGACCGGGCATAACATCTTGACGATATAGCCTACATAAGATACCAAGGCGTTTTCAAGACGGATTTGAAAAGGGAAGGGGGTGAGACTGTAAAGGACCCCCGATTGCTGCTGGACAATAAATACGATAATGCCGGCTAACACAGCCAGGGCAAAAAGAGGAATCTTTTCGACTATGAGCCGACTTATTGACGCCTGCTGTCTCTTAGCTGCGGGCCAGCTTTTCCCTGCATCCTTTTTGTGTCCTCCCTTCCCCGCCATTCTCCCGAGTGGCCAGTAATCCAGCAGCAGCAGGACAAAGGGCAACGTGACGAGCATCTGTTTGGCCATCAGTCCCAAGGCAAACATCAGGATTACGGGGATATAGCGTTTCCAGTCCGGCGTCTCGGTATAGCGGATGTACATCCAGGTTGTCAGGAGCCAGAAGCAGGTACTTAGCACATCCTTACGCTCTGCGGCCCAGGCCACGGACTCGACATGGAGGGGATGAAGGGCGAAGATGGCTGCTACGAAGGCGCTTGGCCAGAGGGCGCCGGTCATTCGCCTCATGAGAAAAAGAAGTAATAACGTGTTGATGATATGAAATAAAACATTTACCAGGTGGTGGCCAGCCGGGTTGAGGCCGAAGATCTGGACGTCTACCATGTGGGAAATCCAGGTCAGTGGGTGCCAGTTGTTGGAATGGTAGGAGGTGAAGGCCCAAACGATATTATCAGTGTTCAGGCCCGAGCGGACATGAGGATTTTCCGTAATATATTCATAATCGTCGAAGTCAATAAAAGGATGGTCTTTCACCTGTCCATAAACCATAAACGTCAGCAGGGCTATACATAGGCAGAGCCACAAGATATTTTTCTTTTGCCGGGAGAGGTTCATGGGAAAGTATCTCCTTGTTTTCGCAGGCCTTTGACAAGGGATTCCAGTTTTTCGATCAACCGGGGCAGGGTATTTTTATTCAGGGCCGAGACGGTGACGGCATTAAAACGCCGGCATAGGGTCTCAAGAAGGGGCTTATCCGCAATGCGGTCCTCTTTGTTGAAGACCATCAGCGTAGGTTTGTCTTTAATATCAAGCTCGGTGAGGATCTTATCCACGGCGCTGATGTGGTTTTCAAAGTCGGGATTGCTGACATCGACGACGTGCATCAGGACATGGGCCTCATGGAGTTCGTCCAATGTTGCCCGGAAGGCGGCGAAGAGATCCGGGGGCAGATCCCGGATAAAGCCCACGGTATCGGTGATCACCGCCTCCGTATCCCTCGGAAAACGGAGGCGGGAGCTTTTCGGGTCCAGGGTGGCAAACAGACGATCCTCCGTAAAGACGCGGCTTTGGGTCAGGCTGTTGAGCAACGTCGATTTTCCGGCATTGGTGTAACCAACGATGGAGATTACCGGCAATCCCGCCTTCCCACGCTTTACCCGCCGCTGCCCTCGAGCCTTTTCAATTGCCAGGAGATCCTGTTCGAGGAGTTTGATCCGGTCCCGGACGCGGCGCCGGTTGATTTCAAGCTTTGTCTCCCCCGGTCCCCGGGCGCCGATGCCGCCGGTGAGGCGGGACATGGCCGTATGTTTCACCGCGAGTCTCGGGAGGAGGTATTTTAACTGGGCCAGTTCGACCTGAATCTTCCCTTCCCGGCTGTGGGCCCGCTGGGCGAAGATATCCAGGATCACCTGGGTCCGGTCGACAATCTTCATCTCCGTGAAATCGGCCAGGGAGCGCACCTGCCCGGGGGTTAGTTCATGATCGAAAATGAGGAGATTCGCCCCCATCTGCAAGGCCCTGATCAGGACATCGGCAAGCTTCCCCTTTCCCAGGACATAGCGGGGATCAAGGGCGCTACGGTACTGGGTGATGGTATCGAAGACCGCGACGCCACTGGAACGGGCCAATTCCTTCAGTTCCTCCAGAGAGAGGTGGGTATCACTCGTGGGATTGGTCTCCACCCTAAGCAAAATCCCCCGCTCCGTCGCCTCAACTTTGCGGGACTTCTGTTTCCGCGTAAATTCCCCTTCCAGAGTGGCAATGAAAGAGGTAAAGTTGAGGTCCAGCTCCGAGGGGCGAACGGGTGGGAGGAACGTCCAGTATTTTCCGTCCGTATTTTCCGGAACCAGATGGGCGCTGTGGACGACGCCGGGGAGTCCGTCGGGCATGGCTTCCACGGCGGAGATTAAATCGAGGCGGAGTAGTGCCAGGTCCGTGAGGTCGTCGTCGGTCAGCTTTTCACCGTGGAGATGGGTATGGATCAGACGCAGGCCCTTGAAACGAACGGAAGAAGAACGGAAGCCCTCCAGGCTGGGAATGACGATCCCCTGGTGATCGCCGACGATGACGCAGGCCACCTCCCCCCGGCGGCTGATCAGCAGTCCGAGCTGGCGGTTGATGTTCCTTGATGCTTCGGTGAGCCGGCGGGCCAGATCGTGGGTCAGAATAAGGTCAGGGGCGATGCGGCGCCGGTAGAACTGTTCAATCCGTTTTATCTGTTCCGCCCCCAGTCCGTTCAGGTTGCCGTAAATCCTTTGGATGGTTTCTTCTCCTTGTCCTTCCTTGCCGTGGCCAATGGGATACCAAGGCCAATATTGCCGGCATCGGGTTATGGCGGACCGGTATTAAAAACAGGGGCGCTGCCCCCTCCCCGATTTACTCAATTTTATTTGAATTTGTGTGGGTTGACCTTTTTCTCCATGGTATCGAGGAAGCTCGACCAGGAGTTCGTCTGAAAAGGCGTGACCAGCTTGTGCGGCTTATCGGCCCCGCATTCCGGGCAGGTAAGGGTGTCCGGGGCTTCCTTCATCTTCAGGAAGGCCTCGAACTTGAATTGGCATTTGCGGCATTCAAAATCGTAGAGTGGCATAATTCTCCTTCAAAGCTGCTTTGATTGCTGAGTTATACACGAAGAATATTTGGGAGGCAACATGATATTTACAAAAAAACCCCGGCGGGTTACTGCCCGCCGGGGCTCTTATGATTTGCTGTGTTACTTGAACATGCTTAGAAGTTCAAGGTCAGCCGGTGCGAAAGGAGGTAATTGTTGCTAACCGTAACGTTAGCGTCATATCCCTTGAAGTAATCGCCTGTCCAGAGGTAACCGGCGCCGATCATGTAGGTGAGGTTGTCGTAGATCTTGTAGGAAGCGGTCAAGTCAAGTTCCTTACCATAATCACTCGATACGAACTCTTTAACCGTTGCATTGGTGTAGTAACCGGCGGAACCCACGGCGCCCACGTCATTCTTCGGCTTCTTGTCGGCACTGGCGATCGAGAAGGCCAGTTTGACGTCCAGCTTGGGCATAGGCCTGACACCAACATAGGCCTGATAGAACCAGACGTTATCCATGAACTGGATGACCTGAGAGGTTACGCCGGTTCTTGCGTTCGCGGCCGAGCCGATGTTTCCGCCCATGCCGCCCATATTGTCGCCGTAGTCGGCGTTCCAGAGGATCAGGGCGCGGTTGAAGCCATAGTTCGCCTGAAGGAGCTGGGCGAGGTTGCCGGTTGACTTGTCGCTGTTCTGAGCGTCATCACCGGAGAGGTAGACGAACTGGAGACCGACATAGGCCGGTTTCAAGTCATACTTGCCGTGGAGGAACAGGCCCAGAGCCGAGACGCCGACATCCTGACCAAGGCTGCCGTTAGCGGCACTGGATGCGCCGGAATTTGTCGACGCGCCGTTGGTCTCATAAGACCGCAGATTCCCGAATCCGTACACGCCCTCGCCTTCAATAAAGAAGTTGCCGAAGGTCAGCTTTGCATAGGGGAAAATGCCGCTCATCTGACTCTTATAACCGTTGATGTAACCGGTCTTCGCCTGGCTGCTGTTGACGTACTGGTAGAGAAGACCCGCTTCGCCTGGTTTCATTTTGTAGACGATGCCGAGGTCATAAACATCCTTGTCGGCGTCGCTACCCTGGCCGATGTAACCGGAACCAGCTACTGCAGCTCCGGATTTTCCTCCGGAAAGGCCTAAGTATTCAGCCCGTTTTTCAATAGCTGCGACCACCTGGATGGGACCCTGGCTAAAGAAGTAACGGATGCCGCCGGCGGAAAGGGGGGTATTCAGGAAGTCCGTACCCCACATGAGGAACTGCATGTAACCGACCTGGAATTTACCGAAGGGAACATTGAAATCCAGATAGGCCCGTTCGAATTCGATGTTTTCTTGGATTTTTGTTCCTGTGGCGGCAGTACCGTTCTGCCCCATCACGCGGCTCTGGGTCTCACCAGTGGAGCCGGCCCAGGACTGATCGCCCCACTTCTTCTCCAAGGCGTCAATACGGGTGACGAGTTTCAGGCCTTCGACGACCTGGAATTCCGTCGTCAGGCGGAACTGCTGGGAATACCATGCACTGGCGCTACGCCTGGAATTGTTGGCCCAGGAAGGCGAGGTCGAAACTTCGGTCTTGTCCAACACCGAGGGGTTATCTACGTACCAGCCCTGGGCGTAGTAGTGACCGCTGAACTTTACATCTACTGCCGCGGCGGGCATGGCGAAGGCCATGAGCAGACCGAGGGACAGTAAAATTACCCAAAATTTCTTCATTTTCTCCTCCTAAAGAGAGTTGATTTTGTAGAATTTTCTTTTCTCCTTCCGGAACGGGCATTCCCAAAGGAGATTCCTTACCGCTAACTGCCTGATTTCAATTGGATTTGACTTGCCAAGCCTCCCTCCTCTCATTTTCAGTTTTCGGGACCCTACCATCCCCGGTCGGGGATGTCAAGACCTTTTCGACAAAAATTGCCGCTCCTGATAAAAGTTCGACAAATTTGTCGACGGACTTTGCTGCTGCAATTTGTATGCCCTATGAAGTCCTGTAAAGTTGAAGATTAAGCCGTCGTTTCCGTGCGGGCGAGAATCCATGTGGTATGCTGACGGCATCGATACGCTTCACGTCGCTATTCCCGCCCGGGCGGGAATCCGGATGATCCCTTTTGATGCATCCAGGTGCGTCGATATCGACACACATCCAGGAGGCAGTTGCCATTTTGACACGATATGCAAGGCCCGGCGGTGGGGTGGCGAAAGAGCCAAAATGTCAAAATATCTCTTGACATGAGAGACATCTTGATATACTGCAAGTCGCGTCAAGTCGGGACCTCATGGTCACCTCGACGTTTACCTTGTCAACACCGTAAAGTAGGGATCTTG
>Ga0172379_10004552_pt1 | contig 20320 bp, 17 predicted proteins | sample GrowelOW334metaG_FD_119756 | JGI IMG/M metagenome (GOLD analysis project Ga0172379, IMG submission 119756) | Groundwater microbial communities from an aquifer near a municipal landfill in Southern Ontario, Canada - Groundwater well OW334 metaG | ecosystem: Environmental > Aquatic > Deep...
AGCTTTAAAATTTGTGATCTTGCGATCACATATAATATAGCAGAAAAATAACTTTTTTGCAAGTTTCTCGGAAGTTATAAAAAAAATATTAAAAATCTGGCTCTAAATATAAATAATTTTCATTTCTATGTCATCTCTAGCTATAGGAATTGTGGGGTTGCCCAATGTTGGAAAATCTACTCTCTTTAATGCACTGACGGAAAAATCTGTAGCGGCGGAGAATTATCCGTTTTGTACGATCGATCCGGCGGTGGGGATTGTTGCGGTACCGGACGAACGGCTCGAAAAACTGAACGAGTTTTCACATTCGCGGAAGAAAATTCCGGCAGCTATTGAGTTCGTCGATATCGCGGGGTTGGTCGCGGGCGCATCCGAGGGGCAAGGGCTCGGCAATAAATTTCTGGCAAATATTCGCGAGACGGACGCTATTGCCGAGGTAGTGCGAATTTTTGAAGACGAAAACATAATCCATGTTTCAAATAAAATAAATCCCGTCGACGACATCGGCGTGATAAATTTGGAACTCATTTTGGCGGACATGCAGACGGTGACGAAACGATTGCAGAATATTGAACGCGATGTCAAACGCGGCGAAAAAGAAGCGGTGAGGGAGAAAGCGGCGTTGTCGCGCATTTTGCCTGTTCTTGAAGAAGGAAAACTTGCTTCGACTGTGACGCTCGACGAACACGAACTCGCGATCGTAAAAACGATACATTTGCTCTCGATGAAACCGATTCTGTATATATTGAATAAACGATCGGGCGCGGGGAAGAAAAATCTTGATGAATTGAATGATGAACGATACTTGGCGCTGATGAATTTTTTGAAAGAAAGCGGTTCGGGGCATGTCGTTGTCGATGCAAAAATTGAATCCGATTTGAAAGATTTCGAAGGAGAAGAACGCGAAATGTTTCGTACGGAACTCGGCGCGTCGAAGGATGACGGAGTGAATGACTTAATAATGAAAAGTTATGATATTCTCGGGCTTATGACTTACTTCACGACAGGGGAAGACGAAACGCGTGCCTGGACGATCAAGAAAAATTCCATCGCGCCGGTTGCCGGCATGGCGATCCACACCGACTTCCGCGACAAATTCATCCGCGCCGAAGTGATCCGCTATGATAAACTCCTTGAAGCCGGAGCCTATTCGATCGCAAAGGAAAAGGGATGGGTGAGGACGGAAGGGAAGGAGTATGTTGTGCAGGATGGGGATGTCATTGAGTTCAGAATCTAGCGGACCACTATCTGATTGATTGCGAGCGTGGCTCGCTGAGGCGAATGTCAAGTATTGACAAAACAGTTATTGTATGTATAATGAGTCGTAGCGGTTCTGTTGTGAAAAATTTTGTATATTGCGGAGGGTATGATGGCGGAAATTATTGAAGAAGGGCGGAAAAAAACTACTCGGTGTCATTCGTGTACGAGTTTGATCGGGTTTACTGTTTCGGATGTGCGGTATGAATATAAACCGCCCGTAGGGTTTGATGATGAAGGGCGTGACAGCTATTATATTGTCTGTCCGGGTTGCGGCGCCCATATCGCTGTATCGAATTACGTTTCTCCACAGATGAAAAAAGCGGCGAAGGAACGGGAAAGGTATGGAGATGACTCCTATTGATTAATGGGAACGGAACGGCGTGTGTCGTTCCGTTTTTTTGTAATCTTGACAAATTGTAGAAAGTCGCGTAGAAAGATATCGGATACGTTGTTGTTTGAAACTCAATTTGTGAGGTATATAGTATGGCTCTTCGTAAAAAAGGTTGGTTTCTCTTGTTCGGATTAGTGGCATTTCATGCGGCTGTGATATTTTTGCTTTCCGGAGATCATTTTTCCGCGGTTGGTTCAATTTTGTGGGAGCGTGGTCATCCGGACGAATATTTGACATTGCCGTTCGCGTTGTCTCGGTTGTGGGATTTGGCTATCATTCCCTGTATTTTTCTTACATATTTTCTTGCGGAATCCATCGGCTTTGAAAAGGAGACGTGGGGAAGTAGCGAAAATGAAGTTGTAGTATATTTTGTTACCTGTATTTTAACATTGATCACGGTAATGGGATATGTATTGAGAGGATCAAACGGTGTTCCTGCGATCGATGATTTCTTTTTGCTTCTTAAACTTCTCGGGGTCGGCGCGCTTGTATTTTGGGTCGTCGTTTTACTTGTAGGGAATTTGGTCACTGCGACGTACAGCGCTTTCTCATGGTTTTTTATGAACGGCTTAACGCTATCGTTTATATTCGGCATTTGGTATTTCCTACTGCTTTCCGTTCCTTCCGTGATTCTTGCGTTTATCGTGCTGTTAATTGATTCCGCTCATTTGCGCTGTGTCATAAGAAAAAAAATCTTAGCGTTCAGAAAATGGTGGGAAGAGCGGAACTCTGTTGAAAGGATAATAAAGAACGCACTTTCGCTGAAAGTTACGCCGAGCGTGAAAGCAATGATCGTTTCCGTTGCTGAAGATATGCTGAAGCTAAAGATCGAGATCGATGAAAAGATCGGCAAAGTGAGTGAGATCCGCAAGAATCTCGATTTCTGTCGTGATGCACTTGCGACTGCGGAAAAGTTTGCCGCAAAAAAAGAGGTGGATGCGTTCGTTGCCGAGTCTTTTGAAAAGATCGCGAAGGAATATCGCGAGCAGAAACAAAAGCTTGATGTCCTGCTTTCCGATACACTTTCTTCATTGGACGAAAAACGGAAACAATTTGCGGATGGTGTGAAAACCCTCGACCTTGCGGCAAAAAAAGCCGAGATGTATGAAGCGCACGACAAACTCGTCGAGTTTTCTTTCGACTTTCAAAAAGAAATGAGAAAAATGTTCAAACCTTCGCTGAATGTTGAAAAATAATATTCAAGGATCATTGATCCGGCCACTCCTCTGGGGTGGTTTTTTGTTGCTTGACAAAATTGAGAAATCCTGTATAACGAGAGACAGGGTTACTGTTGTTTTACATAAGTGAGGGAAGAAAAATGTTGTTGTCGAAAAGAAATTTTTATATCATGGTCGGGACTGCGCTCTTGTACGGACTCAGCCTTTTTTGGATCTTCGGCGGACATGTGCCGTCGGTCGAATCGCTCAAATGGACCGAATCGACCGTCATAACGCTGCCTTTTGCGGTTTCTCGATTCTGGGATATGATCCTTGTTCCCGCGCTCTTCTATTATTGGGCGGCGGTAAGTTCTACAAAGTGGTGGGATTCTCTGACGGATGATCAAGGAGGTACGACGCAATTGTTGCCGATACTATTTGGTCTTGCTATTGCAGCTACGTTTATTTTTGGCAATCACGGAGCGGCAGAGGATCCGAAGAACAACATGAATGAAGTTTTTACGCTTGTTCAGGTATTGGGGTGCGCCGTTCTTTTGAATTGGCTGCTCTATCTTTTGCTTGATGTGACTTTAGACAAAACGATCTATACGGTTTGTCTCATTGTAAGTAGCGCGGGAATAGCCATTGCTTTTGATCAGGGGTCGCCATACTTCATCATCTTTGCACTTGTCCCGGGTTTTATATCCGTGGTCGCGACGGGATTTTATTCCGGCGGTCATATTGCCAAAGCGAAGCTTTTTTTCTCCGATCGTCTCGCCTCGTTTAAAAAGATCTTTGAGAAAGTCGAAAAAGAAAAAACGATCCTCGATACCGCGCTCACTTTAAAAGTTACGCCCAAAACAAAAGAAAGAATCAAGACGACCGTCGATGAGATCCGGGGGATAGAAAAAGAAATAGCTCGAAATCGTAACTTGGCGGAAGAATATCAACCGGTCATCAATCAGCTTGCCATTGATTACGACAATGCAAAAGCAATGGAAGCAAGAATGGCTGCGTCGTCAAATCCGATCCTCCGAGACAGCGCTCCCGAATACGGAACGAATGCCGAGGAAAAAAAGAAAGAAAAAGAAACGCTTCTTGTCTCGCAAATGATACACTATGGAGCCGTATCTCACCTCGAAGAGGAACGCGCTAAACGCTACGCCCTTCTTGAAGGAATAGAAAATGACGCCGCCACTTTTGAGACCTATGACGTGAACGTCAAAAAAGAGGTGAAAAGCCAAAAGGATGTCGCGGAACTCTTGAAAAAAGAAGCAGCCGCGAATCAGAAGAAGTGATATATAGGCGCTGCCCGAAGTTTTGGTGGCGCTTTTTGTTTGACATCATGTCAATAATAGTATATAAATGGAAAGGGTTTATTGTTAACTTGAAAAGACCCGTCGGCGCTCTTCTATAGAGCTATGGCGAGGCGAAGGAGGTGAATAAAATGCTGTTAAGTAGAAAAGCTTGGTATGTAATGTTCGGATTGATAGCGATCCATGCGATCATTCTTTTTTCGCATTTCGGAAAAGATATTCCGAATGTCTCGGGCGTCCTTTGGAAAGAAGGGGAGTATCTCTATCTGCCGCACGTAGTATCCCGTGTTTGGGATTTGGCTTTGATTCCGGCAATTTTTATAACTTTTGGATTATTTAAAAAAATTGGCTGGTGGAGCTCTGATTCATGGGATGGAGAAGAAGGGTCTTTTCTGGGACATTTCTTTCCGTTCTTTGTCGGGTGCGCTATCGCTTTTGTGTTCTCGAATGCTTGCGGATGTGGTTCTGAACCGGGGATAGGGCTTTTGACACTGCTCAAAATTCTTACTGTTGGCGGAATTATTTTGTGGATTATTGGATTTTGTGCGAGTACTGTCGAGTGCGGAATTTATTTGGCTGGATTGCTCTGGTTTACTACCGGGGTCTTTGCGAGTTTCTTCGGCGGTTTGCAGTACTTCCTTATTCTTTCCTTGCCGGCATTGCTAATTTCTTTGTTTGCGGCATTGATGGGGATGGGCATTCTTTCGGAAAAATTCGACGCAGTAAAACAAAGAGTCGGCGCATGGTGGGAAGAAAAAAATGCAGCGAAACGCATTATTCGGAAGGCGCTTGCGCTTGATGTTACTCCGCAAATGAAAGAAAAAATTCGGTCGTCTGTTGAAGAAATTTCGAAACTGGAAAAAGAAATCCAAGCGCTGGTTGCCGCAAAGGAAATTCTGTTGACCGGTCTTCTGGATGTTAAGACCAAGCTGACGATGGCGAAAGATCTTGCGAAAGTTAAGGGAGTGAACGAACTGGCCGAATTGGTTCTTGAAAGGTCGGTACAATTGTATACGGACCAAAAGGTCGAGCTCTTATTGCTGTTGTCCAAGTGCGATAACGCCCGGGCGGAAAAAGAGGCGATCCTCGCAAAAATATTCGCAGTGTTGGAACACGCTAAAAACGTTGACTGGTTTTGTAAAGAATACGACAAATTCAAGACCGAGTCCGGAAAAACACAAGACAACGTAAAAGTCATCTTGGAAAAAATAGTTTCAAAACTGACCGATTAATCATCGGAGCAGCATTGCCGCTTCTTCACGGAGCGGCAATTTTTATTGTGCTTGTGACTTGACAAGAATGATTATATTTTATATAACTGAAAATGGTATCTTCGTTTTTTTATATTTGTAAGCGAGGTAATAAAGAATGAATATCGTTGATTCAAAGATGTTTCGGTTTGCCGCAGCTCTTACTGTTCTGCATGCAATAATTTTGTATAACTCTTTTAATGGACACTTTCCTCTCGTCGAAGGAATTTATTGGAATTCAAGGATGGAAAATCCGGTTTTGATGTATCCCTTCGACGTGTCGCGAGCGTGGGACGTACTGATTATTCCATCAGCTTACTTTTTTCTCTATTTTGTCGAGAGATCAAAATGGTGGGATACGTGGAAGGACAATGGTGACGCCGGTTGGATGCATGGAACAGTGTTGTGTTTTGTCGGATTTATTGCGCTCATCTATTCATACGGAGTGGCTGGCGGTATTTTGGAGGGAGGCAAACCTGCGATGGATGAACTCTTAACGCTGATCCAAGTCGTCGGTGTTTGGTGCGTCGTCGTTTGGATCATTTTGACACTGTGCGATGCCAAATTTCTCACTTGCGTATATTCCTTTTGCCTTTCGTGGGTTTGTGCGGGTATTACCGCTTCATTCTTTGCCGGTTTTCCCGTCTTTGTTATGCTCGCCGTTATTCCAAGTTTGGTAGCGATTTTCGCGATAAATTTTTTACCTTTGAGCGGATGGTCCAAACCGAAGCAGGCGCTTCTTTCCTTAATTGCTTTCTTAAAAAAACTTTTTGAGAAAGTGAAAAAGGAAAAAACCATTCTCGACAAAGTAACGGCGCCTTCGCTCAACGTCACTCCGAACACGAAGAAGAAAATCGCCGAAGCCGTACAAGAGATCCGGGATATCGAAAAGAAAATTACCGAAAATCGTAAACTTGCGGAAGAATGTCAGCCGCTGATCAATAGCCTTGCCGTTGGTTACCAAAAAGAGATAGCCAAAGAGCAGAGCATGGCGGCATCAGCGAACGAGTTTCTCCGTGCCAGTGCTACTGAATACGCGGAAAGCGCCGAGAGTTTGCTCAAACAAAAACAAGTTCTTTTGGGCAGGAAAATAGATCATTATTCCGTCGTTTCAGAACTGGAAGAAAGACGGGCTCTGCTCTATTCAAAACTCGAAGGTATCGAATCCGACGCGCAACTCTGCGTTGCGATCGACAAAGATACCAAAGAAGGATTCGGGACCCAAAAAAAGGTCACGGACTTCCTGAAAAAAGAAGGTTCCGCGAATAAGTAACACGACATGCGCTTCCCAAACAACGGGCGGCGCTTTTTCTTTTCCCTTTGAATTCCGGATATAAGTACGTACGTAACTTATCTATTGATATTTTGTCAATAATAGTATAAAAAGAATAAGGGTTTGTTGTTAACTTGAAAAGCGAGGTATGAAAAATGGTTATAAACAGAACAGCAGTTTCCGTTGTATGCGGATTGATGGGTGCGCATCTTATAATTCTCTATCTGAGCGGAGGCTCTTATAATTCCGTCGTTGATGGGATACTTTGGCTGGGCGGAAAAAATCCCGAATATTTAAATTACCCTTTCCCCATGTCCCGGTTTTGGGACATTCTTATGTGGCCGGCTATAGTGTTCTGCACCAATGCGATCAGTGATGAAAAATTAAGGATAGATAAACTCTGCGATAGTGACACTTTTGGCTGGATGCAGATCGCTCCCGTTATTGCCGGAGCTATTTTTACGGCAGTGTTTCTTGTTTGCCGACATTCTCACAATTCCGGAACTGAGGGTGCGAACTATTACGAGTTTTTTGAATATTTCAGAAACCTCGGAGTGGTAAGTCTCATCACATTTTCCGTATTCTGGTGGGCCGGCATTAAGGTTTCTACGTATGCGTCTTGTACACTACTCGTTTCTGCGGGTGTAGTCGCCGGCGCATTCGTCGGTTTACCGATATTCATTATACTTTTTGTTCCCGCCTCTCTCGTTGCGTTGTTAGTTGTCGGGTATTTCCCTTCGGTCAGATTGCAAGCGCTTCTGTCCGGACAGAAAAAGAAACTTCAAAAAAAGACGGCGTTCAGAAACGAAATGAAGAAAGAAATAAACAAAGCGCTCGCCTTGAAAGTTTCTCCTGAGACACATCGGAAGATTGCGTCCGCTTGTGAAGAGGTCCCCGAGTTGCTCAAAGATGTTTTGAAATGGAACACTTTAGCGGAAGAAACGAAAGAGAAAATTGATGTGATCAACGCTCATTTCGCAAAACTGTCTGAAATATCAGACGGAGCTAAAGTTGACTCTGAAGTGATGAATTCAATAATCGCGGGAAACGCGGAAATTGATCGGTCATTTTGCTGCCAAAGAGATGCTTTTGCCGGAACCCGAAAAACATTCCTTGACAATGCGTCGGTTGGAGAGAAGAGGCTTGCAGAGATTCGTGAAATTTTTGCAGCAGCGGAAAAAGAAGATGCGTTCTGTAAAAAATTCGATCAGGTTTCCGAAAATTCAAAGAGGGTCGAAAAAGATATCAGTATATTCGTTAATAAAATAGCGAATGAACTGCCGAAAGAATAAAAAGCACCATGATGAGCCGCTCCGTTTGGAGGGGCTTTTTTGTGTCACTTATCTATTGACATTTTGTCAATAATAATATATAAAGAGAATGGTTGGTTGTTTGTTAACTTTATCTGTGAGGTGTAAAAAATGGCTTTACGTACAACAAATCTTCCCTACTTAACGATCGGTATAATGTTACTGCATTATGCGGCTTTAAATCTGTATTTTCCCGATACCATCCCGGCTATTTATTCCCTTCTGTGGATGGCAGGGAAGAATGGGCAAGATATATATCTTGAATTTCCGTTTGGTATTTCCCGTCTTTATGATCCGCTCATCTGGCCGGTGCTTTTCTATTGTATTTCCTTTGCCGGCGTTTCGAGCTGGTGGAAAAAATGGGCAATAGGAAGCGTTCACTTTGCACATACTGTGAATATTGTCGTAGGTGTGGTAATCGTGCTTTCTGGTCTTTTGGCGGGAATTGATTTTGATTATGCCGGTCTTTTTTTCGTTTTACTGGTTTTTAGCGCCCTAATATTTTCCATTATTGTACTGGGTGCTGATTCTGAAAAATTTTGGACCGCCGTCTATAATGTTTGCGTGATGTGGTTTACTAGCGGAGTGCTGTTCGGGGTGTTTCGAGGAGGAGCTTCGTTTGCCGTGGTCGGACTTGTTCCGGGTTTGATCGCTTTTCTTATCGTTGCCCTGAAGTCTGGCAATTTCGGACAAGCATATTTCGGGTTTGTGAAAAAAAGTGCGGATAAAGCCGGCGTATGGTTCGAAACAAAGTATCAATTGATCAACGCGCGGAACCTGAAAGTGACGCGCGCAACAAAAGAAAAAGTACTCGTCGCTGTCAAAGAAATTCCCGTCCTCAGAGCGGATATTGCGAAATTGCGCGTTCGATCCGATACATTTTCGGAAGGGATCGCCGGTATAGAGGAACAGCTTGAAAAAAACAGAAAATTCGCTTCAAAGAAAAATGTTGCTCATATCATCGAAGAGGCTCAAGAGCGGGCGAAAGAAAATATACAGAACCTTTCGGAACAGCTTGAGACCTTAAAGAAATACCGGGATGATATTTCAAACGAGATATCCGAAAAAGGGAAATTGCTAGATGTCCATTTAGCGGTTATCGAGCAGGCAAAAAAAGAAGCGCGCGACTGCGAGCAGCATGATCTGCTTCAAGAAGGAAATTTTCAACTGGAAAAAAATATAGCGAAACTGATGAAAAAAACTTCCGCGGATGTTGTTCCTCCGAAGTAATGTTTATCAAACGCCGTTCCTTGCGGGGCGGTGTTTTTTGTACCATCACAGATACTTGACAAAAAGACAAGATTAGTATATAAGAAATACAGCGAGAAAGAATAAGCAAATTGACAAACACATCACACATCGCGAAAGCGAGGGGGAGTTATGGTAGAACTAAAAAAGAATTCTTCTTTAACGGATAACATTGAAGTTTTAGAGGGCGAAGTTACGGAAGCGGATACTGACGATACCTCCGGAAAAAAGAAACCCAGAAAAAAACGGGCAAAAGCGGAAAAAGAAACCATCGAAGCGACTGTTTCTGAAACAGTCGCCGAGACGAACACCGGTTTGTCTGTACGCAGCGAGGCGCGGTCTATCGAGCAAATTTTGGACCTCGGATCCATCGCTTTACGCAAAGAAATGATACCGCTTGCGGTCGCTGCCAAAAATGCGGCTAAATCGCTGACGGATTTCGTCAAAGTGAGCGAGTTTGAAAAGTCGTGCAAAATGCTGACCGAAATGCAGGTCGAGGTCAATAAGCTCCGAAAGCCGACCTTGCTTGAATTTTTCGGCTTGAAAAAGAAGAGCGGTATCGTTCACAACATGAGCGTTTTGGAAGCGGTCACCAATAGTTTGAATACGTATAATGACACCGCCAAAAAACTGGAAGATGATGTTGTAAAAGTTTTGGCAATCGAAGATAACGCAAAAGAAGCGTATCTTGCAATTCGAGAAATGCAAAAACGTCTCGAAGAAGAGAGGACGATTCTTGAGGATGCGATCAGGCAAGCGAAAAATGATAATGAAGAATCATATGTAATCGCGGAAATGAATCAGCGTCTTCGCGAGTACGAGGTTGCCGTCAATGACGCGAGTACTTTTGGGTCTAAACAGGGGCTGAACATTATCAACTGTCAGGCACAAAGACATGCGCGCGAGACATTGTATGCAAGGATGACATCATGGGCTCCGCAGCTTGAATCTGAATTGCATACCGAAATGGGTATCATGGCGAGTCAGCACGGTCTGACACTTGCGATTAAACTCAATAACGCGATGGCAGAGGGTTTGCGTTTGGCTTCCGTTGGCAATGCGAAATCAATGAGGGAGAGTTTGAAACAAGTCAACGAGTGCGGTTACATGACTCTCATCGACAAGGATACAATGAAAGAGATTGCCGATGAATACATCGGCATGATCAGAGAGATGGATTCCACTGTGGAAAAATCCCTCGCCAGTGGCAGAGCCGCCGCAGAGATGGGTATTCAGTGCGAACAGGATATTAAAAACGAGCTTCGAAGAATGCTCGGATGTCTCGATATGCCTCCAAAAGTTGAACGCATTGAGAAAATTTCAACGAAAGATTTGTAATTTTGTGTTTATAGAGTTTTTGGAATGATCCGATAGGTCGGTTCGCAATGCGGACCGACTTTTTTTTTGCGAATTACTGCAACAATAGGTATACTATAAAGATAGTAGCATAATTGTTTACTTTTATGTTTTTAGAAGATCCGAAATATAGTAATTCTCTAGTCGAAAAAAAGAAACTTCCTGCGATCGAGGATATGTTCGAACCGAGCGATAACACTATGCCGAAAGGAAATGAAAAAGTATATACGGATAAAGAACTGGACGAAAAACTTCCGTTGACCAACACGACGCTTCGGGAGATACTTGCAAAAAAGGAAAAATTCAAAGAAAAAAAACCGGAAAAAACACCGGAAGAACGTGAGATGAAAGCGCGCAAGATCGAGAGGGACAGATTTGTATCGCGCGTATATAATTTTTTGAATGATATCCACCATTTGGAAGAAACGTTCGCGACTTTTAAAAATACCGGATATAGTTTTGCTGATGATGTCGAAGAGTACGAAAGCGCGAAAAAAGACGTTCTCAAAGGCAAATTCGGGAAAGCAAAAAAACTCATTTTTAAGGAAATGAAGCATGTGAGGATCGCGAACGAGACGGAGCTTGGGAGTGATTTTTCAACGGAACTCAGGCACTCATATTCTGCGATGGAGAACATCGGAGATACAACAAAAATGAAGAAAAAAGAGTACTCGAAGAATAAAGAGGGATGGGAAGAAAAAGCAGGCCATTTTATGGACCGAATGATACGAAGCCTTGAAAAGCTTGCGGATGAGAATGACTCGAGTTCAAAATTCGATAAAAAATTGAAGGATTATAAAGAAGCAAGAAAAGAAATGGAGTCGGGCGATTATGATGCGGCCAAAAAACTTCTCTTAAGGGAGTTAAAACACTCACGGCTCGTCTCGGCCGCCGTTCGGGACGGTGACCCGCTCAGAACTTTTACTTCCATTTATGAAACGATCGAAAAATTGGAACAGGAAAATCTCGAGAACCGTACCGTCCGCAAGCAGTTATCAAGCAAGAAAGGGGCGAAGATTTTGCAAGAAAACTCCACCGGCGAAGAGGCAGGAATGGTAAGGTAAAAGATTCTCCATTGCGAACTATCGTTGAGGCGGAAGCTCTGCCGTAATTTTGCTATTCTCTTATTGAAAGAATTCATCTATAATAGTATCTATGGAAAAGAAAGATATATCATTCGGCAGGTGGTTTGGATCACTTGTTCTCTTCTCGGTTGTCGTGGCACTCGGATATTTTTGGGTGCAGAATAATAACGAAGAGAAAAAAAAGATTGAAACTCCGATTATCGCGACGACGACTCCGTCGGTCGTTGTTAAAAAAGAACTTCCCGATGCCGTTGCGCCGTCGAAAATAAAAACAGCCACATTCGTAAAAAACGCTTTTCCGACGGGAAACAAGGCACCGGCGAATTTAGTTGTAGCATCTGCGACTTACCCGACCAATACTCCCTCGGCAAAAAAAGCCGAAGCTTATATTAAAGAATTTATCGAAGGCTTTATGAAAGATTATGCGGATCGGAAGGATATCGTTACGTCTTACGGGGTCAGTGCTGATGGCAGTGTGACATTTTCGCACGGCAAAAAACTACTTTCATATTTGTATGCCGAAGAACGCGATGATGGCGGTGCGCACCCGAACGTATTTTTTTCGTCGGAGACATTTGATATGAACGAAAAAAAATACGAGCTCGCCGATCTTTTTATTCCGAATTCCGGGTATTTGAATGCTATTTCCGCCGCGGCAACCATCTTTTTTGTCAAAGATCCGAACACAAATTTTGATCCGAAAGATTCGTTGTGGGGAAGCGGACTTGATCCGAAGATCGAAAATTTTAAAACTTTTACTGTTTCCGGAGATGTGATAGTCTTCCAGTTGCAGGATTACCAGATTGGTCCGCATTCCGAAGGTCCCCAGAAATTTGAAATTTCCGTGAATTCACCGGAGATAAAATCAATTATTCGTCCTGAATTGTTTTGATACGAATGGCGCTAAAGTAATCTTATGAGAAGACATCCACATTTCATTTCATTTAAACATGCATGGGAAGGGATTGCGTATGCGTTCACTTCTCAGCCGAATTTTATCGTTCATCTCTTGTTTGCTATCGCCGTTTTGTTTGCGGGATGTTATTTTCACATTACTCAAACCGAGACGGTCATCTTACTTTTCTCTATATCACTCGTTATTATCGCCGAGCTTCTCAACACTGCGATCGAATCCGTGACCGATATCCTTGTCATCGAGTACAGTAAAAACGCTAAGATCGCCAAAGATGTCGCCGCAGGCATGGTACTCTTTTCCGCCTTTTCCGCCGTGATCGTCGGCGCAATCATTTTCCTTCCGTATATTGTCCTGTTTTTTTGAACGATTTGAAATTATGACACAAATGCGTTATACTGCAAAGTATGACAAAAGAATACGACCACAAGAAGGTTGAACAAAAATGGAGGCGCGAATGGGAGAAGCACCAAATTTACAAAACAACCGATCCTGCTTCTCTGCAAGCTTTGCAGGACAAAACAAAACCGAAATGTTTTGTTTTGGATATGTTTCCGTTCCCGTCAGGCGACGGACTTCATGTCGGTCATCCGAAGGGGTATATCGCCTCGGATATTTATTCGCGGTTCAAGAAGATGAGCGGATACAATATATTGCATCCGATGGGGTGGGATGCTTTCGGGCTGCCGGCGGAACAGTACGCTATCAAGAATAAAATTCATCCGCGAATTGCCGTGGAGAAGAATATCACGCATTTCAAATCACAGCTTTCGAACATCGGTTTTAATTATGATTGGGACAGGGAGATCAACACGACCGATCCCGAGTACTATAAATGGACGCAGTGGATATTTTTGAAACTTTTGGAAAAGGGTCTCGCATACGAATCGTTTGAACCGGTGAATTGGTGCCCGAGTTGTCAGACCGGACTTGCAAACGAGGATCTCGACGGAACGAAGTGCGAGCGCTGCGGAACGGAGGTGGAAAAACGTCCAATGCGCCAGTGGGTGCTCAAAATTACCGATTACGCAGACCGGCTTATCGCCGACCTCGATTCGCTCGATTGGCCGGAACACGTGAAGGAAGCGCAAAAGAATTGGATCGGACGGAGCGAAGGCGCTTTGATAAAATTCGAAATCCGAAATGCGATCCGCCAGCCGGCAGACGAAACAAATTCAAAAAACAAAACTCAAAAAACGAAACACGAACTGGAAGTTTTTACTACCAGACCGGATACTTTGTTCGGGGCGACATATTGTGTCGTCGCTCCGGAACATACGCTGGTTGATAAATGGAAAGATTCGATTTCGAATTGGGATGAGATTTTGAAATACCGCGAGGAAATGAAAACAAAAACGGAGATCGAGCGGACGGCGGAGGGGAAAGAAAAGACAGGGGTAAGGCTCGATGGCGTGAAGGCGATAAATCCGGTGAACCAAGAAGAGCTGCCGATCTTCATCGCGGATTACGTGCTCGCGCATTACGGCACGGGCGCAATTATGGCGGTACCGGCACATGACACGCGAGACTACGAATTCGCAAAAAAATTCGGTTTGCCGATAGTTGAAGTTATTAAAGGAGGAGACATAACAAAAGAAGCTTACACCGGCGATGGAGAACTTATTAATTCCGGAAAATATTCGGGAATGCCGGTCGATGAGGCAAAGAAGGCAGTAACCGAATTTGCCGGAGGAAAATTGAAAACAACTTACAAACTTCGCGACTGGGTTTTTTCTCGTCAGCGTTATTGGGGCGAACCGATTCCGGTCATTCATTGCGAAAAGTGCGGAATCGTGCCTGTCCCCGAAAAAGATTTGCCGGTAAAATTACCCGAAGTCGATTCGTATGAGCCGACGGGAACGGGGGAGTCGCCACTCGCAAATATTCACGATTGGGTGAACGTGAAATGCCCGAAGTGCGGCGGTGGTGCAAAACGCGAGACGAATACCATGCCGAACTGGGCGGGATCTTCTTGGTACTATTTACGGTACATTGATCCGCTCAATCAAAACGTGCTTGTCGATAAAGAAAAAGAAAAATATTGGTCGTCCGTTGATGTGTATGTCGGTGGGGACCACGCAACGCGTCATCTTATTTATGCGCGATTTTGGCATAAGTTTTTGTTTGATATGGGCGCGGTAAATTACTCTGAGCCGTTCAGTCGTCTGGAATTTCTCGGGAATATTCTCGCTGAAGATGGTCGCAAGATGAGCAAGCGGTGGGGAAATGTCATTAACCCTGATGATATTGTGGAAACCTATGGCGCGGACACGCTTCGCGTATATGAAATGTTTATGGGGCCATTTGAACAGACATCGGCGTGGAGTACGGAAAGTATAATCGGTCCGAGAAGATTTTTGGAACGAGTTTGGAAATTAGAGTCGAAAGTCCATAAAGTCACGGACGAGACGAAGGGTAAACTGGAAACTCTTTATAATCAAACCATAAAGAAGGTGGGAGAAGATATTGAGGCATTTAAATTCAATACGGTAATTTCAAAGATGATGATACTTCTGAATGAGATGGAAAAAGAAGAAAGTATTTCGCGCGAAATGTTCGAAGGGTATTTGAAATTACTCGCGCCGTTCGCACCGCACATGACAGACGAACTTTGGCATGATCTCGGGAACGATTCATTTATCTATAATGAACCGTGGCCGATATATGATTCCGCAAAGATCGTGAACGATATAATGACAATCGCCGTTCAAGTTAACGGAAAACTTCGCGCGACATTTGAAATAAGCGCCGAGGCGGAAGAAGCGGAGGTGAAGACTCAGGCTCTTGCAAATGAAGTTGTCGTGAAGTACTTGGAAGAAAAAGCTCCGAAAAAGGTAATTTATGTAAAAAATAAGCTGATTAGCATCGTCATTTAAGGGAGAAAATTTTTTTCATAGTGAAAAATAACTTTATTTATAGCCATTTTTTAGGGAACACTTTGTCTCAATCAAAAAACTCTTGCTTTTGTTTGACATGTATGTTAAAACGATGTTATATTAAAAGAACAGAGATATACAAAATGCGCAAGCATGAAATAAGCGAATTAACATTCGATATAAAACTCTAGCGCTTTTTATAAAATTATTTAATAGATTAGCAATTATTTATAATCATTTTGCGTTTATGCCAGTTATTACATTTAAGCCAAAGCAGGTAACTAAAAGTTTGCTTACCACAATACCGCCCAGAGCTCGTGACGTCATCATTGGACGTTTTGGTTTGGACGAGTCACCTGAGCGCAAGACTCTTGAATCGATCGGTAATACCTATGGTATAACTCGCGAACGCGTCCGCCAGATCGAAAACTTCGCGCTTACATCTCTCAAGAAATCCGAAGCCTTTGAAAAAGCGCTTCCGGTGTTTCAGGAGCTCCGCAATATTCTTGATTCTCTCGGAGGTATCATGAGCGAAGAAGATTTCCTTGAACACCTTTCTGCCGACAAAACTATTCAGAATCACATTACGCTCTACCTTGTGCTTTCTGATGATTTCACGAAACACAAAGAGGATAACATTTTTAAACACCGATGGTCGGTTGATAGTGAGATCGCGGAAGAAGTTCACAGCGTGCTTCACTCTCTCCATAAAGAATTTTCTGATAATGATCTCGTCCCGGAGGCTGAGATTGTAGAACGTTTCCTCGACAGGATACATGTCAACGGTAAGAAAAAGAACGATGACACAGCAAAGAGATGGCTCGGAATTTCCAAAGTTCTCGGAAAGAACACACTCGGAGATTGGGGAGTAGCCGCATCGCCGAACATTTCCGCAAGAGGCATCAGAGACTACGCTTTCCTCGTCATTCGCCGCCACGGCTCCCCGATGCACTTCACCGAAGTAGCCAAGAAGATCTCGGAGACTTTCGGAAAGAAAGCGCACATCGCCACCTGCCACAACGAACTCATCAAAGACAAACGTTTCGTACTCGTCGGCCGCGGACTCTATGTTCTCTCTGAATGGGGCTACACCGGAGGAGTCGTCAAAGATGTCATCCGTCATGTTCTCGAAAAAGAAGGACCGCTCACGAAGCAACAGATTGTCGATAAAGTCATGAAGGAGCGCTACGTCAAGGAAAACACCATCTTGGTAAACCTCCAGAACGCGAAATACTTCAAGAAAGACAAAGACGGAAAATATCACGTCGCATAAAAATAAAAATCGTCCCGCTTTCGGGACGATTTTTATTTACGAGTTCATAAAGTTCATAAAGTAACAACGACAGAGGAGTTGTGCAATAAAAAATGCGAGATACCAAAGATATCTCGCAAGTGTATGCTGCTCAAACGTTACGGTTTTGTTGCATCGAGTGCGGCGACTGCTTCCGTTATCGCATTATCCGGACCAGCCCCCGTTGCCCTTACCCCGTCTGTATTGGGTTTAAGGAAATAATGGAGTTTATTCCCGAATATTTTTTCGACACGTGCGACAATTTCGCCCGTATTCTTAAGTCGAATTATGAATCCGAGCGTTTGTTTATCCGGATCAGCCCAGCGAACGCGGAGAGATTCATATTTGTTTTTGTCTCCGATCTTTCCCCATCTGTCTGTCTTGAGCCAGGGGGAAAAAGCCTTTCCTTCATCAATTTGTTTCCAAGTGATTTCCCAGGGCATTGTTTTTTCTTCGATATTCATTTTTCGGAACCTCTCATTGATTAGATTATAGTGGAACAGACCGAATTTCAGTATATCACAATATAAATTAAATGTCAAACATTTTTCTTTACAAAGCTATGTTTTTAGGGTATTCTGAGAGTTGATTTTGAATTTTTGAAAGAGGAGAAAAATATGTGCGGAATTATTGGCGCATTTTCGAAAGATGATGCGGTTTCATTGGTGGTGTCGGGGCTTATCGCTCTTCAGCATTGCGGGCAGGAAACATTCGGTATTCTTACGTATGAAGGAAAAAACAGACAACGTTTTCATTCTCATCGTGATCGCGGGTTTGTGAACGTGGACCAGGCGACGATCGCCCGGCTTGCTGGAAGTGTTGCCATCGGACATGTACGGTATGGTACGAGCGGAGGAAATCACCTCCGTAACGCTCAGCCGTTTTTTAGCGAGACGCGCTTCGGCGGGATCGGTATCGCCCACAACGGGAATCTTCTGAACGCCGATACGATTCGCGCCGATCATTTGAAGAGAGGAAGTCGTTTCCAGTCGACAAGCGACACGGAGGTGATCCTTGATTTGATCACCTTGAGCAAAAAAGAAACGTTTAAGGAAAGCTTGATCGATGCTTTGAATAAAGTCCGTGGCGCTTATTCGCTGCTTGTTCTCACAGAAGATAAACATATTTTCTGCGTACGCGATCCTCGCGGGTTTCATCCGCTGTCTTTGGGGAAAAAAGACGGGTATTATATGCTCGCCACCGAGACGTGCGTATGGAATGAGATCGGGGCTGAATACATCCGGGAATTACAACCCGGAGAAATGATCGATATTACGGAATTCGGTTATGAGAGTTCGTTTCCCTTTGAAAAAAAAGGGTGCGCTCACTGCATTTTCAGGCAAGTATATTTTGCTCGTCCTGATAGTTTGGTGGACGGTTTGCAGGTTTCCGCTTCGCGTTACCGGATAGGAAAAGTCAGTGCGAAAGAGGCGGGAATATTGTACGATCTTTCGGAAGGTTTGCCTGTCGAAGATGTATACTTCGTGTCGCCTGTTCCCGAGTCGGGTATCGGCGCCGCAGAAGGTTTTGCCAAACAAAGCGGTTTGCGTTTAAAGCGCGGACTTATCAGAAAGCGGAGTTATGCGGCAAGAACGTTCATCCAACCCTCGGAAGAGCTTCGTGTCGAAGGGGCGCGCAGGAAATATTGCACCGACAACGGCGTTCTCGCCGGAAAGAAAGTCATTCTCGTCGATGATTCCATCGTGAGAGGAACGACCTTTAAATTGCTCGTGAAAATGGTGCGCGAAGCCGGAGCGAAGGAAGTTCATATCCGTATCTCTAGTCCGCCGTTCAAACATCGCTGTATTTACGGAATTGATACGCCTTCCGATGAAGAGCTCATTGCGTCGCGCATGGATGTCGAGGAAATGCGGAAGTTCTTCAGCGCCGATTCACTCGCTTTCGTCTCTCTCGACGGATTGCGACACGCGCTCGGCGAAGATACACCAATAGAAGAGAGTCGCTATTGTACAGCATGTTTCTCGAAGATATACCCTGAATGATAATTTTGACCCGGTACGGTGATGCCGGGTTTTTTATATATGCGACGCATATACGAAATAACGAATTATATACGAATGAATACGAATAACATACGAATGTCAACGGTTACGGTCGATCGTTAATTCGTATGTTATTCGTATTCATTCGCAACTCATTCGTTATTTCGTATAACCGTATTTTATGCACGTCTTTTTCTTTTATCTCTCTTTGATTCATTGTATAATAGATGTACCTATGCTAGATATTTTTTCCATGTTCGGACAGGTATTCCAAATGATCGGGATCGGGCTTTCGCTTGCGCCGTATTGGCTTCCGTTTGTGCTCGGGTATGCGTTTTGGACCCTGTGGATGAGATACGTTCAGATGGAACATCTTGAAGCGATCAAATGGGTGCTTCTCGGTATTCGTTTGCCGAAAAATATCATGAAAACGCCGCTCTCAATGGAGCTGGTTCTTTCTGCGATGCATCAGACTGCTGAGGGAAATTGGTACGACAAAATTTGGAAAGGAAAATTAAAGCCATCATTCTCGCTTGAGATTGCCTCTATCGGAGGCGACATTCATTTTTTCATCCGGACACCCGCGGGAGTAAAAAATTATATTGAAGCGCAGCTATATTCGCAGTTCCAAGGAATCGAGGTATATGAGGCGGATGATTACACCGATTTAGTCGATTACAAACCAACCGATGCGGAATGGGAGATGTGGGGGACGGAATTCAAACTGACGAAGCCTGATCCGTATCCAATCCGCACGTACGTCGATTATAAACTTGATACCGCCATAAAAAAAGAAGAGGAAGCCGGAGGCCGCACTGACCCGCTTGCGCCCGCGCTCGAATTCATGGGTTCGATCGGAAGAAATGAGCAGATATGGTTTCAGATTCTTATTCAGGCAACAGGAAAGCGGTTCCCCGATCCGAATAGTTGGTTCGGCAAACGCGACTGGAAAAGTGAAGCGAAGGATTTACTGAAAAAACTTCAGGATAAAGGCGAAGGAGAAAAAATGAGCAAGGCGGAAACAGAAGCGGTCAGCGCGATCGAGCGCGAGCTTACTAAATTTGGTTTCGATTGCGGTATTCGCTGTATCTATATCGGCAAGCAAGGTTCATGGACGCCGCTTAATATTTCAGGAATAATCGGCATGATGAAACACTATAATTCTGAGACACTGAACGGATTCAAGCTGCAAAATCCTGTCGGAGTAGATTTCCCATGGCAGGGAATTTTGTGGAACAAGATCGTCGACCAAAAGAGAAAAATGTTCAGAGCGTATCGCAACCGCGGATATTTTCACTATCCTTTCAAAAAGAAACCGATAATATTAAACACCGAAGAACTCGCAACAATCTTCCATTTCCCGGCGGGAATGTCAGAGACTCCGGGATTCCTCACTCTGTCGTCGCATAAAGCCGAACCGCCGGCGAATCTGCCTATTTAAAATACTAATATACGAATGAGTACGAATATACGAATGGCTGCGAATACCGATGATAAACCGAAAATAGAGATATCACCAAGACGGAAATGGCGGTTTCTTTTTGTTGCGCTATTTATCGCGTTATTCACCGGCGCTTCGTATATTTTCTCC
>Ga0172379_10004553_pt1 | contig 20319 bp, 8 predicted proteins | sample GrowelOW334metaG_FD_119756 | JGI IMG/M metagenome (GOLD analysis project Ga0172379, IMG submission 119756) | Groundwater microbial communities from an aquifer near a municipal landfill in Southern Ontario, Canada - Groundwater well OW334 metaG | ecosystem: Environmental > Aquatic > Deep...
CCTATGGCACTAATACCATAGGACTTGGTGGAACTCTCTCCGTTGGTACTTCTCTGTCTCTTTCTTCCAATTATCTATCTATTATTGGAGTTAACAGTAATACCCAAGTGGCTTACTTTGGGACTAATGGATATGTGGGAATTGGGACTACTAATCCAACTGGCTCTTTAGAAATAGTTTCCGATGGGTCAGCAGATATTCTCCGAGTTTTAGATCAAACTGGAGACTCCTCTCCTTTTAGAATAGATTCAAGTGGAGATGCCTATACTGGCCGACACTTATCAATTAATGGTAATGCTAATGGTAATACTTTCACTGCTGCTACTGCTCTTCATGTAGACGGAGCATCCGATAGCTATGCTATGGGTAAATTCGGAATCGGCACATCCTCCCCGGCTTACAAACTCCAAGTCGTTGGTGATGTTGGTGTATCAACTTCGCTTTCAGTTGGCACCTCTCTATCTGTTGGCGGTAACACCACTATTGGTGGTACCCTCTCCTTAACTGGAACCAATGTAGGTACCGGTACAACCATTCTCTACATTAATAGCTCCGGAATAATTACCAAAGGTACTCTGCCAGCCGGTACTGTTTACACCGCCTCTTCCGGTATCACTTTAGCCGGCAACGACTTTAGACTTAATCTTGGCTCCACCAATGTTTGGGCAGCTCCCCAATATTTCAGTACCGGTATTGGGGTCACGGGTAATTCTACTTTTCAAAATAACGTAACTATTGGTGGCACCTTTGTAAGTGTTGGTTCCACCAATTTAGTTACTAATCTAAATGCCGACTATTTGGATGGCCTCAACTCTTCCTCTTTCCTCCAAACTGGTTACACTGGTTTCTTTAACACCGCCCTCAACGGTCTTCAAAAAATAGGTAATACCGGTGTTGGTTTAGGCGGAACTCTCACTATCAGCACCTTCACTAATCTCTCTTCCTTCAACCTCTCCTATTTAGGATTAGGTAACACCCAATCCCTCTACTTAGGGTCTAACGGCTTTGTTGGTATTGGCACTAGCGCTCCCTCTTCCCGACTCACCTTAGCCGGCAATGGTAATTTACTAGATATTCAAAATTCATCAGGAACTTCACTTTTTTCAGTTACTGATAGTCTAATTACCAGCAATCTTCCCCACACCTTTACTTCAACCGGCGACGTTTCCATGGGTTATGACTTAATGTTTACTAACCAAACAGCCAGCAAAATTCAAACCAACGGTCCTTTTACTGTAGAGGCTGGTGAACCATTTGAAAGCGGCACGTTAACTCTTAAAACCTACAACCAGGGTTCAGTCATTATTGACTCAACCAATACTAGTATTGGTGGTACTCTAAATCTAACCGCTCTCGGAACTGGCACCACTGGCGCTGGTGCAACTGCGGTTTTCATTGACGCCTCCGGTAATCTTTACAAAAATGTCTTAGGAGCCGGTGCTTTTGGTGGCGGAATTGGCACTACCTACTCTTTTGTTAATGGTCTAACTTCTTATGGCACTAATACCATAGGACTTGGTGGAACTCTTTCAGTTGGCACTTCCCTCTCCCTTTCTTCCAATTATCTATCGGTCATTGGCGTTAACAGTAATACCCAAGTAGCTTACTTTGGGTCTAATGGAAATGTAGGGATTGGCACCACTAATCCGGCACTTAAATTGTCAGTTGAAGCCGCCGCTAATACTCCAGGGATTCTCATTGGCTCAAACATTGCTGTTAACCAGTACACCGGAATGGTTTTTAGTACTGGAGCATATCAAACCACTTACCAAAAAGCTGGTATTTTATATCAACGTACAGGTAATAGTGCCGTTGGTTCCCTACATTTTGCCACCGATAATACTCAAGATAATTCAAATGTTGATTTATCCGATTCTAGATTAACCATCTTAGCCAACGGTAATGTTGGGCTAGGTACCACCAACCCCCTCTACAAACTCCAAATTGCTGGTTCTGCTTTAATTGAATCCGGCAACAAACTCGGTATTGGCGCCACTGGTACCGCCGTTCTTAATGTCGTTGGTAATGGCAACATTACTACCTCCTTAACAGTTGGTACTTCTTTGACTGTCACCGGAAACTTCTCTGTTGGCACTTCTTTCCTCTCTGTGGGCAGTAGTAACATTGTTACCAATCTCAACTCCGACCTGCTCGATGGTCAGCATTCTTCCTACTTTGTTAACATTGGTCAGACTGGAAACTTCCTAACTGTCGGTTATACCGGATTCTTTAACACCGCCCTCAACGGTCTTCAAAAGATTGGCTCTACCGGAGTTGGTCTGGGTGGAACCTTAACTTCCACCACTATTATTAACACCGATTCCAACTCACTTTCTTTCTTGGGGCTAGGTAACACTCAATCTTTATTTATTGGCGCTACCGGTAACGTTGGTATTGGCACCACCAACCCTCAAAGAAAATTGGAAGTTTTTGGAGTTATTGATACCGACATAATTAGAAATACTATTAATTATAGTGGAGCAACCCACACAGCTGGAATAGGAGTTGATGCCGGCGGCACTAATTGGGGTTTAGCTTTCTACACAGAAGGTAACAAACGGATGTCTCTCGATACAACCGGTTCACTCCTAGTCGGCGGTACATATTCCGGCCGTACGATGAGTACCAACAATAGTTTGGCTGTCGAAGATTCTGTTGGTATTGGTACTACTACCCCCCTCTACAAACTACATGTAGTTGGCAATGGCTACATCTCCACTTCCTTAACTGTTGGCACTTCCTTAACTATCACTGGCAACCTTTCAATCGGCAATAGTTTTATTTCAGTCGGTAGTAGTAACATTGTCACTAATCTTAATGCTGACAAGCTTGACGGTAATCATGCCTCCTACTTTGTTAACATCGGTCAGACTGGTAGCTTCCTTGGAACTGGTTACACTGGTTTCTTCAACACCGCCCTCAACGGTCTTCAAAAGATTGGCTCTACCGGAGTTGGTCTGGGTGGAACCTTAACTCAAGCCACCATGATTGGCACATCTTCCTTTGGATTAAACATAGTCGGTATAAATTCCAACACCCAAGCTCTGTTTATTGGCGCTACCGGTAACGTTGGTATTGGCACCACCAACCCCCTCTACAAACTTCATGTTGTCGGAAGTGCCTTTATTAGTACTGGTTTAGGAGTAACTGGTAATACCAATATTGGCGGCACTCTTACAGTTCTTGACTCCATAATTGGTGCCCGCTTTACTGACTCTACTTCATTTCCTAAATACTTCCTTCAACCTTCGGTTTCCGACCCAGCCAAAGCCTCCCTTTCTTTATACCGTGATGGTTCTATTCGGTTCAATTTCGATGAGGCCACCGGCAATCATGTTGCCACCGGCAATGCCGGCCGACTACAAGGTTTTAATAATGGCTTACTCTTGGCTTCCTCCACCTCTACCACCGGAGCAATTTCCGGTTGGGACAACCAACTATTCCTGGAAGGAACAAGCGGTATGGTTGGTATTGGTACCACCGATCCAGGCCACAAATTAACCATATTGGGGACAGCAGATTATAATCAAGTTAGAGTCACTGCTGGAGGTAACCGGGGAGTAGGCCTAGCTGTCGGCGACAACCGCTCTGGTATCCAACTCCGAAACGACGGCAATGCTCACACTGGAATTTCTTCCAACGGACAGGACATTTTCTTTGGTCAGGCAAGTAGTAGCGACAGCCCTGATGACTGGGGCAGTGACATTATGACCATCAAATGGGCGGGTAACGTCGGTATTGGTACCACTTCCCCAACAGGGAAATTACAAATAGCATCTGACAATACAAACGGAGCGGATACTAACGTATATTCGCAACTGGAAATTACCGGAGCTACTGATCCCACCAAGAGACTAGCCCTTGGATATCGCACCAATTCAAATTACGGTTTCATCCAATCTCTGACGAATGGAGCTTCTTATGACTCTTTAGCGCTCAACCCCAGTGGTGGTAACGTTGGCATTGGTACTACTAATCCAACCGAAAAATTGGAAGTGGCTGGTGCCATAAAGCTTACCGGCAATGCTTCTTCTGTGGCTATTGCCCCAAGCACCGGATTAGCAATTAGAAATGGTGCTGCCAGTGGCGGTGCTCTTTATATGGACGTTGGAACCCTCCATGTTAGAAACGGAAATGGAGCCAACTCTGGAGGCAAACTACAAGTTTATAGCGATACCTATTTAGCCACCACCGATGGCAACGTAGGTATTGGTACCACCAGCCCCGTCACCAAACTGGACATCAACGGCAACGTTAGAATTCCTGATAACTACGGCTTAACCTTGGGCAACAACTTGGGTGAAGTGGAACTTTACTCCAATTCTGGCTCCCTCTATCTTCAAACTGCCAACACCAACCGTTTGATTTTAAACTCCTCTGGCTTTTTAAGTGGTTCATACGGCTCCTGGATTAACAATAGCTATTTTGCCCTCCAAGGCGAACAGGCTGCTGATATGTCCATGACTGGACTTTATGATCGCAATGAAATAGCTTTAGCCGACAAAAAAGGAAGCGTCAGTATTGGCTTTACTGGTCCTGGAGCTTATTTTAGCGAATCCGCCTTAGTTGACGGTAGCGCCAGTCCCGCCTCCCTCTACAACACCACTGTCGGAACATCCACCATTGTCATAACTCTGGACACTGGTGCCAACCAGGACCCTTATGGAAATGCTTACTGGCAACCATTTGTTCAATACCGCTACCTTGGTGCTAACGCTACTTATTACAACAAAATCACTGTTGAAGTTTCAGCTGACAACGTTAACTGGTCCAAACCTTCCAATGGCACTTGGGAAACCACCGATGCCGCGGCCGCTTCCAAAGTTCCCGGATACTGGATGGGTGCTGAAGGGTACCCTGAATTGGTTTCCTGGCGCTACGCCCGGTTTATTCTTGAAAATCGGGTAGAAGACGCAGGTTACGCTTACAAAGACTATGTTTGGATTGCCGAACTTGGTATTCGCCACAAATCTGCTCGCTACACTAAGTTTTACGTCTCTACTGCCGGAGACAACCTTTATGGTAATTACAATATATCTGGCAACTTAGGAATAGGAACCACTGCCCCCGGAGCCAAATTAACCCTCTCTCAAGATGCTGATATTGCTCTCCGTCTTGATTCCACCTCCTTGTCTCCCACTGCCAGAAATTGGGCTATTTCCAACAGTCGTTTGGCTTACGGAGATTTAGCATTTATGCAATCTAATGTACTTGGCGGCAACCCCTTAACGGCAGGAGTTGCACGAATATATATTAGCGAATCAGGTAACGTTGGCATTGGCACCAGTACTCCCGGTTACAAACTAGATGTAAACGGCAACGCCCGCATCGGCACTACCCTCATTGTTTCCACCATCGGGTCTACCGACAACACTGATTTGTTTATCAAAGCTGGTACTAACGGTAAAACTAAAATTGCTGCCGGTGGCACCGGTGTCGGGTCAACCGGCTCCGGCTCCATCCAGTTTTACAAATCAGACGGTACTACTCTGGCTGGCCGCATTGATACTACCATCGCTGGCGGCACCGAAACACTTGATCAAGGTCAAACAGGCGTCCAAAATGGTGTCGCCAATAGAGTCTGGTATCCCAGTCAATGGATGGGGCAATCTTTTACCCCTTCAGCAACTGGTAATATTTCTAAAGTTACTCTCCAAGTTGGTACTTCCGGTACTACTGCTTACAATCTTTATGTTGATATTTATGAAGCTAATGTTGGTACCAGTGTCCCTTTTGGCAACCCCCTTGCTAGCTCCAATCTCATAGCCGCATCCAGTATTGGTGCCACCAGAACTGCTTTTGCTTCACAGGACTTCGTCTTTACCACTAGTAACCCCCGCTTATCCAACACCAAAAGATATGCCCTTATTCTTAAAGCGACTACCGGTTCCAATAACACCAACTATACCTATTACCGGGCAAACGCTTATGGGTCCAGCTCTTACTCTCCGGGTGATTTTATCTCTACCATCTCTGGCGAGTCAGGTTGGACTGCCGTTACTAACGCTGACAGCTATTTTCAAGAATACTATAACAACCGTTATGGTTCGCTCTATATTGGTGACGTTAATACCGGCGAGGCTGACGTCGCCGAAAACTATCCCTCCCCCGACACACTCTCTGCTGGCGAGGTTGTCTCTTTCAGCTCAGTCTCCCATCAGGTAGTCCGCCACCTGCCCACATCACTCGCTCCCCTATTTGGAGTAGTCTCCACCTCACCCGGTTTACTTCTGGGTAGTAACGAAGATAGTTCTAACTACCCCATTGCCCTCTCCGGACGGGTTCCCGTAAAGTTCTCGCCCGAAAATGGTCAAGTTGTCCCCGGAGATCCCCTTACCAGCTCCCTCACCCTCCCGGGAGTTGCCATGAAATCCACCACAGCCGGTCAAATTATCGGCCGCTCTCTTGAATCATCCCAAGATAAATGTTTACCTGGCGAAGTCTGTTCAATCACTGTCTTGATCACCCCCTCCTGGTACGACCCTGATGCCACATACGAAACCACCGAAAACGGCTTAGTTACTTATTCAGGTAATATCGAACCTGACAACATTGTAACTTTAGGCTACACTTCTGCCCGTTCCCAACTAACTCTTCCAACCAGCTATAGCTTAACTGACTCACTAGGTATTGCCATCACCAAGTTAGGTAACTTCGCTAAAGTTGCTACTGGCCAACTAGAAGCCGGTCTGGTCAATACAAAAAATCTAGTTACAGATATTACTTTAAGTAAAACTACTGTATCAGAAAATGTTGTCACTGACCTTATTTCTCCTCGTAACAACGTTGGCCTTGGCTCTACTTTAACCATCGATGGAGACACCCACATTACCTCTACATTATTTGTTCGGGAAATCGCCGCCACTTCTGCCACCATCGACCAAATAGTTGCAAACTCCCTAACAGTCACTGACCTGGCAGTTACTACTGTCACCGCTAATACAGCTACTATTGGAGATTTAATCGCCAATGAAGCCACCATCTCTTCTCTTTATGCCGATTCGATTATTAGTAAAGACGGATCATTCACCGACATCATGGCTCAAAAAATCAGCGGTTTGCGGGATGAAATCAGAAATACCCTGACAAGCATGGCTGGCACTACCACTCCAGTACCCGATCTAAACTACGCACTTCTAGATCAATCAACTTCATGGATGGCCAATATCGCCTCTGATTCAGCCACCATTACTGGAGATCTTAGTCTGACTGATAACATGGTCATTGGCGGTCAACTGGCAGTGGCCGGCAATACTCAGTTGTCTACTGCCCTAATCACTGGCCAACTACAAGTAGACCAGATTAAGATTGGTGCCAATGGCATTGAATCCTTAGCTTCTACTCTCTATATTCAACCTACCGGTACAGGATCAGTTCACATTTTAGGCAACACCTTAATTATTGCGGACACAGGAGAAGTTGTAATAAACGGTAATCTAGCCCTCAACGGTAATTTAACCGCCAACGAGGCCACATTCTCGGGCTCTCTATCTGCCTACCTTATTACTGCCACCGACGCTTCCATTTCCGGTACTCTCACCGCCAATACTGTTGAAACTGATAACCTCAAAATAGTTGCTGCTCCAGCCGTCGCCATTGCTGCTCCCCTCGAGGCTACAGCATCTGCCACCCAAGCCAACGTCAGTTCCAACACCACCGCCGGTACTGCCACCCTACCTACTGGCATGACTCAATTAGTAATCTACAATCCAAAAGTTACTGCCTCTTCCATGATTTACCTCACTCCTGTGGGTTCTACCAACAACCAGGTAATTTACCTCAAAGATAAGCTGGTTTCCCCATCACCCACATCCATTCCCGAGGATCAGTCCCGCTTCACCATCGCTCTTGACCAACCGCTTACTCATTCAGTTGACATTAACTGGTGGATAATCAACTAAACACTACCCTACAATTTAATGCTTAAATAGATAATGGTATTAACTCAAGATCAAATCCAAAAACTAGAAATACTTGGATTGTCTTCAAAGACTCCATCTAAACCCTCCAAAACAAAATCAAACCATCTCATTCCACTACTATCAATTACCGGCATTACTTTAGTTGCCGCTGGTAGTTTAATCTACATTAAAACTAATTCATCAGTTCAGATTAGTCCTCCACCCCCCCCTCAAAACCCAAGTGGTTCAACTCCTTCCCCTACTCAAGTACCCAAATCAATTCAACACTTCCTTCTCTCCTCCCAAACCTCTTTTTCCCAAGCCTTAAGTTTGGCTAAATCTGAACCTGACAACAGTACTGCCTTAATTGAACAGCTAAACAACGCCATTGTCGCGGCCAGTACTGCCATCCAGGCTTATCCAACCGATTCCCGAGGCTACGAACAACGGGGCCGCATTTATCTGTCTTTAGTTGACTCCCGTCCACAATACCTCTCTTTCGCAGTTTCTGATTATTCGTCGGCCCTAAAATATAATCCTCTTTCCTCAACCAATGCCCACACTCTTGCCTCTCTTTATGCTCGCCAGGGAAATTCCGCCTCTACCCTTCACTATTTAGGTCTGGCCTTAACACTTGACCCTACTAATCCTCAAAATTTCTATGACTTAGCCCGTCTCCAGCAACAAACTGGTCAAATTCCCCAAGCCCTAGCTACATATGAACGTTTAATTCCCCTAGTTACCGACTCCTCCCAAAAACAACAGTTGGAAGCTGAAACTCTAGCACTTCAAAAACTTGTCCTTCAAAACCCCAGCTCCTCATTACCTTCCTCACCACCTCCTCCAACTACCCCTACTCTAACTACTCCCTTGCTTCAAGCCCAACTCATACCTCTCAATAGTCCTGATTCTGTTATTATTGCCAGCCCTGAAACTGCCGCCAAATCAGCACTCCAATCAGAAAAATATGACAGCAATTCCCTTTCCGGCCAATCCATTTTAAAATCCGGTCAAACTACACAAGTTATCCTCAATTCCCAACTTACACCCTCTTCTCAGGTATACATTACTCCCATCAAAGGTGGTAAAAATTCCTCTTTAGAAGTCGTATCCAAATCCAATAACTCTTTTACCATCGGTCTTCCCTCACCAATAACCGAAGATATTGAATACAAATGGTGGATTGTTAATTAACTAACTTCTACGGAGTCACAGTAGTTTCCCCACTTGGCATAGGTGTTACCTTTTCACTTGTTGTCGAAGATGGCGCCTCACTTGGTTTAGGTGTTACCATTGCCCCAGTTGGTGGTGCTAGTACTCCACTAGGAATAATCGGCTTCTCATCCTCGCTCACACTCGGTAATGGTTCTGGAGTTTTTAAAGTTTCTGCTTCTTTTGGAGTTGGTACTGGTGTCTGACTCGCTTCCAACTCTTTTTTCCATTCGGTCAGCTCCAAAGTAGCTTTCTCAAAATCTCCAGAGTCTGCTGGTACCAAAGATACCGCTTGGTTTAACCTGGCTACCGCATCATTAATTTTGTTGAGTTTTTTAGCTGTATAAGCCCAATTGTACCAACCATTAGCCAAATCAGGCTTGCTGGTTACTACCCCCTCAAAAATCCGATCAGCATCTTCAAATCGGTTGGCCGCATACAGTAAACCCCCTAAGTTGAGCTTAAGCAATGGGTTCACAGAATCCAGGGCAATTGCCTGATTATAAGATTCATAACTCCAATCGGCCGCACCATCTACTAACCCAACCAGCGACCGGTAAATTACTGCCAAATTAGCCCAGTAGCCAGAATTTAAACCATCCAAAGCAATAGCCGCCTTACCCTCATTTACCGATTGTTGAACCAACACCGCCGCTTGTTGTTTCTCAGCGTCACTTGGAGTTTCTTTAGATAGTGTTGCCTGAGCTAATGCTAAATTGGTTTGAGAATACAATCTTCGATATTCTGGTTCCCATGGATTAATTTCTATTGCCCTTCTTTGCCAATCGTATGTCGGTTGAGCCAAGTTTTTAGCCGCCGCCGTTATCGAATTTTTAATAGCTACCTCAGCCATAGTTAACCGTATCCACATAAAACCAATCCCCATTACAAAAACTGCTGTAAAACCACCTATTATCCACGGACCAATGTTTCTTTTACTTTCCCCGGCTAACATCAATACTTCTTTTTCCACTGTTTCGCTCTTTAATGCCAAAAGCCAAGCCATAATCCACCACCCACCACTTGTTATTGGCAATAATAGCAAAGCCAATACTCCTCCAAGTTTTATCCAATTACGTTTTCCATGAGTGTTCTTTTTTAAGCCTATTAGCATTCCCCAAATCATCACCCCCAAACCAATCATTCCCGCCTCAGTCAACCATTGCAAACCTGTCATTGTTGAATTCTTAAAAGCGGTAGCCCACATAGAAGTTAGGTTGTAACCAACTGGTCTATATGTATTAAAAGCCTCAATGAAGTTTCCCCAACCCACACCCACCCAAGGTTTACGCTTTAAAGTTTCCAAAGCAATCGACCAGGCAGTATCCATGGGTAATCCACTCCAAGCACCCTTAAATAATCTATATCCATCTATTACCACACCAATTAGTAATAGTGCTTCCATAATTGCCCACATCCAATAATTCTCTGATTTTTTTATTCTTACTATTAGTCGGTGACCAACCACAAACGCCAATACTAGTAATATTACAATCTCCGAAACTACCGACCCAGTTACACTCCACCCGGCATCAATCATCAGCCAAGGATTAGTCGGAGGCCAACTAATAGGCAACATCTTTTGTGGTATCAAAAAAACTGCTACTGCTAACATTACCAAAACTACTCCAGCCCATCCCATTACTCCCACCATTTTCCTTTTTACATTCGCATCCAATTGCTGCCATAACCACCACCAAATTCCCACTCCCACCATTGTCATTAACCCACCACTACCCACAAGCCCTCTGAATCTTACTCCGGTATAGGTATTAGCCAAAAACAAAGTAATCAATCCAACTCCTGTCACTAGCCACCACCAACTCACCATACCAGTTTGAACTTTGCCTCTACCATCTTTCAGCCATACTCCAATCCAAAGCAACAAATTAACCAAAGCTAGTACCACCATCCACCAATTCTTTCCCCACCCCCAAGCATCTGCCACCAATGGCATTGGCAAAAATAACCAAAGGACCGAAGAAATTAACACACTCCATTGCCATATTTTTTTTATCATGAGTCAGCCTATCAAAATTACCTCCCCTCCTCAACCCGTGGCTTTCTCTATTCCCGCACTTTCTCTTTATTTACACCCTACTTAAGCACTGTTAAAGGATCTAGTTTCCCCTTAGGACTAATTATTTCAAAATGTAAATGAATTCCGGTTGACCGTCCAGTACTTCCCATTCGGCCAAGTTTTTGGCCTTGATTTACTCTTGCTCCAGCTTCCACGGCAATACTCCCTGTAACCATATGGGCATAAAGTGTCCGATACCCGTTACCATGATCAATTATTACAAAGTTTCCATACCCCCCCGCATTCCATCCCGCAGTTACTACGGTACCCCCCTGTGCTGCCACAATATCTGGATTCGATGCATTAGCAATATCGACCGCCGGATGATACCAATAATATTTTTGACTAATATTTCCAGTTGTCGGCCACATAAAATTCCCCTCCCCTACTACCCCTGGTATTGGTGCCACTGACCTCGCTATGTACCGACTCCTGTCAACAATTATCTCTCTTGGTTTTATACCTTCCGGAACAATTAACTCCTGTCCCGCTCCTAAGGCAAAAGTTTCATCGTTAGTAAACGAGTTAAAAGGGTAATCAATAATATTTTGAGGGTCTACCTGCAATTTTTTAGCCACACTGTAAACTGTCTCTCCTCGGGATACTTTATATTTTAGTCCTGTTACCGGTAAAATTTTTAACATCTGCTGGGGTTTAATATCATCCGGTGACTTCAAATTATTTTCCCAAATAATCGTGTCAATGCTTACTCCAAATTTCTTAGCAATAGTTGATACCGTATCCCCCTCAGTTACTCTATATTCAGTAATCTCTCCCTTAGGCGAACTTGAAATTAAAGTATCAACATCAAGTGGCATTTCCTGAGCATATAAATAGTAGTTACCTCCCTCGCTTTGTTTTTTGTTTTGGCTGGCAATTATTAAATCTTCGAGTTTTCCTGAAAATGTTAATACTCCAAATGACATTACTACCATACTTCCATTAACAAAGCTTTGAGAAAACCGACCTCTTTGTCGATACATCAACTTTGCCAATTCTGATTTAATAACCCCCGACCAACCCATCAGCCATTTAAACACCCCCCCAACCCATTTACCTTCAGTCACCCAAAATTCACCCCATAATTTAAATTCTTTTTTTATGTTTCTGTTTCCAATTAGTTCCATAAATTATCGCTTTACTGCTTTAGCTAAAAATTCAGCGTTATTCTTAGCTTTAAGCATTTGTTCGATAATTATTTGAGTAGTATCTTCCCTTCCATCCCGTGCGTCCATAAATCGGCGTATGGTAATCATTTTATTTAAAACTTCTTCTCCCAGCAACAATTCCTCTTTTCGAGTACCAGATTTCAGAATATCGATGGCGGGGAATATTCTGCGCTCCGCCAATTCTCTTTCCAATCTTAATTCTGAATTACCCGTTCCCTTAAATTCTTCAAAAACCAAGTCGTCCATTTTAGAACCAGTATCAACTAAAGCTGTCCCAATTATTGTTAAAGATCCACCATTTTCAATTTTACGTGCTGCTCCAAAAAACCTCTTGCTTGGATACAATGCCGCTGGGTCAAAACCGCCCGACAAAGTTCGACCCGATGTAGGGATCGCTAAGTTGTAAGCTCGAGCAAGCCTGGTAATTGAGTCAAATACAATAAATACATCTCTTCCCATTTCCACTAATCTTTTTGCCCTCTCAATTGCAATTTCTGCCGCTTTTGTCTGATCTTCCGGTTTTTGATCAAAGTGAGATGCTACCACTTCTCCCTTAATAAACCTCTGCATATCAGTCACTTCTTCTGGCCGTTCACCTACTAATACCGCCATCAAATGAACATTAGGGTAGTTTTTAGCTACACCGTCAGCAATTTCCTTAAGCAAAGTAGTTTTACCGGCTTTTGGTGGTGAAACAATCATTCCTCTTTGACCAAATCCGATTGGAGAAAATAAGTCAATTATCCGAGTCGACACGACATGTGTTTCAGTTTCCAGTTTCAGTTGCTCAAGGGGATAAATCGGAACCAAATCCCTAAAGTCCACCCTTTTTACCGCTTCCCGAACCTCTTCGTCGTTAACCCTGTTTATTTTAACCATTGCCCAATGTTTTTCTGTCTCTTTTGGTGCTTTAGCCCAACCTGAGATCATGTCTCCCATTCTCAGCCCATATCTTCTAATTATCATTGATGGCAAATAAGCATCCTTGTGAGTCGGGGTAAACTTGGGTCGAATCATACCCGAACCATCAGGTACGAGGTCTAAACACCCAACAATTTGCTCAACACCCGTCATTGGTGGAGGTGTAATTATTCTTGGAGTTTCCGATCTAACCTCCGCTTGCTTAACCTCTGGTTGTTTAACGACTGTTGCTTTAGTTACCACCACCTTAATTGGCTCTTTTATTAATGGAGCTTCCACCGTACTACTAATTGGTTTTACAATTTGAACTCTATTCAAGCTCACGTCTATTTTGGGTGATGTACTAGTATTGGTTGTATTGGACGCCACAACATCTGGCTCTGTTTTTGCTGTTACTTTTCTCATTTTTTATATTTAAACCGTACCGACCGCCTCCAAAGTTAGCGCAAAGTGTCGGGAAATTAATCTCTTAAAACTAGTAAATTGTAAATTAAACACTCTAGTTTGTCAAATAAACAAATTTCCAACTCCCAAAATCATTCAAGTCAACCTTCCCATCACTATTAAAATCCGCTCTACTTCCTATCTTCGTAACATACTCTGTCTTCCAAATTCCCAAATCCATCAAATCCACTCGCCCGTCTTCATTCGCGTCTCCCCCTCTCTTACCCAACGCTTCCGGTTGCATTCCAACTATTGACCCCCCAGCATTAACCCGAATCAAATCTGCAATTTTTTTATATTGATCAGCCGTAATTCCCGCCCTCTGATAATAATCATTCTGTAAACACATAAATGAAATTGGTACATAAAAATTACTTCTCTGGCTTGTGTTTATAGCATCCTTTTTCTCCGGATCTACAGTGTACAAAAGAGAGTCAAAAATTACACTCGCCGGGTTTTGAACTGGTACCGCCTGGCTGGCAATGCCAAATCCTCCAGGTTCAAATCCAACCTTAGTAACATTGGCCACTGACGCCAATTTCTGGTGGTATGATAATCCGCCTCGAAATATTTGTGTCGTTTCCCAATTCAGTCTTACTCCCTGCCCATAACTCCAACCATAACCACCATCTTGAGCCACTTGCCCCACCTCGTCGTCCACCACCTCAATTTCCCTCAATCCTCCTATTCCCTCAATCGATACCCAGTAAGAATAACTCATATAGAGCGAAGAGGCCGGAAAATTAAATGTCAGCATTTGCCACTCCCCAGTTTGACTCATACCAGTATTTTTACTTTCAGCCCACTTACTGCCTATTTGTCGGTTATTATCCTTATATATCACCATTTTCACATTAGAATTTGCAACCTCAGCTGATTTAACTTTAATTTTTGCCTGCAAAATATTTCTGGCCTCATTATTTGTAAATCTAAAAGCCACGCTTTGCCCCCCCACATTCATTGCCCGACCGGTTGTGGCCATTTTATAAACTGGCAAAACAGCGTTTGTGGCCTCATTCCATCCGTTCCACTTTAGCCACACTTTATTGCCATATTTAGCCGTCACCTGGTCCACCACTGGAGCAAATACATTTCCATTTGGCAACAAACCGTTCCCTAGCTGTAAAACCACCGGCTTAAAATCACCAAAATGTTTTACATACATATCAACCGTCCTCATTACAGTTTGAATATATAATTCGTCTGAGTAGCCAGGAAACATGTTTATGTTGTAGTTGGAACCTCCTCCTCCAGTTAGCATTTCTCCGTTTGGCCCTCCCCCCATAATGTTTATCGCTGTTAATTTATCCCGATATTTATATGCTATTGAGCTAGGATCATCATAATGCTTTCTTACTTGCCCAAGCAGTTTATCTAATGCTGCCAAATAATTCTCGTTCCAGGGAATAAAAGTTGATCTTTTTGAAGATATGGTCACATATCCGTAGGTGCTGTTTTTTGTCCACTCGGGGACACTGGTCACTAATCCCGTTTGTATATCTAACCAATAATTGGTTTTAGGTTGACTAGTTAACATACTGTCAGCAGCACTAAAGTCATACACCCCTTTCACTGATTCAATTTTCGCCCAGTCAAACCCACCTCCTGCAGTATAAAACCAGTTAACCGTTGCCTCTCCCAATCCTAAACCGTCAGGCCCCGCCCAGTGACATACTCCCAACCCTCCCTCCAAAGCCAAAGCACCACTCACAGTCGACAACCAAATAGTCACGGCCATTATCATCCACTTCTTCATAATTAATCTTACCTTATTTAACACGTTTATTCTCCCAAATATGATTAAAGCAAATAAGCTAAAGCCATTCCTAAAAAATTCGTTTTTCCATTCATTAACCAACTTACTCAATTCTCCACATCACTTACCATAGAAAGCGACAGACCTGCCCCCTCTGTCGCTCTCAATACTAAGTCCAAAAGTTGTCTTGACTTTTGGCCCCAAAAACTCTATCTTTAAAGAGAAGAAACAACCCTATTCGTGTTCCACCTGCTTTTGAGAATATCGATAAGGTTGTTTCTTTTTTTTGTTTTTATATAAGTATTTTTGACCTAAGTTTACGTAATTTCGAAAATTGATCTTCCTCCCAACTTCTTTCCTTTTGTCCACCAATTAGTCTCTTTTTAATCCTGTCCCAACTCATTTTCAATTTCATAATTCAGTCTATCACTACCTTTCTGTTTTGCCTATATCCTATATATATTTATTGCTTAATTTACTAATATCCTCATAAGTTATTTTTACTTAATATGAGTTTAAAATTTGTAGTTACACACCAAATCAACTCATTGTGGAAAACCATTATATTGTAAAAATTTACCTCCTCCACCAAAATCGCAAAAACAAACTTTTACTGCTCGTCTGTACTTTTACTCAGCCAAAAACCTTTTTATTTCTCCAATTTTCGTCACTTCAACAAGTTCTCTTCCCATTGCTCTTGCCTCACTTTTTCTCTTCTCCATATTTCTAACTTTCTTTACCCCACCTAATAGACTTACTTCACCTACCAAAACTACCCCACTTTTACCTCCTATCGCTTTATTTCTATAAGAGCTATAAATCGCTCCCACTATCGCCAAATCAGCCCCCGTGTCACTAATTCGAATTCCCCCCGCCACAGCCACCACTACATCAAATTTATAAAGTGGTATTCCTAAAACCTTTTGGGCTACAGCCACCAAAATCTGACCCCTATTAAAATCTATTCCCGAAAATACCCGTCGAGGGGCCGGGCTAAAACTTTCAGTTACCAAAGCCTGAACTTCAATTGACATCGGTCGACTTCCTTCCATTACAACGCTCACCCCTGACCCAACTCCCAATCCGTCTTCAGTTAAATTTATTTTGTCCCCTCCCATTTCCACCAACCCCTTCTCTCCCATCCGAAATACACCCACTTCATCCGCCGCTCCAAATCTATTCTTAGTCCCATGTAAAATTCTCAATTCTGTATTCTTCTCTCCCTCAAAGTAAAGTACTACATCAACCATATGCTCCAACATCTTTGGCCCTGCAATCTCCCCTTCTTTTGTCACATGTCCCAAAAGTATAATTGCCACTCCACTACTTTTTGCTAATTTCAATAACCTCAAAGTTACTTCCCTAATTTGGCTCGGACTTCCAGCCATTCCGCCCACTCCCTCTGCCCTCATCACTTGCACTGAGTCAACCAGGACCAAATCGTATAAATCTTTTACTCTCTGCTCCATCGCTTCCAAATCGTCTAAATTATTTGTTTCCAACACATCTATCTTTTCTTGCTTCCCGCCTAATCGGTTCACTCTTAACGCCACCTGACTTGCTGTTTCTTCCCCGTCCACGTACAAAACCTTCTTGTCAGTCATCAAATTAATTGCTGCTTGTGTTACTAAAGTACTTTTACCTACTCCCGGTTCACCGGCCAACAATATTAAACTTCCTCGAACAATTCCTTTGCCCAGAACTCTGTCAAATTCCCTTATGTTTGTACTAATATAGCTGTTCAAATTGTCATTTTCAAAACTGATGTCCCCCAAATTAATCACTTTTGTATTTGAAATGCTGTTTCGCCCCCCACTACTTTTACCACTCATGATGTTTTGTAGTTTTGGTGCTTCTTTTAAACTATTCCACTCACCGCATGCTGGACATTGCCCTTGCCATTTATTAAATTCATTTCCGCAGTTAGAACAAACAAAAGACGTGTCTTTAATTTTCATACTCCATTATAAACATTCGGGTTTTCTTCGTCTACAGCTTAAATCACTAGGTTTTTAATCACCATCTTTCAAAGCATCTTTGTACCACTACTATATTTTCGTCGTTTTAATGGCCTCTGACAAAGTCAATTAGAATAAACCCTTACATTCCAATCAATTTACCTGATTTTTCTTGCTTCTAAGTAAAACCTCTTCTCTTGAGGCTCCCCCATTGAAAATGTTTTTCTTGGCAGAGCTCCATCTTTCTCAACTGCAGGAAACAATTCTTCCTTTTTTAAAGTTGGTAATAAAAATCCAACATTATCAACACTACTGGCTAGTTTCTCTACCGCAAGTGTCCCGTGTACGTAATCAATTTTTACCCCCTCATGCGTCGCCAGATATTCATCTAACATAATTTGTAAATTACCCACAGTCAATTGGCTTCCTACCTCTTTTAACTTGATTGTTTTTTTAACCCCGCTACTTATCATTTCCACTCCCATCCCCTCCCCACTTAAATAATTCTCCAAATCCACTTCGTCAACTCCAAACAAAACTCTATGAATCGGTTCAAAATCTAGAGCACAATCGTGAATATTCACCAATTCCACCATAGCAAAACGCGCCGGATGATTAGCTTTCTCTTCTTCACTCAAAGTTGTCTTAACTACTTCCCAATGTGCCTTGGCAGTTGCCATGCTATGATTTCCATCCCCCATGGCGTACAAAAAACCACCCCCTGTCGTTAGTTTCCCTAATTCTTGAGCAATTCTCATCCACTCAGACTCATTATCAATTCGATACCCTTCTATCATTCCTCCGTTCATCATTAAATCAAAACCATATATCTTTTCCCAGTCCTTGTTCCAAATAGGATCAATAACTTTATGATCAGGATCGTCAATTAATACCATAATGTGGGGTAATTCCACCCAAGCGTTTTCTCTAATCTCCAATCTCGGAGGTATTCGGCTTTCTACTGTCCCCTCGGTTGCCCGGATTAAACTTTTTGATCCTTTTTTATAATCATATTTCTCTAAATCTAAACATACCACTAGTCCTTTTCTAATTTTTCCCTTAGAAGTCCACCTTTTTACAGCCATCATTCCTTCAAATTTTTCTTCTAATGTTCCCCCACTCAAATACTGCTCCATTTTTTCATTAATCCTTATTATTCTTTCTCTTTTGTCTATGTTTTCCAAAAAAACTTCAGGATATACCAACCTCAAGGTTGACGGCACCTCACCTACCAATTGATCGACCGATGCCCAATACTCCGGTTCACTGGTAAACTGATCACACGCAACAACTGCCCATTTATTCATTTCTACCCCATCTTTAGGTAATATAAATTTTGACACGTTTAATCCTACAATATCCATTTTTTGTTTTGTCTCATCAGTCATTGCCTATTCTACACTAAAAACCCCGGCTTTCACCGGGGTTCAATCAAATTTTCCAACTTATTTGTAAATCACAGTCTTCTTATCACTCATCACCAAACCTAAGCTCAACTTTCGCTTAGATACATCCACCGATTCAATGTATACACCCACACTGTCTTTCTCTTTTATATTAGCTCCACCACCTAATTTTGATATGTGGATTAATCCCTCAATACCCGGTTCTAATCTAACCAAAGCACCATAGCTAGCTAACTTTACAACTACTCCGTCAACTTCTTTATCTTTAGGGTATTTCGCTTCAATTTCAATCCAAGGGTCATTTGTTAATCTTTTAATTGAGAACTGCAAACGTCCCTCGTCTTTATTTAAGAGTTTTACTTTAACTTTCTCTTTAGCCTTATAAATTGTTCCAACATTTTCCACCTTTTCCCAGCTGATTTCTGAAATATGAACTAACCCTTCTAAATACAATTTTTTTTCTCCAATTGGTACTTCGATTCTCACAAATACACCAAACGGCTCAACTCTAACTACTTCAGCCTCAAACTCTCCACCTACTGCCAAATTCTCCATTGCGTTCACTTCTTCTCCAACCTTAGTTGGTTCAGACACCAAACGCTCAGAAAACACTAGCCGGTTTTTAGCTTGGTCAACTTCCAGTACTTTAGATTTAATTTTCTTACCTAACATCTTTTCAGGATCTCCGTCATACTTAGAACCAATTTGCGATCCCGGAATAAACCCAAAAAATCCAAATGGGGCCAATACAACAATCCCCCCTCTATTCAATTCCTTTCCAAATACGCTTACTTCGCCACCACTTTTTTCTTTCTCAGAAAAATAATTCCAACCATAACCCGATGCAGCACCTCGAATCGATACTAATATTTGACCTCTATCGTTCTCAGGTTGTTTGACTTGTACCTCAATCTCATCTCCAACTTTCAAGTCAGTTACATAATCTTTAACAAACTCAAACTCCTTACCACTAACCACAGCATCAGTTTTTCCGTCAATATCAATATAAATTGACTTACCTCTAATGGCAGTAATCTTTCCTTTAACCTCTTGACCCTTTTTAAGTCCAACCAATTCAATGCCTTCACTTTTCAGCAACTCCTCCATCGTTGTAATCTCGCTTTTTATCTTTTTGATTTTTTTTTCTTTTTTAGCCATGTCTATCTGCCTCCAGCAGACCTAAAAAAAATCCCTCAACTAAGGGATTTTATATACGGGATTGAATACCCTAAATTAATTAATAACATAATAAATATTTAATATTGATAACAACAATTACTAAAGTCGAAAGTGCCACCCAACTTGCAAACCCAAAGGTACTGCATACGACAAAGTTTTGTTGTCGAAATTAATAACATTTGATTTCTCGATTCCGGCCACGACCTATCTTCAGTTAAGTTTGCACCTAACCTATTGTCAGCGCTGACGCGTTTCACTTCTCTGTTCGGAATGGGAAAAGGTGGTACCACATC